>Ga0114974_10000931_pt1 | contig 23463 bp, 28 predicted proteins | sample S_130206_EF_Meta_FD_87318 | JGI IMG/M metagenome (GOLD analysis project Ga0114974, IMG submission 87318) | Freshwater microbial communities from Lake Simoncouche, Canada to study carbon cycling - S_130206_EF_MetaG | ecosystem: Environmental > Aquatic > Freshwater > Lake | place: Lake... | reverse complement strand
GCCTGGCTTTCAATCTCGCCTTGCTGGCCTTCTTCAAATATTTCTATTTTCTGCACGATGCCGCCGCAGGTATCGGCTCGCTGATTGGCGTGACCATTCCGCCGACAACGCTCAAGATCATCCTGCCAATCGGGATCAGCTTCTACACCTTCCATTCGATGAGTTATATTATCGATATATACCGGGGGTTTATCAAACCTGTCCGCAACTTCATGCTGTTCTTCGACTATGTCGTGTTCTTTCCGCAACTGGTTGCCGGGCCGATCCTGCGGGCCGGGGAAATGTTGTGGCAGCTCGACAATCGCCCGGCCTTCAAGTCGAGCGACATCCGGCTCGGACTGAGCCGCATTGCCATCGGCCTGTTCCTCAAGGTGTGTATTGCCGACAATATCGCTTTCTATGTCGATGAAGCGTTCCAGCTCAATGTTCAGTCACTCTCCGCGATCGATGTGCTGACCATGGGCTTTCTGTTCGGCTTTCAGATTTATTTCGATTTTTCGGCCTATTCGCATATTGCCATCGGTTCGGCGCGGCTGATGGGGATTGTCTTTCCGGAGAACTTCAATTTCCCCTATCATTCGGTTTCGCCGCGGATTTTCTGGCGACGCTGGCATATTTCGCTGTCGAGCTGGATCCGGGACTATGTCTATTTGCCGCTGGCCGGAGTGAAAGTGCGCGATCGTATGTCGACCGGCGGCATCGGCATCGACGGGACCGGCCAGCTCGGCGCCAGAAGTGCGCTGTTTGCCTTGTTCGCGACCTGGGCGATCATGGGTCTGTGGCACGGGGCTGCCTGGACGTTTGTCGTCTGGGGTGTCTGGCACGCCAGCCTGGTTGCCGGACACCGGCTGTTGACTGCCCGAATCCGGTTGCCGCAGACCAAGGTCTGGGCCTTCCTCGGTTGGGGGACAACCCTGGTGCTGGTGATGCTCGGCTGGATACCCTTCCGCGCGCCCTCGATGGCCTACACCCTGCAAGCCTGGTCGCACCTGCTCGATCCCACCCGCTACACGACACTCAACCTGCGCGAGACCACCTATATCGTCGCCGCCTTGACCCTGGTGCTGTCGATGAGCGTTCCCTTTGCATGGCGCTGGCTGCTGACGATCAGGGCGCGGTGGCCTGTGGCCTCTCTGGCGCTGCTGGTGGCTGGATGGACTGTGCTGCTGGCCTTGACCTTCATCTACCTGCGGCCGCTGAACCAGTTCATCTATTTCCAGTTCTAAGCGGGATCAACGTGGCACGCTTCCCAAGGCGCTTCGTCCTTTTGGCGGCGGTCGGCGCAATTGCGGCAGGCTTGGCCTGCGCAGCGGGTGGTCTCTATCTGCTGGCGGCCCGAACTGAACAGTGGCGACCGGTACCGCCGATTGTTTCCCCTATCGGAACCGCTGCCACACCGCCCCCCGATGCCATAGTGCTGTTTGGCGGCACTGACCTGTCGCAATGGGTGAATGCGCGCGACAGGCGTTCTGCCGGCTGGACCGTGGCGGACGGAGTGATGACCGTGAACAAGGCCAGCGGCAATATCGAGACCCGCCGCAAATTTCGCAATTTTCAGCTCCACCTCGAATGGCGGGTGCCCGCCGGGATCACCGGATCGGGCCAGGCACGCGGCAATTCGGGGGTGTTCCTGGCCGCAACCGGCTCGGGCGATTCGGGCTATGAAGTGCAGATTCTCGATGCCTGGCACAATCCGACCTATGTCAACGGCATGGCTGGTGCGGTCTACAAACAGCACGCCCCGCTCGCCAACCCGGCCCGCCCGCCCGGCCAGTGGCAGACCTATGACATCGACTGGACCGCGCCGGTGTTTGCGGCAGGTGGCGCGCTGAAGAGCCCGGCCCGGGTCACGGTTCGGTTTAACGGCGTGCTGGTGCAGGATAATTTCACGCTCGCCGGTGAAACCAGATTCATCGGAACGCCGAACTATCACGCGCATGGGCCCGCCCCGATCATGCTCCAGGCGCATCCTGACCCGAGCGCGCCGGTGAGCTTTCGCAACATCTGGCTGCGGGAGCTGCCCTAACGCTTGCATTCCCCGGCAAACCCGCTAATGGCCCCGCTTCCCGCTCGTCCTGAGCTTGTCGAAGGATGCCGGGAATGCAGAAAGCCGGAGGGGCCCCGCAATCGTGCGGATCAGCCAGCGATCGGTTCGAATAGAGAAAGGCAAAGCATGCCGCTTTACGAGCATGTCTTCCTGGCGCGCCAGGATCTGAGCCAGGCGCAAGTCGATGCGCTGGCTGCCGCCGCTACCGAGATTGTCGAAGCAAACCAGGGCAAGGTCACCAAGACCGAGACCTGGGGCCTCAAGGGCCTGGCCTACAAGATCAAGCGCAACCGCAAGGCGCATTTCGTGCTGCTCAACATCGATGCTCCGGGCGATTGCGTCGCCGAGCTCGAGCGCCAGACGCAGATCAACGAAGATATCATCCGCTATATGACCGTGCGCGTCGAAGAGCACGAAGCCGGTCCGTCGGTACAGATGCGCAAGCAGGACCGCGAGCGCACCCGTCGCCGCGATCGTGAGGAGATGTTCTGATGAGCCGCGCATTTTTCCGCCGCCGCAAGAGCTGCCCGTTCTCGGGCAAGGATGCGCCCGCCATTGATTACAAAGACGTGCGTCTGCTGCAGGGCTTCATGTCCGAGCGCGGCAAGATCGTGCCGAGCCGCATCACTGCTGTTTCCGGCAAGAAACAGCGCGAACTGGGCCAGGCTATCAAGCGCGCCCGCCAGCTGGGCCTTTTGCCCTATCTCGTGAAGTAGGAGGGAAAGTCCCATGCAGATCATCCTCCTCGAAAGAGTCGAGAAGCTCGGCAGCATCGGTGATGTCGTCAACGTAAAGGACGGCTACGCCCGCAACTTCCTGCTTCCTGGCAAGAAGGCGCTGCGCGCCAATGACGCCAACCGCAAGGTGTTCGAAGCCAACCGCGCACGCATCGAAGCCGACAATGCCGCCCGCCGCGGGGAAGCTGAGATCCACGGCAAGACTGTCGACGGCATGTCGGTTGTCCTGATCCGCGCTTCGTCGAACTCGGGCCAGCTCTATGGTTCGGTCGCAGTGCGCGATATCGTCGATTCGCTCAACGAGCAGGGCGCCAATGTGTCCCGTTCGATGGTCGTGCTCGAACGCCCGATCAAGACCGTCGGCGTTTTCGACGTGCGCGTTTCGCTGCATCCGGAAGTCGCCGTGACAATCAAGGTCAATGTCGCGCGTTCGCCCGACGAGGCCGACCAGCAGGCTGCCGGCGTCGACGTGCTCGCCGCAATGTTCGATACCGACACTGCCGGTTTCACCGAAGCTTTCGATCCCAACGCCGAGCCGGGCACTATTCCGGTCGATGAAGAAGCTGCCCCGGCAGCCGAAGCTGCGGCCGAAGGCGAAGCCTGAACCTGATCTGCGGCCCCTCCCGCAATGGGAAGGGGCCGCGGCCCAGCGCTGCATTTGAATTGCAACGCAATGATAGCTATTGCCTGAGCAATGGCTTCAACTCTCCAGATCATCTCCGAACTCACCCGCATCCATGACGCGGCGATTGCCACGCTGCGGGCAGATATCGAGCGTTTCGCCCGCGATGGCACCCTGCCCCCTCCCGAGCGCCGCAGCGATGGCAGCTGGTGCTATCCGGAACTGCGCGTCCACTATGCCGGGCAGGAACACCGACCGAGCGTGATCCGCGCCTTTGGACGGATGAACCGCGACGGCATCTATTCCTGCACGATCACCCGTCCGGCGGTGTTTGCCGACTATCTCACCGAACAGCTCGACCTGCTCGTCAGCGACTACGACGTTTCGATCGAAGTGGGGCGCTCTGCCCAGGAGATTCCCTTCCCCTATGTGCTCGATGGCAGCGCCGATCTGGCCGGAGCCAGCCCGAGCGATCTGGCACGGCATTTCCCGGCGACAGAGCTTGCGCATATCGGCGATGAGCTCGCCGACGGGATCGATCTCGGCCTGCCGGGCGAGCCCATGCCCTTGGCGCTGTTCGACGGCCTGCGCACCGATTTCAGCCTTGCCCGCCTAGCCCACTATACCGGCACCGCGCCCGAACACTTCCAGCGCTTCGTGCTGTTCACCAACTATCACCGCTATGTCGACGAATTCGTCGACTGGGCGGGGCGAATGCTGGGCAAGGACGGTTATACCGCGCTGGCCGGAGCAGGCGGGCTTTTTCTCGAGGAAAGCACCGAGAATGCCCGCTCATTGTTGTCGGACACGGCATGGCGACGTCACCAGATGCCGGCCTATCATCTGATAGGACCGGGCCACGACGGCATCACCTTGGTCAACATCGGCGTCGGGCCTTCCAACGCCAAGACCATAACCGATCACCTCGCAGTGCTGCGCCCGGAAGCCTGGTTGATGATCGGGCACTGCGGCGGGCTGCGCGATACCCAGTTGATCGGCGACTATGTACTCGCCCACGCCTATCTGCGCGACGACCATGTGCTGGACTCTGTTCTGCCGCCCGAGATTCCAATCCCGGCGATTGCCGAAGTGCAGCTCGCTCTGGCCAAGGCTGCCGAAATGGTAAGCGGCACCGGCGGGACAGACCTCAAACGCCGGATGCGCACTGGCACGGTGGTCACCACGGACGACCGCAACTGGGAGCTGCGCTACACCCATTCGGCACTGCGCCTCAGCCAGTCGCGCGCAGTCGCCATTGATATGGAAAGCGCCACCATCGCCGCCCAGGGCTACCGCTTCCGTGTGCCCTACGGCACCATGCTCTGCGTCTCCGACAAGCCCTTGCACGGCGAGATCAAGCTCCCCGGGCAGGCAAACCGGTTCTATGAAGAGGCGGTCAGCGCCCACCTCGAAATCGGCATCACAGCCTGCGGCCTGCTGCGCGCAGAAGGCGCGAAACTGCACAGCCGCAAACTGCGCGCCTTCAACGAGCCGCCGTTCCGCTGAGGAACTCCCCAATCGCTTCGCCGAATTCCGGTTTGGTCACCGAACTCATGTGATTGCCCGGCACTTCGGCATAGTGCCCGTCTGGCAGCGCCGCGGCGAGATCGGGCGCAGAGCCATTGTCACCGTCATCCGCACCGCAGACCACCAGCGCGGGCATGGTCAGCGAGGTCAGCCGTTGCACTCCCACATCGCGCACCGATTGCAGCAACAGCCGCGTCGCCAGCCGGTCCACCTTCTGGCTCTTCATGAAGGCCTGCGCAACAAATGCCGGATCGCCGCGCTCTATGGTCCCGAAGCGGTCGATGGCATCGATGAAGTGGGCACTGCGCCGCGCCCAGCCGGAAAGGCCTTCCAGTCCCATGCCGCCCAGCACCAGCCGCCGGGGCGCTAGGCCCGCGATCACTGCCTGGACCGCCGTACGCGCACCCAGCGAGAAGCCGGCGAGGTCATAGTCCGTCAGGCCAAGCGCCGTGACCACGGCCTGCGCATCGGCTACCAGAACGTCGTGGGGATAGGCAGCTGGATCATGGGGCGCGTCACTTTGCCCGTGGGCGCGCAGATCCGGCATGATGGCCTCGAACCCGGCCCCGGCCAACTTGGCGGCAGTACCGTATTTGATCCAGTTGACCTCGGCGCTCGAAAACAATCCGTGCAGCAGCAGCACGGGTCGACCGGCGCCGAGGCGATGCACGGCGAGGCGAGCGCCGGAATATCCCACACAATGGTGCGTACGCAGTTCGCTCAGCATGCCGTCTGGCCCATGCCAGCGCCTTGCGGGCGATCCAGCAGCCATCGCCAGACTTCGCCGATTTCGGGGTCATGGCCAATGCCATCGCGGCGGAAGCCGTTCTTCTCAAGCACGCGGGTAGATGCATTGGGTTGCGGCAGTGTTTGCGCCAGCACCCTCGACGCGCCGGCTTCCCAGGCCAAGCTCACCAGCGCGCTGGCAATTGCGGTCGCGATGCCTTTGCCTTGGCTTGGCGGAAATGTCAGGTAGCCAATTTCGACTTCGCCATGGGCATCGGGCGCGCTTTTGAACAGACCGAACCCCAACGGCACGCCGTTATCCCAGCCGATATAGCCGCACCAGGGCTCGACCTGCGGCTGCTTGGCGATCTCAGCCATTTCTGCGGCGAAATCACCGGTTACCTCGGGGTCGAACAGTTCGGGTTCGCCCGAACAGGGTCTGAGGGCGAACGCCACCTCGGCTCACCCCTTCTTGAGATGCCGACGCCCGAGCAGTTCGGCAATCTGCACCGCGTTGAGCGCAGCGCCCTTGCGAAGATTGTCCGAAACGCACCACAGCGCGAGGCCATTCTCCACGGTCGGGTCCTCACGCACGCGGCTGACATAGGTTGCCCCATCGCCGACGCATTCGACCGGGGTCACGTATCCGCCGTCCTCGCGCTTGTCGATCAGCATGACGCCGGGCGCATCGCGCAGGATGGCCTGCGCCTTCTTGGCCGAAAGTTCATGCGCGAATTCAAGATGGATCGCTTCCGAATGGCCAACGAAGACCGGCACGCGCACACATGTCGCTATGACCTTGATCTTGGGGTCCATGATCTTCTTGGTCTCGACCACCATCTTCCACTCTTCCTTGGTCGAACCATCGTCGAGGAAGCTGTCGATATGCGGGATGACGTTGAAGGCAATCTGCTTGGTGAACTTGACCGGCTCGCGCATTTCGCCGGTTGGCATGAAGATCGCGCGGGTCTGCTCGAACAGCTCGTCCATCCCGGCCTTGCCGGCGCCGGAGGTCGACTGATAGGTCGCCACAACTACGCGGGTGATCGTCGCCGCATCGTGCAGCGGCTTCAAAGCCACGACCATCTGCGCTGTCGAGCAGTTGGGATTGGCGATGATCATCTTCTTCTTGTAGCCATCGATCGCGTCGGGGTTCACCTCGGGCACGATCAGCGGCACATCGGGATCCATGCGCCAGTAGGAGCTGTTGTCGATGACGACGCAGCCCTGCGCCGCCGCCTTGGGCCCATAGTCCTTGGCTACGCCCGAGCCGGCTGAAAACAGCGCGATGTCCCAGCCGGTGAAATCGAAGTTCTCGATGTTCTGGCATTTAAGGATCTTGCCGCTGTCGCCGAATTCGACTTCGGTGCCCTGCGAACGCGGGCTGGCGACCGCCGCCACCTCGTCACAGGGGAAGGCGCGTTCGGCGAGGACGTTCATCATTTCGCGCCCGACATTGCCGGTCGCGCCGACGACAACTACCCGATAACCCATTCGATCTACTCCAATTTCACTATATGCCGTCCGTTAGCCTCACGCGACCGCACTGCAACTCTATTGCCCACGTGGGCGATGAGCGCGAAAGCCGCGCCCTATCCGCCGATATAAGATCGTCCCTGCCGGATTTTCGGCTGGTCGAGGCTGAACATCGCCCCAGCCGAAGCCCGGCTGGAACGCACCACCAGCAGGATCTCGTCACCCGCTTCGATGCGCACGTCCTGCGCCGGATGGGCAATCGACTGGCCGCTCGCGCGGTCGATCTGGACGACGAAGAAGGCGCCATTCGATCGGCGCTCGGCCTCGCCCACGGTTTCGCCGGTCAGCGCAGCCTTGGGCGATGCGGTGACCATTTCGAGCGCCAGCCCGATATCGCCCAGCCGCCGCTTCAACTCGCGCATCGATTCCGAGCCATCCATCAAGGTCGCGGTGGCCGGGAACAGGATCATCTCGGCAATCCGCTCGGCGCCGATATGCGTCGGCAAGACGACATGGTTGGCCCCGGCGCTGACCAGCTTGCTTTCGGTGGTCGGCGCTTCGCCGCGGGCGATGATCTCGATCTTCGGGTTCACCGCGCGCGCGGTGAGCGTGATGAACACGTTGGCGGCATCGTCGGGCAGCACGGTCGCCAGCATCGATGCGGCAGCGATCCGCGCTTCGGCAAGCCCTGTTTCTTCGGTGGCATCGGCCTTGAGCGCGAGATAGCCAGCCGCCTGGGCGAGGGCGACCTTGGCCTCGCTGCGATCGAGCACGACAAACGGTCGCCGGGCACCGTGCAGCTCCTTGGCAAGCTGCACCCCGATCCGGCCATAGCCGCAAATGATGACATGGCCATGCAGCCGGTCGATTTCCGCCTTCATCCGATCAATCCCCAGCATGCGGCGCAACTGGATCGCCGAGAAATACTGTACCAATGCGCCGGTGAGGAAGATCATGCCGGTGCAGCCGAGCACGATCGTGCCCAAAGTCAGCGCACGCAACACCGGCGAGGCGATGGGATGCACCTCGCCGAAGCCCACTGAAAACACCGTTAGGGTCACCATGTAGATGGCGTCGCCCAGACTCCACCCGGCCGAGACATAGCCGATGGTGGCCGCGATGAAGACCACGCCGACGAACAGCACCGCCCCGATCAGCGTGCGGCGCGGCGAGGCGAAGACCTGGTCGGTCGATGACCAATTGCTCAATCCGTCGCTCATCTGTGCCCCCGAACTGCGCCCATACCAGACCGCCCGCGATGCGCATCATGTGACTGGCTCTGACAGGCGGCATTGTGCCAGACATCTCGGCAGCTCCAAAAGTGAAAAGGCGCCCCGGCTGGTCTGCCAGGGCGCCCTTTCACGGATATCATCATTCCGTTGTCGCAGCTTTGTGCCCTTAGCCCGCCTGGCCGGTATCGCCGGTGCGGGTGATCTTGCGCTCGGCAATACGCGCGCGCTTGCCGGTGCGGCCGCGCAGGTAATAGAGCTTGGCCCGGCGCACAACGCCGCGGCGGACCACGGTGATGCTTTCGATGTTGGGCGAATAGAGCGGGAATACGCGCTCCACGCCTTCGCCGAAGCTCATCTTGCGCACGGTGAAGTTGGAGCCGATGCCCTTGTTCGAACGCGCGATGCACACGCCTTCGTAGTTCTGAACGCGGGTGCGTTCGCCTTCAACCACCCGAACGCCGACGCGCAGCGTGTCGCCCGCGCGGAAAGTCGGGATTTCCTTGGCAGCCTTGGCAATTTCCTCGGCTTCGATTTGCTGGATCAGATTCACTGGTCCGGTTCCTCATTTTCATGCCGCGCGCCAGAGGCAGACTGGACCCGAGCGCCCTTGTGACGCTCCCAAAGATCCGGCCTGCGTAACCGTGTGTCGATCTCGGACTGTGCTTTACGCCAGGCCGCAATCTTCGCATGATCCCCCGATCGCAGCACTTCGGGGATCGTGCGCCCTTCCCATATGGCGGGACGGGTATAGTGGGGATACTCCAACAAACCGTTCTCAAACGACTCCTCGGCCCCACTGGAAGGGGCGCCCATTACGCCGGGAAGCAGCCGAATGCAAGCGTCGAGCAGCATCAGGGCTGCAGGCTCGCCTCCGGAAAGAACAATGTCGCCGATCGAGACTTCCTCGATGGGCCGGGCGGCGAAGATGCGCTCGTCGAAACCTTCGAAGCGCCCGCAAAGGATGATGACGCCGGGGCCGTCTGCGAGCTGGCGGACACGGGCCTGGGTGAGCGGCATTCCGCGCGGGGTCATGGCAATAATGGGGGCGCCTGAGTGAGCGCCCAATGCATGGTCCAACGCCGCAGCCAGCACATCGGCCCTGAGCACCATCCCCGCCCCACCGCCTGCTGGCGTGTCATCAACCGTGCGATGCTTGTCGATGGCGAAGTCGCGGATCTGGACAGTATCGAGTGCCCACTTGCCCTCCTCCAGCGCGCGGCCTGCGAGGCTGATGCCCAGCGGGCCGGGGAACATCTCCGGATAAAGCGTGAGAACGGTGGCAGCGAAGGTCATGCCTCCGTCCAGGCCGCGTCAATCACGATCCGCGACGGCCCCCATTCGGGAACAGCTTCCAGTGTCATCGGCACCATGAAGCGCTTGCCATCTGGCCGTTCGATTTCCAGCACATCGCCCGCACCGAAGTTCTCGACCGCAACGCAATAGCCGAGCGCTTCGTCGCTGGTTGAAACCGCAGGCAGGCCGATCAGATCGGCGTAGTAATATTCCCCCTTCGCCAAAGGCGGCAGGGCTGTGCGGGGAACAGTAAGCGTGGTGCCGCGAAGGGCCTCCGCCGCCGTGCGATCGGTCACTTCAGCAAAACGGGCGATCGCGCCGCCCTTGCCGTCGTCCTTCAGCTTGGTGGGCGTCAGCGCGCCGCCGTTGAACACACGGTGCTGCTTGAGCGCCGCCACGCCCTCGCCGAACAGTTTGAGCCGGACCTCTCCGGTCACGCCATGCGCCCCGATGATTGCCGCGAGGGTAATCTCGGGGGCCGGCGTGACGGAGTGATCATGCGCCATGGATCAGGCCTCGGTGGTATCCGGCGATGCTTCCGGAGCAGCAGGGACTTCGGCCGGGGTTTCTGCCGGAGCCTCAGCGGGTGCTTCGGCGGGAGCTTCGACGGGTGCCTCGGCGGGAGCTTCGGCCGGGGCTTCGGCCGGAACTTCAGCGGGCTCTTCAGCCGGAACTTCCGGCTGACTGGCTTCGGCGACGGGCGCTTCTGCAGCAGCTTCCTCGGCAGCCGGGGCTTCCTCGGCAACGACTTCTTCAACCACCGGCGCGGCGGCAGCAGCGGCAGCAGCCTCGGCCAGTTCCTCGGCGCGCTTGGCCTTGTCTTCGGCGCGATCCTTGGCCTTCTGGCCGGGCTCGCCCTTGTTGGGGTTGCTGGTGGCGGCGCGTTCCTTGATCCCGGCCTTGTCAAGCATGCGGGCGACGCGATCAGTCGGCTGGGCGCCGACGCCGAGCCAGTAGCGTACGCGGTCTTCGATCAGACGGACGCGGTTCTCGTCGTCCTTGGCGAGCAGCGGGTTATAGGTGCCCAGCTGCTCGAGATACTTGCCATCGCGCGGGGCGCGGCTGTTGGAGACGACGACCTTGTAATAAGGCCGCTTCTTGGAGCCGCCGCGCGACAGACGAATGGAAACTGACATGTGAAAATACCTTTCTTGTAATTACCGATAACTGATTCAAAACTTCTATTTCTTGAGAAGATCGCCGAGGTTGACCGGAAGGCTTCCGCTGCTACCGCCGAGGCCGGGCAGCGATGGCATGCCGCCTCCGCCCATTCCGCCACCCATTCCGCCGCCGCCCATCGGACCGCCTCCGAAATCACCCTTGCCGAACATCGCGGCGAGACCCTTGAGCCCGCCCATTTTCTTGATCTGCTTCATCGCCTTGCCCATTTCCTGGTGCATCTTGATGAGCTTGTTGACGTCCTGAACCTGGGTGCCGCTGCCATTGGCGATGCGGATCTTGCGCTTGGCGTTGAGCAATTCAGGGCGGGCGCGTTCCTTGGGAGTCATCGAGCCGATGATCGCTTCCATGTGCACCAGCACCTTGTCCTGGACACCGGAACTTGCCATCGCCGCCTTGGCCTTCTTCATGCCCGGCAGCATCCCCGCCAGCGCGCCGATGCCGCCCATGTTCTGCATCTGACGAAGCTGGGTGCGCAGGTCGTTCATGTCGAACTGGCCCTTGCCCATGCGCTCGGCCATGCGCTCGGCTTCTTCGGCATCGATCGTCGCGGCGGCCTTTTCGACCATCGAGACGATATCGCCCATGCCCAAAATGCGGCCCGCCACGCGGCTTGGATGGAATGGCTCAATGGCGTCGAGCTTTTCGCCGGTGCCCGCGAACTTGATCGGCTTGCCGGTGACCGCACGCATCGACAGCGCCGCGCCGCCACGGGCATCGCCATCCATCCGGGTGAGGATCACGCCGGTGAGCTCGACCTGCCCGCCAAAGCTCTGCGCAACGTTGACCGCGTCCTGACCGGTCAGCGAATCGACGACCAGCAGAACTTCCTTCGGCGAGGAAATCGCTTCCACCGCCTTCATCTCGTCCATCAGCGCCTGATCGACATGCAGACGGCCTGCCGTATCGAGCAGCAGCACATCGACAGCTTGCAACTTCGCCGATTGCAGCGCGCGGGTGGCGATTTCAGTCGGCTGTTGCCCGGCGATGATCGGCAATGTGGCAACGCCAACCTGCTCGCCCAGCACCGCCAGCTGCTCCTGCGCGGCCGGACGGTTGACGTCCAATGAGGCCATCATCGCCTTCTTGCCGTGCTTCTCCTTCAAGAGCTTGGCGAGCTTGGCGGTGGTGGTAGTCTTGCCCGAGCCCTGCAGGCCGACCATCAGGATCACGACCGGCGGCGCGGCGGCGAGATCGAGCTCGGCCGGCACTTCGCCGCCTAGCATCTCGGTCAGCGCGTCGTTTACGATCTTGACGACCTGCTGGCCCGGCGTGACAGAGCGCAGCACGTTCTGGCCGATTGCCTGTTCGGTCACCGAATCGATGAAGCGGCGCACTACCGGCAGTGCGACATCGGCCTCAAGCAGGGCGATGCGAACCTCGCGCATGGCATCGCGCACGTCCTGTTCACGCAGCGCCCCGCGCCCGCGCAGCTTGCCGAAGACATCGCCGAGGCGGTCTGAAAGGGAGTCAAACACTATTGTCGCTCCTAAAGTCGCTCCGGGCAAACATTCGACGCTCACTCCGAAACGCGAAAAAAGCCGGTGGGCGAAACCTCGCCGACCAGCTTGCCGCAAAAACTAAATCCGGCGCCTATTGGAGCCGAACTTTACTTTGATAGCCAGTTTCCGCGAAGCGGAAACTGGTGGAGCCTAGCGGGATCGAACCGCTGACCTCCTGCATGCCATGCAGGCGCTCTCCCAGCTGAGCTAAGGCCCCAAATCCAATTTTGAACTTGGCCATTTCCCGATTGCCCCGGGAGGCAACCGAATCCCCGCCATGAGGCCGGGACGCAGCCCTCTAGTGGCGCGTCCGCGGCTTGGCAAGAAATTTAGTGTTCAATCGAATCGTCGTCTTCTACGCCGACGCCGAGATCCTCGTCGCCGCCCAGATCGACATCGTTGTCTGGCGAATCGCCATCGTCGTCGATGTCCAGATCCTCTTCGGCCAGATCGACGTCGGCCGCTTCCTCGGGCTTGATCTTGGCTTCTTCATAGGGAATCGGCTGCTTCGATTTGAGCACCGGCTCGGGCGTCCAGGCGTGACCGCAATCGATGCAGGTGACCGGATCGTCCTTGCCGAGATCGTAAAAGCGAGTGCCGCATTTCGGGCAGCCATGCTTGGCACCCCATTCTGGCTTGACCATGAATATTCCTCACATTGGCTTGCCGGAAAGTCCGGAAGCCGGAAACTGTTAGTGTTGATGGGGACTGCGCCCGCCGGAATCCCGACCGAAATCGCTGACTCCTGCCTCAACAGGCGGCGCGCCTTGCCATAGGCAGCGCCCGCTGTCAAAAGCCGCGCGTGAATCCTGACCAGCACTTAAGTCCCCGCCCCCGCCGCTTCCTGCCCGCCGGCCCCCTGCGCGGCGCGATTCGTGTGCCCGGCGACAAATCGATCAGCCACCGCGCACTGATGCTCTCGGCACTGGCTGTTGGGGAAAGCCGAATCAGCGGCCTGCTCGAGGGCGAGGATGTGCTGGCCACTGCCGCCGCCATGCGAGCCATGGGCGCGCAGGTCGAGCGGACCGTCTCCAGTGACTCTGGGGGCGAATGGCAGGTGCACGGCGTGGGCGTTGGTGGCCTGCTGCAACCTGCCCAAGCGCTCGACATGGGTAACAGCGGCACTTCGACACGGCTGCTGATGGGGCTGATTGCCAGCCACCCGATCACCGCAACCTTCACGGGTGACGCCAGCCTGTCGAAGCGCCCGATGGGCCGGGTGATCGAGCCGCTTAGCCAGATGGGCGCGGATATCACCTCAAGTCCCGGCGGACGGCTGCCGTTGATGCTGCGCGGCGCCGTGCCTGCCGTGCCGATTTCATACCGCCTGCCGGTCGCATCGGCGCAAGTGAAGAGCGCAGTGCTTCTGGCAGGACTCAACACACCGGGGATCACCACAGTGATCGAGCCGGTGCCGACCCGCGATCATTCCGAGCGGATGCTCAAAGGATTCGGTGCGGATTTGACTGTTGAAGTCGGGGCAGACGGCACCCGGATCATTCGCCTGTCCGGCGAGGCGGAGCTCAAGCCCCAAGTCATCGATGTGCCCGGCGATCCATCCTCAGCTGCCTTCTTCATCGTCGCCGCGCTGCTGGTGCCGGGGAGCGAGCTGGTGATCGAGAACGTCGGCCTCAATCCCACCCGCGCCGGGTTGATAGCAGTTCTGCGCGCAATGGGCGGCTCCATCGAAGAGCTGAACCCGCGTGAGGTCGGCGGCGAGCCGGTGGCGGATTTGCGGGTCAGGCATTCGGCGCTGAAGGGCATCGAGGTCGATCCCGCGATAGCCCCCAGCATGATCGACGAATTCCCGATCCTGTTCGTCGCCGCTGCCCTGGCCGAAGGCCGCACGGTCACATCGGGCCTCGACGAATTGCGCGTCAAGGAATCGGATCGGTTGACGGTGATGCGCGAGGCCTTGGTCGCCGCCGGTGCGCGGGTCACCGAGACCGAGGATGGGCTTACCATTGACGGCAGCGGCGGCGAACCGCTGGAAGGTACCAGTGTTGCTGGCGGCCCTATCGCGACCCACCTCGATCATCGCATCGCCATGAGCATGGCTGTGGCGGGTCTGGCGAGCTATCACGGCGTTGACGTAGATGACACCCGGCCGATCGCTACCAGCTTCCCGGCATTTGAGGCGCTGCTCGATGGAGCAATGGCATGAGCGGCTTTGCTGCCGATATAGTCGGCCTGATTGGCGCTGCGCTGTTCATAGCGGCCTTCGCCTATGCCAATGTCGCCGCTGCGCTCGACAAATTGTGGTTCAACGCCGCCAATCTGGCGGGCTCGCTGCTGTTGCTGGCCAGTCTCTCGGTCAAATTCAATCTTGCCGCATTCGGACTGGAGGCCGCCTGGGCGGTCATCGCGACATTCGGTCTGCTGAGCGCACTGCGAGATCGCCGCGCCGGGACGGGCCGGTGATTATCGCCGTCGATGGACCCACCGCCTCGGGCAAGGGCACCATTGCCAAGGCCCTCGCCCAGCACTTCGCCCTGCCGCATCTCGATACCGGGCTGCTCTATCGCGCCGTCGGGCGTCAGGTCGCGCTGAACGGCGGCAATCCGGACAACGAGGCCGATGCGCTGACTGCCTGCATGTTTCCCGATTCGCTGCTCGCCGACCCTGAACTGCGCTCGGAGGAGACCGGAGGTATCGCCAGCCGCGTTTCGGTCCACCCCGCAGTCCGCCAGGCCCTCTACGAACGCCAGCGCCAATTTGCGACCCAGCCGGGTGGGGCCGTACTTGACGGGCGCGATATCGCCACGGTGATCGCGCCAGAAGCGGATGTGAAGCTGTTCGTGATCGCCAGCGTGGCGGCGCGGGCCGAACGGCGCTTCCTGGAGATGCAGCGTTCGGGCCGCGAAGTGACCCTCGAAGCCATTGCGGCGGACCTGGAAGCGCGCGACTTGCGCGATGCGACTCGCAGTGCCGCGCCGCTGGTGCAGGCGGAAGGCGCAATCGTGCTCGACACCTCGCTGCTTTCGCCCAAAGAGGCGATCGCCCGGGCGATTGACTTCGCGCAATTGCAATCGGGCCAAACAGCGTAAGCGAGACCAACCGATGCCCAATTCACCCGCCACAGCTGTCCTCGCATTCGCCGCCGCTATGTTGCTGGCCCTGCCTGCGACTGTCACTGCCGCCAAGACCCATCGCGCGCTTCCTCCCAGCCCGCAGCGCGGCCTTGCTTTCGTCCAGCAGCACTGTTCCTCCTGTCACGGAGTCACCACCAACACCATTTCCCCCAACCCCGAATCGCCGCCCTTCGAGGATGTCGCCAACAAGCCGGAGCTTACCGTGGTGACCTTGCGCCAGTTCCTCCGCGACTCGCACAATTACCCCGCTGCGATGAACTTCACCGTCGATCAGGCCCGGATCCGCGACATTGCGGCCTATATCCTGACCATGCGCAAACCCAATTACCGGCCGCAGCCATAAAGTCAGAAAACCAGTAGACACGTCCATTTTCCTTGCTTTTCCGCCAATCCGCGCCTAAGCGTGCCCGGTCCCGCAAGGCCGCATGGCCATGAGGGACGCCTGCCATGGCATTCGGCCCGGCAGGCAGCTCGGCCCTTTTGGCCCGTCAAGGCATGGTGCTGCGACGGAGAAAGACCGGCGGAAAAACCGCCCGGCCGGAAACATTGATACCAGGAACCTGACTTTATGGCCTCTTCGGCTAATCCCACGCGCGATGATTTTGCCGCGCTTCTCGACGAATCACTGGGCGGTGCAGATGGCGGCGGCTTCGAAGGCCGCGTCGTCAAAGGCACGATCACTGCAATCGAAAACGACAAGGCCGTCATTGACGTCGGCCTTAAGAGCGAAGGCCGCGTTTCCCTGCGCGAATTCGCTGCTCCCGGCCAGCCGCATGGGCTTTCGGTCGGTGATGAAGTCGAAGTCTATGTCGACCGCGTCGAGAATTCCGAAGGCGAGGCCATGCTCAGCCACGATCGCGCCCGCCGCGAAGCCAGCTGGGACAAGCTCGAAGCCGAATTCGGCGAAGGCAAGCGCGTCGATGGCGTGATCTTCGGCCGCGTCAAGGGCGGCTTCACCGTCGATCTCGATGGCGCCGTCGCCTTCCTGCCCGGCAGCCAGGTCGACATCCGCCCGGTGCGCGATGTGCAGCCGCTGATGGATATTCCCCAGCCCTTCCAGATTCTCAAGATGGATCGCCGCCGCGGCAATATCGTCGTCTCGCGCCGTGCCGTGCTTGAAGAAACCCGCGCCGAACAGCGTTCGGGCCTGATCCTGAACCTCACCGAAGGCCAGATCATCGACGGCGTGGTCAAGAACATCACCGATTACGGCGCCTTCGTCGATCTCGGCGGCATCGATGGCCTGCTGCATGTCACCGACATGAGCTACAAGCGGGTCAACCACCCCAACGAAGTCATCAACATCGGCGACACGGTCAAGGTGCAGATCGTCCGCATCAACCAGGATACCCAGCGCATCAGCCTCGGCATGAAGCAGCTGGAAAGCGATCCCTGGGAAGGCGTCGCCGCCAAGTATCCGATCGGCGCCAAGCTGCACGGCACTGTAACCAACATCACCGAATATGGCGCCTTCATCGAGCTGGAAGCCGGCATCGAGGGCCTGGTCCACGTTTCGGAAATGTCGTGGACCAAGAAGAACGTCCATCCCGGCAAGATCGTTTCGACCAGCCAGGAAGTCGACGTTATCGTGCTCGAAGTCGATAGCGACAAGCGCCGCATCAGCCTGGGCCTGAAGCAGGCCAACCAGAACCCCTGGGAGGCTTTCGCAGAGAAGAACCCGGTCGGAACGCAGGTCGAAGGCGAAGTCAAGAACGCCACCGAATTCGGCCTGTTCATCGGCCTCGATGGCGATGTCGACGGCATGGTCCACATGTCGGATATCGCCTGGGGCATCTCGGGCGAAGACGCGCTGGCGCTGCATCGCAAGGGCGAGATGGTCAAGGCCGTGGTGCTCGATATCGATGTCGAGAAGGAACGCATCAGCCTTGGCATGAAGCAGCTTGAAAAGGGCGCCCCGGCGGCTGGTGGCACCGCTGCTGCCTCGGGCTCGCTCCGCAAGGGCGAGATCGTGACCGTGACCGTGCTCGAAGTGCGCGATGGCGGGCTCGAAGTGCAGGCTGGCGACGATGGCGCCACCGGCTTCATCAAGCGCAGCGACCTTGGCCGCGACCGCGACGAACAGCGCCCCGACCGCTTCCAGGTTGGTCAGAAGTTCGACGCCATGGTCGCCGGTTTCGACCGTTCGAAGAAGCCCAACTTCTCGATCAAGGCCCACCAGATGGCCGAAGAGAAGCAGGCCGTCGAGCAGTACGGTTCGTCCGATTCGGGCGCATCGCTGGGCGACATCCTCGGCGCCGCGCTGAAGGCGAAGCAGTAAGCTTTCACGCCTCTCTGGCGAAGCAAATGCAAAGCCCGTCCGGAGCGATCCGGGCGGGCTTTTGCTTTGCGGCCTATACGACTAGGGTGGCAGCAAGGAGTGCCCCATGCTGCAAGTCCACCAGTTCACCTGCCTCGCCGACAATTATGGCTATCTGCTGCACGACAGCGCCAGCGGCGAGACCGCCTGCATCGATACGCCCGATGCCGAGGCATATCTGCGCGAGGCAGCGACCAAAGGCTGGAGCATCACCCAGATCTGGAACACCCACTGGCACCCCGATCATGCCGGCGGCAACGAGGCGATCAAGGCAGCAACTAGCTGTACTGTGATCGCCCCCGCTGCGGAAGCCGACAAGATCGCCGGGATCGACCGCACGGTGGGGCAAGGTGATACAGTCGCGCTGGGGGCCTTCACGGCCACAGTGATCGACGTCGGCGGACACACCAATGGCCACATCGCCTATAACCTGCCCGAAGGCTCGATGGCTTTCGTCGGCGATGCGGTTTTCGCGCTCGGCTGCGGGCGAATGTTCGAAGGCACGCCGCCACAGTTCTGGGCGAGCCTGTCGCGGGTGAAGGCGCTCCCCGCCCAGACCACGCTCTATTGCGCGCACGAATATACCGCCTCGAATGCCCGGTTCGCGCTGCATGCCGATCCGGACAATGCCGCGCTCAAGGCCTATGCCGACGAAATCACTGACAAGCGCTCGCGTGGCGAGTGGACCGTGCCGACGCGGCTGGACAGGGAACTGGCGACCAACCCCTTCCTGCGCGCGGACGATCCGGCGATGCAGGCCAAGTGGGGCGGCGGCGATGCGGTTGCTACCTTTGCGGCGCTGAGGGCGGCGAAGGACAGCTTCTGAGGGGGCGTAGCGCCCGGCCTTCGACAGGCTCAGGCTGAGCGGGACTTGGCTTCTCACAACACCCGCTCATGCTGAGCCCGTCGAAGCACATGCACGACAGTCGGATCAGGACGAAATCAGATCCCGGCTATCGCAGCATCCACCAGCTTCTTGTCGGCGCTGGCATCGTGCGCTTCGGCGATCAGGCCATAGGCGGCCTGGGTGGCAACCTCGGCGGCCTTGGCGCGCAGGTCGGCAATTGCATTGCGCTCGGCGGCGGCAATCTTTTCTTCGGCGCTCTTGGCGCGGCGGGCGATCAGGGCGCTGGCATCATCCTTGGCCTTGGCGACGATCAGCTTGGCTTCCTCGTCGGCAGCCGCACGCAGGGCATCGGCGTCCTTGGCGGCGTCAGCCACCTTCTTTTCGTATTCGGCCTTGAGCGCCTCGGCCTCGGCGCGCAGCTTCGCGGCATCGCCCAGCTGGGCCTTGATGTCGGCGATCTGCTTGTCGAGCATGCCCGCAACAATCGCCGGCACTTTCATCCACAGCATCAGCGCGAAGACTGCAAGCATGGCTGCTGCGACCCAGCCGCCCGGGCCGAGCAACAGCGCGGTGGGCTCTTCGGCGTGCTCGGCATGTTCGGCGGCAGCTTCTGCCGCAGCGGCGAGGATGTTGAAATCAAACATTGGCAAAGGTTGCCTTCACTGCTGCCTGGGCCTTGGCCGCGGTGACTTTCGCACCGGAAACCTTGGCGACGATGTCCTGTGCGGCCTCGGCTGCAACGGCTTCGATATTGGCCATGGCATCCTTGCGGGCCGAACTGAGCGCAGCTTCCGCCGCCGCCAGTTTGGCTGCAACTTCGCCGCCGGCCTTGGCGAGACGGCCCTCGGCGTCCTTGGCCGCCTTGGCCTTGGCCGCCGCAGTCACTTCATGCGCTGCTGCGCGCGCCGCAAGATCGGCGGCGCGGGCGCGTTCCTCGGCCTCATCGGCTCCGGCCCGGGCGCGTTCGGCAGCGGCGAGATCGCCCGCGATCTTGGCATTGCGGCCTTCGACCACGCTTTCGATCTTGGGGACCATGCCCTTGCCGATGCCGAAATAGATCGCAGCCAGCACCAGCGCCAGCCAGAACCATTGCGACTGATAGACGAGCAGAAGTTGATTAAGTTGAGGCATCGGACTCTTTCCGTATCAACAAACACCGCAGCGGAAAGGCGCGGGCCGCAGCCCCCGCCGATCCGCCAGCGGAAGCGCGATCAGACGGCGTAGAGAATGATCATGGCGACCGCGAATGCGATCAGGCCGAGCAGTTCCGCAGCCGCGAAGCCGATGAACAAACGCCCTTGCTGACCATCAGCTGCTGCCGGGTTGCGCAGTGCGCCCTGCAGGAACGAGCCGAACACATTGCCCACGCCGGTGGCGGCAACGCCAACGCCGATAGCTGCGAGACCGGCACCGATAACCTTAGCTGCTGCGAGATCCATTTTACGAACTCCTGTGATAAATCAATTGATTATGGTTGGAAGGGCTAACTCAGTGCAGGTGCACCGCGTCGTTGATGTAAAGCGAGGTAAGCAAGGCGAACACATAGGCCTGAATGGCGCAGACCAGCAGTTCGAGCGCGTTAACCCCGGCGATGAAGACGAAGCTGATGGCCGCGACGAAATAGCCCATCGGGGTGCCGGCATTGATGCCGTTGACGATGAAATAGCCGAACACGTCGACCAGAATGTGGCCGGCGATCATTGCCACGAACAGTCGCAGCGCGAGGCTGAACGGGCGCACCAGAAACGAGATCAGCTCGATTGGCACGAGGAGCGGCAACAGGAAAGCCGGGGTACCATGCGGCACAAACAGGCTGAAGAAGTGGAAGCCGTGCTTCCAAAAGCCGACGATCAGCACGATCGAAAAGCTGATGATCGCGAGTACGCCGGTGATCGAGAACTGGCTGGTCACGGTGAAGGGATGCGCCGCTTCGACCACGCCGAATGGCATCATGCCCATGAAGTTCGAAAACAGGATGAAAGTGAAGACTGTGAAGATCCAGGGGACATATTTCTTGCCCTCTGGTCCGATGTTGCCGATCGCGAGGCCCGAGGCAAAGCCGGTCAGCATCTCAGCCGCAGCCTGCCAGCGGCCGGGCACCAGCTCGCGCTTCATTCCGCCCCACATGAACAGCAGGATCGCGCCGAACACGATCAGCATCCACAGCGCCGAATTGGTGAACACGAAGGGAGTCCCATCAAGCGCGCCGCCACCGAGCGCGTCGATCTGGAACTGATGCATCGGGTCGATCTTACTCTCGGCCGCCACGCGAAACCCCTGTTTATCTATGCAGAAAGCCGCCTACTCGGTGGGCTCCTGCGAAATCCGCCAGATCTGGACGAAGGCCGAAATGATACCGAGAAACAGCATCACCAGCATCGCCCTGGGTGCGCTGCCCAGCCACCGGTCGATCAGCCAGCCGATCAGCATGGCGCCCAGCGGCGCGCCGATCAGCGTGGAGAGCACCCGGTTTCCCTGAGACGCACCCTTCCCAGTGAAAGCAGCATTGCCACCAGCTGGTGTCGTGCGCTGCTTCTCGACGTGATGTGCTGCCTTCAGCCTGTCGCTCAGCGACGCCAGCCGAGGGTCCTCACCACCTCCGGGAACCTCATCGGGATCATTCGTTGCCATGTCGATTCGTCCGCCAGTTGTCTGCAGAACCTAAGGAAAGTTTTCTGCAAAACCCAAGGGAAAACCGCCATGAAAACGGGCAAACCCGCCAAGGCGCGCTCCCCTTAGGGGCGGGGGCGGATCAAGTCAACCGGGGGAAATTTCCTCTCCCGCGTGCGGGAGAAGGAGCCTGTTAGGGGCAACGCGGGTCGCGCTGCGGCGGGGCGGAGCTGCGGGTCAGCCAGCCGCCGCTGGGGCCTTCATACTTTTCGCCCGGCGCGGTTTGCGAAATCAGGCGGCAGCCCGAGGTAAAGGCATATTCCTCGACAGTCGCTCCGGCGGCCTGGGCCTTTTCCGAATAGACCGCGCGGCGCTTGATGTTGAGATCCTCGACCATCGCACGCAGCGAAGAATCGGGCGCCGAAGGGAAGCCGAGATAGCCGTCAGTCTTCTCGCCAACCTGTCCTGCGGCACGCGCGGCGGCATAGGCCGGGTCACGCTGGGCCATGGCGCTGCCCGCAGCGCCGAGCATCAACGCGGCAGCTACAAGACCGAGGGCCAGGTGGCGGTTGCTGGAAATGAAAGCGGCACTCATCAGAAGATTTCCTTGTTCTGCTCGATCGTGTTCGCCGCATCAGCGGAGAGACGATAGATCACTTCCTGCTTGATGTTGATGTTGAGCTCGATAACGATGGGTTTGTCCGGTGCATTGACCGAAATACATCCCCCAACCGCCAGCGAGCCCGCCAGCAACACCAGTGCGGCGCGAACGGCGCGCCAACCGGACCCCAGTGCCATCGGCCTTGTTGATTGCATACCGCGCATGAGGCGGATTGTTGCAGCCGGGGCGGTTCGGGTCAATTCGTTGTGCATCATGGGGCTTTCCCGCTGACTGGAGGCTGAACACTGGGTGCAGGTTTGGGCGAGGCCGGTGCCGAAGGATTGGCCGGTGTCGAGGGATTCAGGGGCTTGCCGTCCCCGCCCATCAGGCCGAGCTCGCGCGGATCACGCACGGCTGCGGGATCGTAAAGCGATCGCAGCGAGCCGACCAGTTTGAAGAACGGCGCCTTGAGGTTGACGTTGAACTTGATTGGCAGCTTCGCGATTCGCCGGGTCAGGAAATTGCGCTTGGCGCCAGCCCCTTGCGCGATGCCATCGAACGACACCCGGGTGACGATCTCGCCCTCGAGCGGGCCGTTCAAGTCAATCTGCATCCGTCGGTAATCGAGCGATTTGAGCGCATCGAAGGCGAAATTCGCCATGGTCGACAGGTCCTTGTAGCTCAGTGCGCCGACATAGGAGACATTGCCGCCCGGCGGGCGCGAGATCAGCTGGCCACCTTCCAGCCGCCCACCGTCCTGATCGAACACCAGCGGGATCGCCCCGTCGAATATACCGGTGGCGGAAATGTTGCCCAGATTCATCCGCTCGACGAAGTGGGAGGCGTCGAGCCCGGCGATGCGCATGGTGAAGCGCCGGGTCTCGGCGACACCAAGCTTCATACTGGTCGGCTCCAGCGTCAGGGTGCCGCTGAGGAACGGCCACTTGGCGCCGAGCACTGCCAGGACATTATCGGGCCTCAGCTCGAAATGCAGCTCGCCATCATCGACTTCGATCCCCGGATTGATCTCGGCAACTTTCAGATGCTGATCGGGCGCGGTAATCAGCCCTAGCAGATCGGTGAATTCGACTGTTCCCGAAACACCCTTGGCCGGACCGAAGGCAGCGGCGAAATCGAGCCCATCGGTGGTGAAGCTCCCGGTGCTGGTAGTCGCTTGCGCATTCCAGTCGATCCGCCCGGTGCCCCGCACCTTGCCTTCAGCATTGGCGACCACGCCCAGCAACAGGTGCGAGATAGCATCGGGCTGGAGCTTTCCGTCGAATTGCAGCGCGTTCATCGTCAGATTGGCAGAGCCCACGCCGCTGCCCAGATCGTGCGCGATATCGGCTACAACCACTTCACGCTGGCTTTCCGGTTCGTGCATGGCGGCCTGCGCGGTGATCCGGTTGTTGGCCAGAACCAGCCATGCGCCCTGCGACACCAGCGGCTGGAAGCGGGGATCCTTTTGGCGGTCTTCAAGCCGGAAAGCGACATCCCCGAGCGACAGGCGACCATCGGCAAAGCGCCAGGTCCCCGCCGCATCGTGCACATCGAGCGGCACTTCGGCGAGGCTGACATTGCCGCCGGTAAAGCGCCCCGCGACATCCTTGCCCAGCCGCGCGGCAAGCTGGCTCACGCGAAAGTGCGAGGGATCG
>Ga0114974_10000930_pt1 | contig 23469 bp, 24 predicted proteins | sample S_130206_EF_Meta_FD_87318 | JGI IMG/M metagenome (GOLD analysis project Ga0114974, IMG submission 87318) | Freshwater microbial communities from Lake Simoncouche, Canada to study carbon cycling - S_130206_EF_MetaG | ecosystem: Environmental > Aquatic > Freshwater > Lake | place: Lake... | reverse complement strand
GGCAATCTTTCACAGATTGACTTAGATATTAGGGGTATTAAGTCTTTTGGTATACTAAAAACCATGACAAACCGAATACCAGCCGAACTTCACTTGGTGCATGGAACTAAAGCCGCCCACAAAGCGGGGGTTTTGCCTGACCAAGTTAAACGCAGAGTGCCAAAGGCTGAATGGTTGGACAACCCAGACGCATGGGACAGAAATAAGTTTATTAAAGAGACTTCAGACTTTCTTTGGGAAACTTATGGCATAGGTTCAGACCAAGACAAACATATTCTTGGCGCATTGGCTATGCAGTTGGAGATTTATATTTCTTGCATAAAGGGAATCCAAGAACAGGGAATAGTCACAACTTTTAATTCTGGACAGACGCAAGGCATAAGCCCTTTCTTAACTGGCGCAGACAAATCCCTGTCCCGTGCAGTTGTGCTGATGAATGAACTTGGGCTTACACCTAAAGGTCGGCTTGCTACCAATAAAGTTGAAGGTGGCAAATATTCCAAATTGTTAAATGGACCATGACCTACGAAGACGGGATTCTTTATGCAGTCCAAGTCGTTAAGGGTGAAATCCTTGTTTGTCAAAATGTACGGCTTGCGGCTCAAAGATTTCTTAATCAACTCGAAGACCGAAATTGGGCTTGGGAATTCCATGTTAAATATGTTGACCATTTCTTGGAATTTGCATCCACACTAAAGCACACCAAAGGACCAGACGCTGGCACGGCTTTAAAACTTCAACCTTTCCAAGTTTTTATAATCTGCGCCATTTACGGCTTTCGCAGTAAAAAGAATTTAGCCAATCGGATGGTGTCGGATGTGATTATTTTTATTCCGCGCAAGGCTGGAAAGTCAACCCTAATTGCGGCAATTGGCTTATACGAATTAGTATTTGGCGAAGCGGGTGCAGAGGTTTACACCTTGGCAACCAGCCGCGACCAAGCATCCATTGTGTTTAATGCCGCATCTGGTTTTGTCGAATCTATGCCGTCTGATGTAGCAGATTTATATAAGGTGCAAAGAAATCAAATAACCAAAACTGGTGATGCCCAAACAAAATTTAGGGCGTTATCCCGCGACACAAAAAAGTCGGGTGATGGTATGAACCCATCTTGCGCCATCATTGATGAAGCCGCCCAGATCGTGGATAGAAACTCAATTGAAGTTATATTTTCTGGAATGGTTGCACGACAAAACCCATTGCGGATTTATATTACGACTGCGAGTTTTACCAAAGAAACCAAGTTTTATGAAGACATGAGCATTCTGGAATCTATGCTCAAAGGTGATGTGGTTGATAACCCGCGCTGGTTTGGTTTACTGTATGGACTAGACCCACAGGATGATTGGCGCGAACAATCTTCTTGGATGAAGGCAAATCCAATGCACGGCATTTCGGTCTATGACGAAGCCATTTCGCAACGAGCAGAAGAATCAAAACATAAGCCAGCCGCGTTAAATGAATTTCTTTGCAAGACGCTAAATATCTATGTAAGCGCAAATTCTGCTTGGGTTGATCGTTCTTATTGGGATGACCCTAAATGCATACTTCTTGGAGAGCGCGAACCAGAAGCGGTATTTATTGGGTTTGACTTGGCGGCAACCCGTGACTTAAACGCAGTCTGTACGCTGAAAAGATTTGCTGATGATGACTTTCATGCAGAGTTTAAATTCTTTTTGCCAGAAGATGGATATGCCCTTATACCTAAACACTACGGAGATATTTTTAGGGTTGCCCGACAGAATGGCATTCTTCATGTGACCGAAGGCAATGTGATGGATGACCGCGAAATAAGCGATTACATTATTGGTCAATGCGCTAAATATGATGTGAAGGAAATTGGTTTTGATGCTTATAACGCGGCAAGCCTAGTGGCTAGGCTACATGATGCTGGTTTGCCTGTAAAGAAGGTCGGTCAGGGTATGGCGGTATTAAGTAACCCAAGTAAACACATTGAAAAACTTATAATGAATTACGGGGTTAAACATGACGGCAACCCATTTGTTGGATGGCAATTAGGTAACTGCGAAGTTTACGAAGATGTAAACGGCAATGTAAAAGTGCGTAAAAATGAAGCCGACAAGTCTGCAAAAGTTGATGGCATAATCAGTTTAATCATAGCAATGCATTGTTCGCTAGATAATCCTACAATGTCAGGGTTTGGATTCAGAACCTTTTAAGGGGAAATCATGGGAATGTTTGACATATTCAAAAGAAAAGATAGTATTTCCAAAGAATCAAACACGCTATTTGGTCAAACTGCGTTAGGTAATAACATTGTTTATCAGGGCAACAATAAAGTCCCAACAGTAAACACGCAGATTCTTTATGTCACAACTGCCACAACAACGACTGCTGGCAGACCAGTTGACACAACATTACTCACGCGTAATAGCACAGTAATGTCATGCGTGGCGGTCAAAGCCCGTGCATTGGCGCAGTTGCCAATAAAGATTATGGCTTTGTCTGAAGATGGCACTTATGTAAATGCATTGACAGATGAAAGCGTTGCAGAGCGAAATAAAACAAAAGCCAAACAAGTTTATTCATTACTGACCAACCCAAATAACTTTCAAAGCAGTTATGAATTTTGGTATCAATGGATGATGTGGCATGAATTGCTTGGTGAAGCCTTTACCCTGTGGTGGAGAAAAGACCAAAAAGATTCAATGCAAACCCCGTTGGAAATGTATGAAATGGACAGCACACTTATTGCCGTTCAAATCACACCAACCCGTTATCCAAGTTATCGCTTGTCTACGCCTTCTTATGGGTTTAGCAAAGATCAACCATTGGAATCACACCAAATCATGCATTGCAAAGATATGGCATGGCAAGGTTCTGCGGGTTTTAACAAAGGAATTTTGGCGGCAGAATTAGTAGGATTAGATCAAGATATAGATTTATATGCTAACTTTGTTATGCTAAATGGCGCAAAACCTTCTGGAATGTTTATTACAGAAAATGTAATTCCAGATGGCAAATATAAAGAAATTGCCGCCCGACTTAAAGAAGCATGGTCTAGCATGGTTGGCAGTCAGCAAACAGACCCAAGTAAAGTTGGTCAGGGTATGTTGCTAGATCAGGGCATGAAATATGAACCTTTAAAAATGTTGACTTTGCAAGATGCAGATTTGGCAAATTTAAAGATGCAGACTATGAAGCGGATATGTGGCTTATATGGCGTACCGCCAGCCATGTTGCATATTGGCGATCAGAAATACAACAATACACAGACAATGCTAGATGAATTCTATAAATCCACAATGTATCCAATCATTGTGAATGTCCAGCAGAAATTGAAACAGTCTTTGCTAAAAGGCTATCCCAATTTGTGCGTAGAATTTGATGTGCAAGATTTCCTAAAAGGCGCACCACTAGATCAAATGAACTATGTGGTTGCTGGTGTAAATGCGGGGATACTCACGCCTAACGAAGCGCGTGAATATCTTGGCAAATCAAATATGGATGGTGCAAATGAACTCAATTCTTCAAAATCTGGTGATCCGATTAAAGGCACTAGCCCTCAAGATACGGGCGGTGGTGGCGGGAATCAAACCAACAAAATGAACATTGGCAAATAAAATTGTCCAATAATTTTGATTTAATGGTAGCATTGCTTACAAAATACAGACACAAATCTGTCCCAAATAAGCGTGGCAGACCATTGACTACAATAAAAGACATAGATCGTACTAAAGTCAATGAGGTAATCCATGACGCAAAACTTAATGATGGTATGCGAAGCGAAATTGGTTTTGGAAAACCAAGGCAACGCAGAACCGACAGGGAAGATTGAAGCCGTTGTAACTACATGGGGTGCGCGTGAAGGCGTAGATGGTAGGCGTTTTAACTATCAGCCAGAAGCCTTTATGGATTGGGCAGAAGCCTTTTCTAAAGAAGGTCGACCATTGCCAATGTTTGTAAACCATGATGCTGATTCAATACCAGTTGGCGAATGGACTTCATTTGAGTTTGACGATAAAGGCATGACCGCAGAAGGTCGCATTTACATGAACACCACACAGGGTTCAGACCTTTACCAAGTAATGTGCGAATCACCAAATATGTTTGGTGGCGTTTCAGTTGGCGCGTATGCTGAAGAATTTATGATGGTCAACGCAGATGGCGAACCCGACCAAAGTGATGAAGCATATTTCCGAATCACCAAAGGCGGTTTGCGTGAAGTGTCTGTGGTGATGTACCCAAATAATCCAATGGCAGAAGTGCAGAAATTAGAGTATTTCCGCGCTGATGGAACTGCCGATTTAAAAGTTTTGGAACGGGCGTTGCGAGATGCAAGCCTGTCTAAAAAGGATGCGGTCACAGCCGCATCTATCTTCAAGAAAGTTTTGGAATTGCGTGATGCATCCAAGCCTATTGAAAATGCGCCCCAACTGAGCGACTCAGATGTGGATGTGACCGAAGCAGAGATTCTCAAAGCCTTAAATGACCGCGAGATTCTTAAACAACTCAATACCCGACTGAAAGGTTAATCATGTCAAAAGAAATCATTGAAAAATTAGACGCAATTGAAGCGGCAAATACCGCCAAGATTGAAGAAGTAACTTCACAAGCACAAGCATCTGTGGAAGCCGTTAAAGCGGAATTCCAAGAATTAGTTTCTGCTTTAGAAGCCAAAGTCGCATCTGTTCAAGCACCAGCAATCATTCGCGCCCCACACAAAACTGTTCGCGGTGATGTGAATCGTGCGGTGAAAGAGCAAATTGCAACCTACTACAAAGGTGGTCGCAATGTTGAAAAAGAATTGAAGATGTTTGAAGACGAAAGCCAATATGGTGCATACATGGCTGAAGCATCTGCATTGACTGCTGGCGGTAATAACCAAGGTGGTAGAACTGGTTATGACCCTGTGTTTGTTGCTTTGCGTTTGGCTAACCCAATGCGTGGCATTTCTCGCACAGTTGCAACTGATGGTTCTTCTTATCAGTTCCGCGTTAAAACTGGCAATGCTGGTGCGGCATGGGGTTACACCATTCAAAACAATGGCGCAACCACAACTGAAGACACTTCAATTTGGCAATTAGTTTTGCAAGATTTGAATGTGCAATTCCCAATTCGTACAGCCGCGCTAGACGATATTGATGGTTTAGAAGCCAATGTGGTTGATGATATGTTGGTTGAATTTGCTCAATCAGAAGCATTGTCAATGGTGCAAAATAATGACCAAGCCGCACAGTCTGCTAGCAATCCTTATGGTGGTACTAACGGCTTGCGTGGTCTTGACCAATACGCTGGTGCTAATGCAACCTACGCTGGTGGTACAACTTCAACACCAGCATTTGGCTCTAGCGGTACTGGCTCTAGCACAGGCTTGCATAGCCTTGCAACTTATGATCAATTGACTTCTAACGCTAATACAGTTGGCGCAAACTCAATTGCTTATAAAGATGTGATTAACACTATGTATGCATTGCCACAACAATATTGGACTTCTAATGCTAAGTGGATGGTTAACCCAATATTGGCACAAGCAATTCGCGGTCTGCAAGATACCAATGGTCGACCAATTTTCAATTCTGTTGAATCTTTGAACCCAGATGGCATCATTGGTCAGATGTTGGGCTTTGATGTTGTGATGAACAAGTATCTTGACAACCCATCACAAGCAACTGCTGGCTCTGCTGGAACATCTAGTTTGTACCCAATGTATTTTGCTGATTTCTCAAGATTTCACACAATCATTGATCGTTTGAACATGGTTATGCGTAGATACGACCAGACAGCCCCTGGCTTCATCACCTTCTTTGGTGAAAAGCGTTTGGCAACTTCTGTGCGTGACCCTAACGCTGGTGTTCGTTATCGTTCAACTGGTACTGCGACCTAATCGTTGCCAATTGGTGGGGGGTTCGCCCCTCACCTTTTTTCTGCAACCCAATTTGGATAAACAAAATGACCATCACCGAAAAAATCCTATCAGGCATTAAGCAAACACTAGAGACAGGCGATCAAGTCAAAATTGATTTGCGCGAAGCGTCTGCAATCACAGGCTCTGGTTATGGGGTTGGTGGTCGCACTTATTTTGATGATGCGTTTGCGGCTTTGCGTTTTGCAAACCCAATTCGTCAAGCGGCACGGGTAATTCCCGCACAAGGTTCTGCGGTTCAGTTTGTTGCTAAAACGGGTAATGCCGCAAGCCAAACTAATCCTTGGACTTATACATTCACGCCTAATAGTGGCACACCAAACACAGACACAAGCATTTGGCAATTGCCTACTCGCGTGATTACGGCACAGTTGCCAATTCGCACGGCAGTAATGTCAGATGTAAATTATTTAAACGAAACAATCGTTGAAGATTTAGCAATGGAATTTGCGTCTATTGAAGGCGCATCTATGATTCTTAACAACGATCAATCTGGAACTACCACTACTACAACTGGTGGAACAAATGGCTTGCGTGGTTTGAATTACTACACAAGCGCGGGAACTGCGGCTTATGGCTCTAGCGGTTACGCAATCACAGACGGCATTCATTCCATTGCAACTGTTAGTCAGGCTGGCGCATCCATTGCCTATGATGATATTGTTAATCTTTGCAATGCTTTACCAGCACCTTATTGGTCTTGTATGGGCAATGCTTGGATGATGCACCCCAACACTATTCAAGCCCTACGCAAATTAAAAGGTGCTACTGGTGGCGCACCAATGTTTACTGAGGTAGGCGATGATGATGGTGGTGCAGTTGCGTATGTATTTGGTTTCCCCGTTATTCCTAATGCCAACATGGAAACTATTGGGGCTGGTAAGTTTGCAATTTATTTAGCCTGTTGGAATCGGTTTGTAACTATTGCAGATGTTGAAGAAATGACTGTGCAAGCAATGGAACAAACTCAGGCTGGTTTTATAACCTTATATGCTGAAAAGCGCATGGTCAGTTCTGTGCGTGACCCATTTGCTGGTGTTCGTTTAGTCGGGGTTTAATTATGTCTGTTGATCAAACAGGCTTTCTAAACTATGGCGCACCAACGCGCAATCCTTTCAACTATGCAAAGGTTGAACAGATTGCCCGTGACTTGGCAACGCCTTGGCTTACGCTGGATGAAATTACTCAACAACTAAATTTGTTTGGTGATACCAGCCAAGCCGATTATCTATATGGTCTGGAATTAGCCACTAGACAGGCTATTGAAGACTATCTGGGTATGTCCATATTCCCAACCAGTTATCGCGTCTGGTACAACATAGCAAGCCTGTATGGAACGCCTTTAACGCTGGACTTGCCAGAAGTCAGCCAAAACTTTAATCCAACGCAATCTGGCGTAACTGTCAATGCGGTTAAGTATTGGTCAGATGCACAACCGCCTGTTTTATATACAGTTTCATCAACGACTTATTACTATGACCCGTCTGGTAATAAGATTGTTTTGCAGACCTTGCCGACAAACCTAAATTCCAGCATGACAAGCCCTGTGTTTTGTGAATACACGACTTCAGCAAATCCTTTGTCGGCTTATCCTGTGATTAAGCAAGCGGCACTTTTGCTTTTGACCCATCTTTACAACAACCGAAGCGATACAACTGATAGCCAATTGAAGAACATTCCATTTGGTGTGTCGACTTTGTTGCGCCCTTACAAACCTTTGGTGATGTAAATGGCAATAGCGCGGTTTGAAAACATAACTGTGAATAGCCTAACCTTTGGCAAAAGCACCTTTGGAGAGCAAAGCACAACGCAGACCTTATGGTTTCAAACCCGTGCGCGTGTGCATTCGGTGGCTAACAATGTAAAGATTTCTGAGAAATATCGCGTTTATTCTGACATTGTGGATTTCACTTTGAACTACACACCAAACACTAAAACAATAATTGACAACCAAAACCTTTATTCCATCAATTGGCGTGGGTTTGATTGGCGCATTGATAATGTGCGGGAAGCGGATGATCGCATGACAGTCAGAATCCTTTGTGTTCGCAATGACCCTGTGGTGGCGGTGTAATGGCACAAATGAACCCCGTTCTATATGGCAAGGCTATCCAGTATCAGTTGGAACAGATTGTTACGCCTGTGCCTGTATATGCGTCTTTTAACCGCAACTTTGCAACGCAACCCAAGTTCATTACTTGGAATTTACGCAATGTCCATCAACCCGTTTACACGGGTATTTATCAGGGCGTAAAAGGCATAGATACCCCAACATTCCAGATTTCTATATTTACCCAACTAATAGAAGATGGTTTCACAATCAGTAATTTGATACTACAATCGTTGCACGGGTATAGCGGTCTTTTAGGCGGTTCGCCCAATCAGGTTTATGTTTCCAAAGCAGATGTGCAATGGTTATATAACTCATACGACAACACAGACAAATTGGCGCAGATTTTTCTGGATTGCACAATTGATGTACCAACATAAGATAATTTCACAAACTCTTTTTTTGAAGGAAAATCAAAATGGCACTACCCGCTAAAATTCTTGCTGGTTTCTCAGCAACGCTATATGCCCAACCAAGCGCAACCCCAACGCCTTTGACTGTGGCTAACCTTTCTGTTTACGCAAGCGTAAGCGCATTGGCAATTTCTGGAAATCTAGTGCCTGTGGAAGCAATCCCCGCATTTGGTCAAGATGACGCTATGGCATCTTTTTCTGTCGCTGGTTCACGCCAATCAGACAAAATCCCAACGCAGTCTGCACCTACCAGCATGACAATTACTGCCGCATGGAATCCAAGCGATACAGTATTGTTGTTGTTGCGCGGTGATGCTTACAACGGCATGATTGACCGCACCTTTGTTATCTCTGCTACTGATGGCACAGGAATCGTTAACTACGCCTTCAATGGTCGCGTTAGCGAGTGGCAAATTGACAGCCAACCAAACGCTGAAGCCAAAGTAACTTTTACTATCCATCCCCGTGGCAATCAGTACGGCTGGACTGCAAGCACTTAATATGGCTAAACTAAAAGATGTGCTGGCGGTAATGGTCAGCAGTTATTCCGACCTAACCCTTTTAGCGAAGGGTCAGGTTGTGGATGCTAATGAAGTTGCACAAGCAATCACAAAGGCAGACCCCGATTCAGCCGAAATGGTTGCATTGCAAGCCTTGGCTAAATGGAATCCAGTTGTAAAACAGGAAACCGCACCAGTTGAAACACCAGTAGAAACAACAAAAGAATAAATGCAAATAAAAGACTCAAACGATCTGCTTGGCTTTTTGGTATCGCAAGCCGACACGGGAAACAAGCAATGGTTTGGGTTTTTGCAACAGAAGATTATTGGCATTACGCTGGCGCACCAAATTGCCGCCAACCATGCGGATAAGTTAACACCATCCCAAGTTGTTGATTATGTAATTGAACTTAACAACGAATTATTCCAACGGGTGATTAGCAAGAAGGCTTGATATGGCTACTTACAGTAAAGTTGAGGTAACTGGACTGAGTGAAGCATTAGCCGTATTTGACGAATTAGCAAATGAAATAGGCGATAAAAAGGCAACCAGCAAAGTGTTAGTGCCAGCCGCACGGGAAGCCATGAAACCCGTTCTAGCAACTGCAAAACTACTAGCCCCCAAAGACACAGGCGATCTTGCTAGAACATTGCAGATTGAAGCGCGTAGACCTAACAAGCGTGACCAGCGTTCAAAGTATTCAAGCCCGACTGATACTGTCATTGCTCTGGTGACAACTAAAGCCTTTCCTAAAAAGAAACGCCAACAGTTCTATGCAGAAAATGCGTCTTTGTATGCCACAGATAAAACGGCTTATAGAAAGAAGTTTAAAGAATATGCCGCATCCCTAAACTTTCCTTATGACGCTAGGGCTATTGCCCAAGAGTTTGGTTCTGCCCACAACGGGGCAAATCCATTTATGCGACCAGCGTTAGAGACAAACGCAACTGCCGTGGCTAACAAACTTGGTGAGATAATCGGAAGGCGCGTTGAGCAATTCAGGGCGAAAAACATTAAATGATAGGTAAAAGACATGACAAAATTAGCATCCCTTCTTGGCTCTCAATATGAGGGCAAACGCAAAGGCTTATTCATTCGTCAGTTTGAACTAGGCGGTTATAACTTCAAAGTCAGAGTGCCAACTGTGGCTGAATCGGATGCCATGTATGAGCGCATCCAGAATCCAAAAGAAGAAGATATTGCGTTGGTCTATGACCAGATCGCAAAACCCTTGGAACAATTCAAAGGGCAAGAGACTGAAGAATTCCAATTTGTTGATAACGACATTCTGGTAAATGGTCGGTCTATGCGCGAGACTGCCAAACTAAAGTTGATGACCCAAAACCGCATAACTGAATTTATTAAGTTGCTTATTCCAGAAAATGAAGCCGATTCATTAGCCGACTTAACTTATGAAGAAGTGGAAGCAGAATTTCCAATGGCGGTGCAGATCACTTTGATTGAAAAGATTTCAGAAGCGATTAGCCCAACATATAAGGAATCACGGGGAAACTGATTGGCTCATTGAGGAAACAAGTTGAAGTCGCAATGATCTTCAATGGGCATACACATGATTCACTTGCAGACATAGACGATATAACAATGGCACAAATCCAGACAATGTATGCAGATGGCATGATTGGAAATCGTGCGACATTGGAAGTTTTAGGGTCGCTAACTGCTGGTGTATTTAATTACATGAGACAGGCAAATTCCCGCCCTTATAAACTAGCCAACATTTTGGGTAGCGCGTATGATTACATTTATCCGCCATTGAGCGAACAAGACAAGAAAGCATCAGTTAATAATAGTCTTCTGGCGTTTATGACCCAAGCCCCAGATTTCAAACAGGATAGGTTCAAGAATGGCTAATACGATTGCTAGACTAGGTGTAAGACTTGGTATCGATAGCGCGGAGTTTTCCAAAGGCATAGAAGCCGCCAAAAAAGACCTGTCTGAATTCGCATCACAAGCAAAAACATTTGCAACAGTAGGCGCAACCGCATTTGCCGCCATGACCTATAAGGCATTGGAATTTGCGGATTCAATATCTGATGTTGCCAAAGCCAATGACATGGCTATCACCACAGTTTTAAAGTTGGGTGAAGCCTTAGACCAAAATGGCGGTAGTGCAGAAAATGCTGGAAAAATATTAAATGCATTTACAGCCTTTGTAGACAAAGCGGCTACTGGTTCTTTTGAAGCGCAAAAGGCATTTAAAGATGTTGGCATAAGTCTCAAAGACATAGGTACTTTGAGCATGGAAGAATTGTTTGCCAAAACATTAAAAGGTTTATCAGAAATACCAGACCAATTAACACGGCAAGCAAGGGCTTACGAAATACTTGGTAGGGCAATGAAAGGTGCAGAAGTTGCTGGCGTTGCTGAAGACATGGAAAAAACTAGTCATGTATCAAAAGAGCAAGCCAAAAGCATTGAAGATGCCGCTAAAGCATGGGATATGTTACACAAGATTACGCATGAAGTCTTAATAACCTTTACTGCATTTGTTGGAACACCAGCATTGAAATTTACGCAATGGCTGGAATCTTCATTACATGAAATAGACAAACTATCAGATGCCTTTAATAATTTAGGTCGCAACATGAAAATGTTGATTGACTTTTCTTCTGCATTTGGTTTTGCCATGTTTGGCGCAAATACAGAAAAACTAAAAAAGTTTAATGACGAATACGCTAGATTTAAAAGAATACAAGAATTAGGTTCATTTGATTCTGGGTCTGGCGAAGGATGGGATGCAAATAAACCTAATGGTTCGCCAAAAAGATTAACAAAAGTAGGTAGAGATGCAGAAGCAGAAAAGTTAAAAGCATTAGAACTTGCTAGAAACCGCATTATCAATAAAGACTTACAAGATCAAGATAAGTTGCGAATGGAAACATTACGCAAAGAAGTTGATGCTTATCACACAGTTGCATTGCGTCAAATGGTTGAAGAAAAATCATTAAAAGACCAACAAGCAATGTTTGAATTAAGCATAAAAGGTTTGCACATGAGACAAGAAGATGTGCAACTTTCTAAAGACTTGTATGAAATAGAAAGCAATCGTGCGGAAAAGATGAAGGCGATTAGCAGAGATAATATTTTGGATAAAGAATCCAAAGTTGAATTATTAAAAACAGAACAAGCAATAGCAGACGAAGCAGAAAGACTTGCAAGGGCAAGAAATCAAGCAATTAAATCAGTTCGCGAAGGTACTTTTGAGCAAGGTTTTGGTTTGGCTATGGGGGATTATTTCCGCAATGCAACAACAGAATTAGAGCGTGGACAAATGGCTTTTGAATCGGTCATGGGTAACATGAATTCCGCGCTAGATAACTTTGTGCGTACAGGAAAACTATCTTTTAAATCATTAGCCCAAAGCATCATTCAAGACATTATTGCTATTCAACTTAAAGCGCAAGCCCTATCTATTTTTAAATCAATAGGTGGAATGGGAATGTTTAGTTCTTTGTTTAGTGGTGGTTCACCCGCTAATATATTTAACCCAGATGTTAATTACCGCGCAGATGGTGGCGGTATAAACGCAAATAGCCCATACATTGTTGGCGAGCGTGGTCCAGAATTGATTGTGCCTAGCAGTTCTGGAACAGTAATTCCAAACAATATGCTTAGTAGTGCTATGGGTAGCAATCAACCAAGCGTTACCTACAATGGTCCATACATAGCGCAAATGAGCGCGATAGACACGCAGTCAGCCACACAGTTTTTGGCTAAAAACAAAAGCGCAGTCTGGGCGGCAAACCAGACCGCACAACGATCATTGCCGCAAACTAGGTAAAACATGGCAAACATAAACGACATTCTTGCTATTGCCGAATCTGTGGCAATCAATGACCAACGATTTGTTGGACAAGTCATTTCGCGCAATCAGCGAATTTCTACTTCTGAAATTATCACAGTCGTGCCGTTTCAGTTTGAGTTTAAGCCAAACAATTATTTGCAATACAGCACTAATCGGGCTTTGCTGGCAAACCTTCGTTACTATGACAAATCCTTGGCGCAGTATTTAAATTTTGGTTCTACTGGTTGGGTTAACTACATTGCTTACCAAGGCAATATGACCAGCGCACAAATTTCTGCGTGTCAATGGCAAACCAGTTCTGCCGCAAAGAATTTAGTTCTTGGAAGCCTACCATCCATTTCATCTAGCGCATACATTGTTAAGGCTGGCGATTTCTGCCAAGTCGGTTTGTATACCTACATTGCCACACAAGATGTTTTGCGCGGTTCTGGTTCTACTGTGACTATTCCTGTGCATAGAAACCTAATCAATGGTCCATTAGGAAGTGCAATAAATGCCGTTATAGGGCAATACGGCACAACAGTTTCTATGGGTGGCAATACCTACACAGGCGTAACATTTCCAATTATTTTGCAACAGTATCCAACTTATACGCTAGTGCCAATGACCAACGATTCATTTGTGGCGTGGAACTCTACATTCAAAGCATTTGAGTTAGTCCTATGAATGTTATAGCACCAGTCCAAAATACAAGCAATATTCGCTATGCGGATTTTGTGCAAGTTATTACGCCAATTGCGACATATCGGTTTGCTACAACCCCAACAGCATTAACTATTTCTGGCATTGGTACATTTGATGGATTGGGTTCATTGGTAAACATTGCGGATGTTCAACGCGATCTTAAATCTACTGCAAATCAAACATCATTGACACTTGTTGGCATTGACACGGCTTTGCTTGGTTGGGTGTTATCACAAGACATTAAAGGTTCACAGATAACAATGTGGAAAGGCTTTTTTGATGTTGATGGCAATCTAATTACTGGTGGTGGCACGGGCGGTTTGTATCAATATTTTTACGGCTATGTAAACAACTTTAATATTGGTGAACAATGGATGGAAGATGCGCGGATGTATATAGGTACTATTTCAGTTACTGCATCAAGCATACAAATCATTCTTCAAAACAGGATTGCTGGAAGATTTACCAATGATCAAAGTTGGCAGTTTTATAACGCTGGTGACACAAGCATGGCACGGGTCGGCTATGTATCAACAATTTATTATCCATTTGGTAAAACAGCATGATTCGTCTAGCCAACAAATTTGATAATGAAAGAATTAAAGAATTCTTAAAGGATTACCATAGAGATTATGGAAATGCTTTGTCGCATCAAATAGATAAATGGTCTGGTACTTATGTGGATGAACAACTAGCAAAAATCTATGCTGGTATGGGTTTTGTGCTAATTGAAGATGATGGGTTTTTGTGTGCTATGCGCGCGCCTTGTTTTTGGATACCAAATGTATATATATTGCAAGAAACCATGTGGTATGCAAAAAGCAAAAAAACCAGCGTAATGCTGATAAAAAAATATATTGAATTGGGCAAAAGAATGAAACGCAAAGGCGATATAACGCAGTTCTACATTTCAACATATTCTGATGCGGATTTGTCTAAACTTGGCGCAACCAAACGATCTAATGATTGGGTAATGTAATGGGAGAAATACTTGCCACATGGTTGATTGAAACATTTGCATTGACTGCGGCAGAAGCGGCAGTCGCGTCATTTGCTATTCAAATGGTTGCATCATCTATTGTTTCCAGTACCTTTGCATCTGACCCGCCAAATTCTGGATTAAGCAATCAATCATCATTAAATACAGGCGTAAATTTACAAGTTGCACCAGCCACAAACAATAAATTACCAGTTGTTTATGGAAATTCATTTATTGGTGGAACGATTACTGATCTAAGCATCACCACAGACAATCAAGACCTCTATTATGTAATGTCACTTTGTGAAGTAACTGGCGGTTCTAGCCCAGACACAATTACATTTGGTGACATTTATTTTGGTGGCAAACTTTGTGTGTTTGATGGAACAGACCAAACTAAAGTAGTTGGCTTAACCGATCAATCAACAGGAACGACAGACAGCACAGTTAGCGGTCATTTGTATATCTATCTATACAACAATGGCTCAAATAGTCCTGTTAATTCATCACAAAGCGCAATTAGCGTTATGCAGTCAAGTGGATTGACATATACATGGGATTCAACAAAGTTAATGAGCAATTGTGCGTTTGCTATTGTTCATTTGAACTACAACCAAAATGCTGGCATTACAAACATTCAACAAACGCAGTTTGAAATAACAAATTCTCGCAATAGCGCGGGAGATGTTTTGTATGACTATTTATCTAATACGCGATATGGTGCGGCAATACCAACAAGCCAAATAGATACAGCAAGTCTGACTGCTCTAAATACTTATTGCAATCAAGTAATCACATTTACGCCATACACGGGCGGTAGTGCTACACAGCCCCGTTTTAAGATGAATGGATTTATTGATACAACTAAACCAGTAATGCAAAACTTGCAAGTCATTACTGATAGTTGTGATTGTTTATTGAAATACAACGAAATCTATGGTCAATGGTCTGCCGTTGTTCAAAGCCCGACTTACACAGTCGCAATGAACATTAACGATTCCAACATGATTTCTACTATTGGCATATCTTCATTAGATATATCAAACACTTTTAACATTGCACAATGCCAGTATCCAGACATAACAATCAATAGTGCATTTAATACAACGCAAATTGATTTGGCAACAGTCGCACCAGATTTGTTGTATCCAAATGAACCAGTTAATTTACAAACAATTCAATTAAATCTTTGCAATAACAATGTGCAAGCGCAACTGTTAGGAACACGATTCTTAAAGTCTGCAAGAATGGATTTGCAAGTTACTTGTTCTATTAACTTTGTCGGCTTGCAATTAGAAGCGGGTGATATTGTTACTGTTACAAATGCCAACTATGGATGGGTTGCAAAATTATTCCGCATTAGCAAAGTTGTTCAAAGAATTGCAAATGATGGCGCAATCACGGCAGATTTAACTTTAATGAATTTTGACCCAACTGTTTTTGATGATGCATCAATTACACAGTTTAATCCGCCAGACAATACGGGATTGCCAGACCCAAACATTTTTGGAACTGTGCCAGCACCAACAATTTCAAACATCTTGGTATCTGCGCCTATCCCGTCTTTTCAAGTTAATGTGACCACATCTAGCGCGGGTATCACGCAGTATGCGGAAGTTTGGTATTCTGCTTTTTCTAGTCCATCAGCAAGCCAGTTAATCTTTGCTGGAACTACTGCGGTGCAATCCAATGGCACACCATACGGCAATAGTGTGGCAATGCCCCCAGTTACTGTTTCTGGTATTCCTACGGGCAATTGGTACTTCTTTAGTCGGATGGTCAATTCAATGGCTACATCTGCATTTAGTCCAGCCAGTTCTGCAATAGATTGGAGGCCTTTAACATTCCAATTTTCAGATAGATATTTGGGTGTTGCGTATGGCACAAGCACATCTGGTGCTGGATTCTCATTGTCTCCAACTGGAAAAACATATTTTGGTTTGCATAACCAACCAGATACAACAGTATCAACTAATCCTAGTGATTACATTTGGTATGACGCAAACCCAGATTTTGGTTCAGACAACTTTTTGCTTTTTAGCAATCGTCAATCCCGTATATTTAGTTTTGCAACGGGTGGTGCAGTTTATGCAAGCCAAACGGGTTCTTATGTCCCATCTGATACAACAACATTTGATCAATCTTTGTGGTCTGCGTTGCCAGATGGTTTAAACATGATTGACCTAGATACGCGAACAGGGCAATTGATTCGCGTTGGTACTTCTGCGGTTTCTTCAGCAGATGGATTGATTAAAGTTGTAAACAACCAAACTGGTCAAATCATTGCCCAACTGGATAGGTTTTTAAATTTTGGTGAAGGCGTTAATCAAAAGACTTTCCCTGTATCGGCATTGACTATTGATGTTTATGGTCGTGTGGTTGGTGTGGTTGACCCAGATACTTTCTATTTCACGGCATCTGTATTTACGGCAACGGCTGGACAAACTTCATTTTCTGTAACCCATACAGTCGGGCAAGTGCTAGTCTTTAAAAACGGCATCTTATTAGGACTTGCAGATTACACAGAAACATCAACAACAGTTGTTCTTGGTGTGGCTTGTTCTGTCAATGATCGCGTAGTAATCTTAAATATGCGAGCAATTTCTACATTGTCTTATTATGAACCTTTAAATATTACTGTGGCATCTGTGGCAACTTCAACAGTCACATACAGCACCAGTTCATCACCTTATCAATACATAAATGCTGGTGACAAGATAACCTTTGTAAATGCTGGAACGCCAACGCAATACACAGTTAGCACAGTTAACTACACAACTAGACAAATTACATTCACAACTTCGCCAACTGGTTTAGTTGCTGGAACGCCTTTATATCGTTATCGCAATGCTGGCACGGCATATACGCCATTTAGCAGATATGACATAACTTGGTCTTCTGGTTCAAGTTATACCCCAATGACATGGGATTTGCGATCAGGCTTTGAATTGGTATTTGTCAATGGGTCTATTTACAATGAAATTGACTACGACATTACAAGTGGTGCGTTGAATGGATTTCCAGATGTTGTATCTGGTTCAATGTCTGTAATTCAGTTTGCAGAAAACAGTTTTAGTGTGCCGTGTTCAGCAGTTACAAACACATTGACAACGACTGTAACGGGGCAGACTGTATACAGTTTTAACCATAACACGGATGCATTCCAGATTTACGCTAATGGCGCAATGCTTGTGGATGGCGTGGACTTTACAGAAAATCCAACGACTTATACACTTGCTGTTACTCCTACTAACAGTTATACAATTCTTCAACAACAAACATTTGCAAGGGCGGGCGCGGCATGACACAAGCATTTAATCTTTCACAATTAGCCAATGGTGTTGATTCATCTGGAAAATTAGACCTTTCCACAAATTCTAAGAATCCATCTTGGACAACCGACATAACCGCCAATGGTCTAACAGTAGGTAAAGGCGCAGGGTCTGTTGCTACTAACACGGCACTTGGTTATCAAGCATTAAACGGAAATAGTTCAGGAGTAGGATTATTTGTGGCTGGTTATCAGGCTGGATTAGTTACAACAGGAAGTTATTCTACTTTTACTGGTTATCAAGCAGGTAAAGCAAATACATCTGGCGAAAATACCGCTTATGGTGCAAATGCTTTATTGCAAAATACAACTGGTACAGCCAATACTGCATTAGGTGGTACAACAACTTCTATATCAGGTGCATTGGCTTCTAACACGACAGGCGGTTCAAATGTAGGTGTAGGGGTAGGTGCTTTATCAGCAAACACCACAGCATCTAACAACACAGCAGTAGGTTATCAGGCGGCTTACTCCAGCACTACCAATGGCTCTATAACTGCTATTGGTTATGGTGCTTTATATTCCAATACAGCCTCTTTTAATACTGCCCTTGGGTTAAATGCCGCTACAAATACAACGACTGGATATATTGCCGCTTTTGGTTCAGGAACATTGCAAAACAACACAACTGGTTCAGGAAACGCTGGTTTTGGTAGTTATGACAATTCGGTAGGGACATTGCGTTCTAATACAACGGGTTCTAATAATTCGGCATTTGGTTTTGGCGCACTCCAAGCCAACACCACAGCATCTTACAACACAGCAGTAGGTTATCAGGCTGGTTACAGTGGAACTACTGGAACATATAACACATCATTAGGTTATCAAGCCCTATATTCAAATTCAACTGGGGCTAGTAATGTTGCAATAGGTGAAGAAGCACTTAAATCAAATACTGCTGGCGATAATACTGCTGTTGGTGCTGGTGCTTTATTTGCTAATACAAGTGGAACTGCAAATTGCGGTATTGGTCGAGTAGCACTTTCTGGAAATACTACAGGCTCTAATAACACTTGCGTTGGTTATACGGCTGGAGACAACATAACAACTGGCGCAACAAATACCTGTATTGGTAGAAATGCAATTCTAAATGCGGCAACAGATTCTAATGAAACAGTAGTTGGAGGTGGTTTCCCATTCCAAGGAAAAGGCTCTAATACTGGTTACTTTGGCGGTTCTTCTGGTGTTTATAACCAAGCAAATAGTGCCGTTTGGTCAACTACATCTGACCGCAGACTTAAAAAGAACATTGTAGATAACACAGATGGTTTAAACAAAATAACATCTGTTCGAATTCGTAATTTTGAGTATCGTCTTAAAGAAGAAATAACAGAACTAAACCCATCAAATATTATTGAAAAAACTGGTGTTCAACTTGGCGTTATTGCTCAAGAATTACAAGCAGTATTGCCTGATTGCGTAAAAGAAGAATCAAGTGGTGTTTTGTCGGTTAATTCTGAAAATCTGACTTGGTACATGATTAACGCTATTAAAAACTTAAAAGCAGAACTAGATACAGTAAAAGCCGAACTTGTGGCTCTGAAAGGATAAGACATGGAAGAAATTACACAAGCGCAAATAGCACAGCACTACAAAGCCGCACTTGATAGCGTGGCTCTTATAAATGCTGGACAACCAGAAAAAATGACAGATGATGATTGGGCAGATTGCTTATCACGCAACAAAGAACATTTAAAAATAATGCTTGCCAAAGACTTTTGGACAACTGAAGATTTAACACCTTTAGAAACTGCTTCGGTATAATTTAAAAAAAGACAATACATCCGAACCTTGCGAGTACGCGGGGTGCGTCACAACCTGAGTACGGGAAATTATGTATGGCTCTCTTTTCTAAAAATACCTTGACCCAAGTGTCAGGGTTTGATAACCAGATCATTTCTGGCGAACTTGTTTACAACCAAAAAACCTTTTGGAATTTAGCCCTTGCAACGGCTGGTGTGCCAATTGATTTAACAGGCGCAACAATTGACGCACAGATCATTCGTAGGCAGATTTCTAACCTTGTAGATACACGCTACGGGTTAAGTTTTGACATTGCTGATTACACAGTATCAACGCCAACGGCAGTAAACCTAACCATTGCTAACAGAGTAGATGCGGCTGGTACATTTACTTTGGTTATAGATGAATCGGCATGGTCTGTCGTTTCCACAGATACACAACTAGACATTAACGCAACATCCCCTGTGGCGTTTAGTGGTCGAATTAAGATTAGTTATCCCGCATCTGGCACAACGCCAGCGCAAGATTCCATCATCTTTTTACTGTTCTTGGTTCGTTCTGATGGAGTTGTAAATTGATATGGCAACACAACTTAGCATCACAAAGGGTGACCCAACTGATGTAAATTTGACTGTCAACCAGATAGATGTAACTGTCGGTGGTCAAAATAACATCAATGTCGAAGTCACACCATTACCAACGCAGACTATCAATATTGATAGAAGCATAAGTGGCGTTTCTGGATACTCAGGCACTTCTGGTTATTCTGGATTTTCGGGGTCTGGTGTATCGGGTTTTTCTGGCTTTTCGGGATATAGCGGAATTTCTGGACAAAATGGATTTCTTGGTGGAAGTGGTTATAGCGGTTACTCAGGTTATAGCGGCTACTCAGGCTTTTCTGGCTCTGGGGTTAGTGGTTATTCTGGCTTTTCTGGAATGGGTTATTCTGGATATTCTGGTTATTCTGGAATGAGTGGTGCATCCACATCTGGTTATTCTGGATTTAGTGGACAGTCGGGATTTTCAGGTTTTAGTGGTTCTGGTGTGTCGGGCTACTCAGGCTTTTCTGGGTCTGGTGTAAGCGGATATTCTGGATTCTCAGGCGCACAAGGCACACAAGGCACAAGCGGCTTTTCTGGTATCTCAGGCTTTAGCGGAATCTCTGGCTACTCAGGATTTAGTGGGTCTGGCGTGTCTGGATATTCTGGTTACTCAGGCTCTGGCGTAAGTGGTTATTCTGGTTTTTCTGGTGCAGTTGGTGCGTCTGGAATTAGCGGATATTCTGGCTTTAGCGGAATAAGCGGATTTTCTGGAAGTGGCGTTTCTGGCTACTCTGGTTTTTCTGGTAGCGGGGTTTCTGGGTACTCAGGTTTTTCTGGTTACTCTGGGTCGGGCGTAAGCGGGTTTTCTGGCGCGTCTGGCACTTCTGGCTACTCAGGCATTAGCGGATTCTCTGGAAGCGGTGTAAGCGGGTTTTCGGGCTACTCAGGCATATCTGGGTTTAGTGGCTCTGGTGTTTCTGGATGGTCTGGTTATTCGGGCTTTTCTGGTAGTGGTGTTTCTGGCTTTAGCGGTGCATCTGGAATATCTGGATATAGCGGATTTTCGGGGATTTCTGGATATAGCGGTTCGGCTGGTCTAGGTGGAACTATCGGGGCTTATGGTTCTTTTTACGACACCACAAATCAGACAACAACTGCTAACACGGCAACGGCTATAACGCTAAATACAACGGCTGGTAGCAATAGCGTAAATCTTATATCTGCAAGCCAATGGCAATTCAATAATGCTGGCACTTACAGCATTACTTATTCCATTCAGTTTACAAACCACAGCACGGCTTTGGGAAATACGCAAGTTTGGTTAAAGAAAAATGGAACTAATGTTGCTGATAGCAATACACATTTTGATGTGCCAGACAAACAAGGTAGCGCATATTCGTCTGAAGTTTTAACTGTCAATTATGTTTTGACTGTTGCGGCAAATGATGTGTTTCAACTTTTCTGGGACACAACAAACGCAAATGTTTACATTGAAACTCTTGCTGGCAATGCAACATACCCATTAACACCTTCTGTAATTCTTACTGCTACACAAGTCATGTATACCCAAAGCGGGTATAGCGGTGCAAGCGGTTACTCTGGAATTTCTGGTTACTCAGGTTTTAGCGGAAGCGGTGTGTCTGGTTACTCTGGTTTCTCAGGCATATCTGGTTTCTCTGGTTCTGGTGTATCAGGTTTTAGCGGATATAGCGGTTCTGGTGTATCTGGGTACTCAGGTTTTTCTGGTATTAGCGGAACTAATGGCGCACAAGGCGCATCTGGATTTAGCGGAATCTCTGGCTGGTCTGGATTCTCAGGGATTAGCGGTTACTCAGGTGGCACGGGTTCTAATGGTGCAAGCGGAATAAGCGGTTATTCTGGCTATTCGGGTTCTGGCATTTCTGGATATAGTGGTTTTTCTGGTTACTCAGGAATTGGAACATCGGGCTTTTCTGGTTACTCTGGTTATTCTGGAACGGCTACGGGCGTAATCTATGATCAATTTACGGCAACTGCCGCGCAAACAACATTCACAACTTCGTTAAGTTATACATCTGGAAAAATCAGCGTATATGTAAACGGGGTTAGGATGGTTAACGGCACAGATGTAACAGTCACAAGCGGAACATCCATTGTGTTTGGCACAGGCTTGGCAGTAGGAACAAAGGTTGACGCAACATATCCAAGATAAGACATGACACAAGATAAGACAATATACGGGTTAAGCGTTGTAACCCATTGGGAACAAATCCTAGAAATACACGCATTAAAACTTGCCAAAGAACATCACCCAGATTGGTATCGTTGGAGACTATCTAACAACTATGAACGGGCGGTTTTCTTAAAAGGTGACCCAGTATTTCCAAGGGAAGCCACACGCTACATTTGGGCAAACCAAAACTTCAATGGGCAAGATGTTTTAGAAGTTGGTTGTTCTACTGGATACGGCTCACAGTTTTTGCCAACAACAGCGCATTACCTTGGTCTTGATTACGACCCAATTATTGTTGATGTAGCGCAAGAACAAGCATGGGGTTTGCATAGACACTTTAAACAAGCCAACATAAATGATGGGCTAGAACATTCTTGGGACACCATCATTGCGTTTGAAGTCATTGAGCATCTAGACAATGGTTTAGAGATTGTGAAAATGCTTCAACAACATTGCCAACGACTTTTAATTTCTGTGCCGTGGAATGAACCGCAAGGATTTTGGGGCGAGCATCACAAATTGCACGGGCTTAATGAAAGCCATTTCCCAGACTTTAAATTTGCTTATATATCTGAAGCGGGCAACATTACCGACCAACCCCAAATCATTTGCGAAACAAATCGTTGTAACTTAATGCTATGTAGGTGGGATGCATGATTCTTTGTTCTGTGGCTACACGGGGTCGATACTTTACGACCTTACCGCTAACCCTTCAAGCAATCATTAACCAGACGCATAAGGTAGATAAGTTAGTTATCTTTGATGACAATGATGAACCGCAAGATATGCGGAATGAATTGATCTACGCGCATTTTTTTCAAATGCTGGACATTAAAAAGATTGCGTGGGAATGGATTTATGCTGGCAAAAAAGGTCAGCATCATATTCACCAGATGGCAAATAGCATGGGCTATGAATGGGTTTGGCGCGTGGATGATGACGCAATACCAGAACCTAATGTGCTTAAACGCCTATATTCCTTTACGACATTTTTTGACAAAGTTGGCGCAGTAGGTGGCTCAATCCTAACCCCGCCTGTCATGGATACATCTAGGGTATCTGGCACGATTGACTTAATAGACCTAGAACCAAACATTCAATGGGGAATGATTGAAGGCTATAAGAAGGTTGAACATCTGCATTGTTCTTTTCTGTATCGGGCTGGTGTGTATGACTACAACCTAAATCTTTCTCGCGTGGCGCACAGGGAAGAAACTTTATTTACTTATGGATTGCATAAG
>Ga0114974_10000928_pt1 | contig 23480 bp, 21 predicted proteins | sample S_130206_EF_Meta_FD_87318 | JGI IMG/M metagenome (GOLD analysis project Ga0114974, IMG submission 87318) | Freshwater microbial communities from Lake Simoncouche, Canada to study carbon cycling - S_130206_EF_MetaG | ecosystem: Environmental > Aquatic > Freshwater > Lake | place: Lake... | reverse complement strand
ATTTTCACGACAACGAACGCCAAGACAAAGCAGGTCAATCCCGCGCGCCATGGCAACGTGAAGGTGATAGCTGTTGACGATCCTGCCGACACTGCCATCGCGCATACGCCATACACCACAGCGAAAACGACACCCAGAATTCCGATTTCGATAATCCCTGCGAAGATCAAACGTTTGCCGAGAACCACCGCTGCCCTGTAGATAGCAAATATCGAGACAATTGCCATCCCCCACGGCAAAACCGCATAAATTGCATCACCGCTTTGGATGGGTACTGCCTGCACCGCTAGCCAGCCGTTTCCAATGAGCCGTAATAACTGGTCAACACCATTGGATCCGTGATCTGTCGTAAGCCACGCAAGCCAGATCGGGATACCAATCGCAATGAAACTGAATGCCATCGCGAACAAGGCCACCACTGGCGCTAATAGCCAACGTAAATGCAATCGAGCACCGAGTGCATGAAGATCTTTAATCACAGGCGCCGGCACACGCCTACCTTTGCAGACTTATGCCGCTAGACCTCGCAACGACAACGTGAGCCGCCCCACGATCTGAGGGCAGGCAAGAGTCAGGCGAGGATCTAAATTAAGGCGCCAGAGTTCCGCCGAAGATCTGCCAAGCGAGCAGGGACTTGGCTACCAGGCTGAGCACGATGTAGGAACGTTCGCCGCGAAGGTAGTCGGCCCATTTCCCAACCGGCTTGTATTGCAAGAACTGAACGATGGCGAAGCAGTTGAAGAAGATGAAGAGAGAAATGATGATGCCGATGACAAATCCTGGCGGGGCAACATCTCTCGTGGATCCTGGAGCAATCACATAAAACAGGATGATCAGCCACGGAACGATGCCAGCGATACAACCGAAAATGAACGGTAACCAACCTCCTGTTCCTGGGGTTTCGTACTTCTCCTGCAACCAGCCAAACAAAATCATCGATGCATTGACTCCGAAGATCGCTATCAGCGCCGCCGCTTCTGCAATGCCACAGATCTGAGCGATGAGCACGATCATGACTGACGAACTGACCGAGTATTCAACCCATCGGAAGTAGTTGTGCTTTGCGATTAGCCCAAGCGAGTAGCGCTTGAAAAACAGTGGGCTAGCAACCAGAAAATGGAAGAGCGCCGATAAGGCAAAGAACAGAGCCACGCCATAGGCGATCCGCGAATCCAGCAGGGTGACCGGGGCAGCCAGCGGTTGGCCTGGAGGGCCTTCCATGTATTGCGCAGTGATTGGCAAGGAGAAATCATTCGCCAGTACCAAGATCAATACGAATTGAACGAAGTGGGCGAAACCGGCAATCAAATTAAGTTTGCGCAACTTGTTGATATTGGTCTGCTCAGCTGGACTTGCAACGATCGTCGGTTGGGCCATGGCGAAAGTGTGACATGAAAAGATCGGAAAAATCAGAAGTGACCCCGGTTTCCCGAGGCCACTTCTGATTGTGTCTATAAACTTTTAGAGCTTGGTCATAATTTCGCGCATGAGCAGTGCGGTTGCCGAAGGAGTCTTGCCAACCTTCACACCTACTGCCTCAAGTGCTTCTTGCTTAGCCGCTGCAGTGCCTGACGAGCCAGACACAATTGCGCCAGCGTGGCCCATGGTCTTGCCCTCTGGCGCAGTGAAGCCAGCAACATATCCAACGACTGGCTTGGTGATGTGCTTGCCAATGTAAGCCGCAGCGCGCTCTTCAGCGTCGCCACCAATTTCACCGATCATCACGATTGCGTCAGTGTCTGGATCGTCCTGGAATGCCTGAAGCGCATCGATGTGAGTGGTGCCGATGATTGGGTCGCCACCGATACCAACGCAAGTTGAGAAACCGATGTCGCGCAATTCGTACATCATCTGGTAGGTCAGCGTTCCAGACTTGGAAACCAAACCAATGCGACCTGGCTTTGTGATGTCTGACGGGATAATTCCTGCATTAGACACACCTGGAGAGATGATCCCTGGGCAGTTAGGCCCGATGAGGCGAGTAACCCCTGAGTTCACTGCGTACTGATAGAACGCTGCAGTGTCATGCACGGGAATGCCTTCAGTAATCACAACAACCAACGGCATCTTTGCGTCAACGGATTCAATAACTGCAGCCTTAGCAAACTTAGGTGGAACGAAAACCACGCTGACGTTTGCACCAGTTGCTGCCATCGCATCTTGCACGTTGTTAAAGATAGGAATGCCGTCAACATCTTGACCGGCCTTGCCTGGGGTTACGCCAGCGACAACCTTTGCGCCTGAAGCCACCATGCGTCGTGTGTGCTTGGTTCCTTCTGCTCCGGTCATACCCTGAACGAGAATCTTGCTTTCGCTATTGAGCCAAATTGCCATGTTCTGGTGCCTCTACTTTCCGGCCTTGCGGGCAGCTGCAAGTTGCGCAGCTCGACGCGCGGCATCGTCCATGGTCTCGACCATTTCAATGAGTGGGTGGTTCGCTGCAGTCAAGATGGCGCGACCTTCGATTGCGTTGTTGCCATCAATGCGAGCGACGATCGGCTTGGTTAGCGTGGCGCCCTTGGCTTCCAGCATTTCTAACGCCTGCAGGATGCCGTTTGCAACAGCGTCGCACGAAGTGATGCCGCCGAAAACGTTCACGAAGACTGACTCAACTTCTGGGTCATTAAGAATGATGTCCAGACCGTTTGCCATAACTTCAGCACTCGCGCCGCCGCCAATATCAAGGAAGTTTGCGGGCAGGACTCCACCGAACTCTTCACCTGCATATGCAACAACGTCCAGTGTGCTCATCACAAGACCAGCACCGTTACCAATGATGCCAACTTCTCCCTGAAGCTTCACGTAGTTGAGATCAAACTCAGCTGCGCGCAGTTCGATTGGGTCAGCAGCTTCACGGTCGATCATGTCTGCGTGTGACGCGTGACGAAATGCTGCACTGTCGTCAAGGGTGACCTTGCCGTCGAGCGCTAGCACCTTGCCACCTGGGGTAAGAACGAGTGGGTTCACTTCAACCAAGGTTGCATCTTCTTTGACGAAGACGTCCCAGAGCTTGAGAAGAATGACAACAACCTGATCAATGATCTTTGGATCAAACTTCGCCGCTACTGCGATCTCGCGAGCCTTCTTCTCGTCTACGCCTTCAAGGGCATCAACGCTAATCATCGCCAGCGCATCTGGGTTATTGACTGCAACTTCTTCGATCTCCACGCCACCTTCGATGCTGGCCATTGCCAGGAATGAGCGATTAGTGCGATCAAGGAGGAAGGAAACGTAGTACTCCTCCGCAATGTCGCTGGCTTCAGCGACAAGCACGCGGTGCACCGTGTGACCCTTGATGTCCATGCCCAGGATGGCGGTTGCCTTGTCCTTTGCATCATCTGGATTCTCAGCAAGCTTGACGCCGCCAGCCTTGCCACGACCGCCTGTTTTAACCTGGGCCTTGACGACAACTTGGGTGCCGATCTTGCGAGCGATCTCTTGAGCTGCATCAGGAGTACTAGCCACGTCACCTGGAGTGGTTGGAACTTGATGCGCCTCAAAAAGCTGCTTTGCTTGGTACTCGTACAGGTCCACGCAGGACTCCTTTTTGCGATGCGGGTTACGCGAGGGCAGAACTTGATCACGGCGAACAGCAGCCGAGCGGGCTCGAGCCTATCCAAAGCCTGTATCAAGCCGTACCCAGAGGCCTGTGATCTTGGCCCCACTGTGGCGATTTCGGCCACTGAGAGCGCTCAGGGGGGTTCCTGATGCTGACCAAACCACAACGCGTAACAGCCGTTAGTAACCACCGTCTGGAACCGTGAGAAATAGCGCATCTGCTTCTGCTGCCAAGATTTCCCCATTCCACAGTCGGCCGCCGTACCAAAATTTGCGGCCTTCAGAACGCACCAAGAACCCTTCGACCCGCAATGGCGTTTCCAGCGGAGTCAAACTGCGAAAGTCGATCTTGAGATATGCGTTTCGTCGCCACACCCCATCCTCATTTGCCAGCCGACCCAGAACACCGTCGAATAACAAACTCACCGAGCCACCATGCGCTGAGCCATTGGCCCCGAGATGAAAGGCGGTGAACGTCATCTCGCCATCGAGCCGATCCGGGCTCCAAGTTTCTGAGGTGAGTTCTGGATTGCGGCTGAAGGCGCCTCTTGGAACAGAGCCAAGACCAAAGGTTGGAGTTGGGACCACCGGCGCGCGGTAGGCATTGAACTCAGCAGTGAGTTCCTCGAGCCGTGCAGCCATCGAGTCGACTAATTGTTCAGGAGCAGAGGTGCTTGCAAGACAATCTTGAAGCTCACGCATGGCTCGGCTGAGTCGACTTATGGGATCGGTTTTTTGCACATGCTGATACTAAATAGGTTTCACTGGCAATGCCAGACAGACACCAGTTAGGGTCTCCTCCATGACAGACGAAGCAGTTGTTGCTGTCGGGCTCGTGAAAGAGTTCGGATCAGTGAAAGCACTCGGTGGAATTGATCTCACCGTTAAGCGTGGCCAAGTAGTCGGACTCCTGGGGCCCAACGGTGCAGGAAAAACAACTGTGGTTCGAATCCTGTCCACGCTGTTGATGCCTACCTCTGGGTATGCCAAAGTTGCAGGCTTTGACGTGGTGAAGAATCCGGCAGAAGTGCGCCGCGAAATCGGTCTCACCGGGCAGTACGCGGCAGTCAATGAATATCTCACCGGTCGCGAAAACCTGACAATGTTTGGTGCTCTCTACCATCTGCCGGCCAAATATGTTCGAGAAAAATCAGCAGAGCTACTCGAGTCATTTGACCTCACGGATGCAGCTGACCGCCCAGCAAAGACGTATTCAGGCGGCATGCGTCGACGTCTGGACCTTGCCTCAAGCCTCATTGCTCAACCTTCAATTCTTTTCTTGGATGAACCCACAACCGGCCTTGATCCACGATCGCGTTTAGGAATGTGGGATGTCATTAACGGACTCGTTGCCGATGGAACCACGGTGCTGCTCACAACTCAATATCTCGAAGAAGCCGACCAACTAGCTGACGAAATTGTCGTGATCGACCATGGTCGAGTGATTGCGCAAGGAACTGCTGAAACATTGAAAGATCAAATCGGTGGCGATCGCATCGAAATCTCAGTCATTGACCCAACTCGAGTCAATGATGCGGTGAACGCGATTAAGACCGTGAGTAGCGGCGAACCAGTTGTTGAAGGTCTCACGATCTCAGCTCCCGTTTCTGGCGGATCAACTGTGTTGGTCAGCGCAATTCGCGCCCTTGACGTGCAAGGTGTTGAAGTTGGCGATATTTTGCTACGTCGACCTACTCTTGACGATGTGTTCCTCTCACTTACCGGCCATGCGGCAGAAGAAGATGCCGCTCCATCTGATGAACCAAAAAAACGCGGAAAGGGTCGCAAATGACCGCATCAGTCCAAACCCGCAAGCGACCGCTCCTAGGTTGGAATATTTCTGATGGCGTAGTTGTCTCGCGTTTCAGTTTGGTTCAGACCCTGCGCGTTCCTGAACTCATGTTCTTTTCACTTGTTCAGCCCGTGATTTTCGTGCTGCTTTTTGCTTACGTCTTTGGCGGAGCTATCCCGATTGCCGGCACAGGCACTTCTGCTGAGGATGCAGCAAATATTTATCGCAACTATTTGATGCCAGGAATCTTTGGTCAAACTGTTGCATTCGCAGCAGCCGCGAGCACCGTGGGTATGGCTGAGGCAATGTCAACCGGCCTTATCGATCGATTCCGTTCCTTGCCAATGGCCTCGGGCGCAGTACTCATTGGTCGCACCTTCGCCGATGCAGCTCGTCAGATACTCGTGCTCCTCGTGCTTTCTATCACCGGCTTTCTGGTGGGCTGGCGCATTACCGGTGGAATATGGAATGCCATCTGCGCCTATCTCTTGCTGCTTCTTTTTGCATATTCGGTCACGTGGGTTGGAGCATCTATCGGACTGGCTATGCCAAACGTGGAAACCGCCAGCACTGCCGGCTTGGTTTGGCTGTTTCCGCTCACATTCCTGTCAAACGCTTTTGTGCCACTGAGTTCAATGCCATCGTGGCTACAACCCATAGCGGCCTATAACCCTGTTTCAACTCTGGTACTTGCGACACGAGAACTCTTCGGCAATCCCACCGGCATCCAGCCCGATTACTGGCCATTGAATCACCCAACGCTTTACACCATTGGCTCATGCGCGCTCGTCATTGCAATTTTTGCAACGCTATCGATTCGCAAGTACACCAAGACCACTGCAAAATAGTTATAGCTTCTCGACTGGTGCGTATCGCAACAGCAATCGCTTTACGCCAGAGGAACCAAAATCGATTGTTGCATCCGCTTTCTCTCCGATGCCAGCTGTGCTCACTACTGTGCCCAAGCCAAACTTGCTATGCGTAACTCGATCACCGGCCACCAGGTTCAGCACCACGCCGGAATTCACAATTCGATCACCCAAGCGCAATGCACCGCTGCTACGTGACGCTGACGGAACGAAGCTCTCTCGCACTGGCTCTTCTCGTCGCCAGTTAAGTAATTCTTCGGGGAGTTCATCAAAGAATCGTGACGCTGGGTTGTATGCCGGCGACCCCCATGCCGATCGCATCATCGACCGAGAAAGATAGAGGCGTTCACGGGCTCTCGTTATGCCTACATAGGCAAGCCTGCGTTCTTCTTCTAATTCTTTGTTATCGCCCAATGAGCGCATGTGTGGGAAGACCCCATCTTCCATGCCGGTGAGGAAGACCACCGGAAATTCCAGGCCTTTTGCGGTGTGCAAAGTCATCAATGTGACGACGCCACCTTCAGCGTCAGGAATCTGGTCAGCATCAGCAACGAGCGCAATTCGCTCAAGTAGATCAATTAACGTGCCTTCTGGGTTTTCGTCAACAAATTCCTGCGCGACAGATTCAAGCTCTGCGAGGTTTTCGAGACGACCTTCATCTTGCGGATCACTTGAATGTGTGAGTTCTTTGACGTAGCCCGATTGTTCGAGCACAGCTTGCAGAATCGTCGCGGCATCTGTGCCTGATTCCAACAACGTTCGCAGGTTGCACATCATTTCAACGAATGGGGCGATGCTGCTGACTGATCGAGTAGCTATTCCTGGCACTTGTGGTGCACGCTCAAGTGCAGACCAAAATGAAATACGTTCACGCTGCGCAAAAGCATCAACCATTGCCTCAGCACGGTCGCCAATGCCGCGCTTTGGAACGTTGAGAATTCTACGTAACGAAACTTCATCATCTGGATTTGCTAGCGAACGCAGATAGGCAATTGCATCCTTGACTTCTTTGCGTTCATAGAAACGAACTCCACCGACAACTTTGTAGGGCATGCCTACGCGAATAAAAACATCTTCAACAGAACGAGACTGTGCGTTGGTGCGATAGAAGACAGCAACATCACTGGCTTTGACCCCGTGATGATCTGTGAGTAAGTCAATCTCACCGGCAATGAATGATGCCTCATCATGCTCATCATCTGCTACATACACAACGATGCGTTCACCATCACCCGCATCGGTCCAAAGGTTCTTTGCTCGTCTGCTTTGATTGCGTGAAATCACCGCATTCGCTGCCGTCAGAATTGTCTGCGTGGAACGGTAGTTCTGCTCCAACATGATGGTTTTTGCATTGGGGTAATCACGTTCGAACTCTTCAATGTTTCGAATTGTGGCCCCGCGGAATGCATAAATTGACTGATCAGCGTCACCAACCACGCAAAGTTCACCCGCCTTTAAATGTGGCGCATCTATTCCGACGAGCTCTTTTACCAACTGGTACTGCGCATGGTTGGTGTCCTGATACTCATCAACCATGATCTGACGGAATCGTCGCCGGTAATGCTCAGCAACTTCTGGGAATAACTGGAGTAGGGCAACGGTGGTTCCGATTAGATCATCGAAATCGAATGCACTTGCGCGTCGCAGTCTTCGTTGGTATTCGCGGTACGCACTTGCCAGCGTCTCTTCCATCTGGTTTGAAGCACTCTTGGCATAGGTATCTTCGTCAATGAGTTCATTTTTTAGGTTCGAAACTTGGGCCAAGAAACTTCGAGGCGTGAATTTCTTGGGATCAAGATCGAGATCTCTGATCACCATGGTCATCAGGCGTAGTGCATCTTGCTGGTCATAAATCGTAAAAGTGCTGGAAATGCCTAAGCGCTTGGACTCGGCCCGCAAGATGCGTACACAGGCGCTATGGAAGGTCGAAACCCACATGGTTTTTGCCGCCGGGCCAACCAGTTCCGCGACTCGCTCCTTCATTTCACCGGCGGCTTTATTCGTGAAGGTGATCGCCAAGATTTCACCTGGCTTGGCGTCCCCGGTTGCTAATAGGTGCGCAATCCTTCGGGTCAGGACCCTGGTCTTGCCCGATCCGGCACCAGCAACGATGAGGAGAGGTCCCCCACGATGCTCAACTGCAGCACGTTGCGCGTCATTGAGGTCTTTGAGGAGTTCATCGGCCGAAGTCACCAACGCATCGTACGCGCCTTAACTGACAGAGTTACTTGACGAAGCCCACAAGGGTCGCAATGAAGCGGGTCGCCACCGTGGAACTCACCGCAATTTTGCCATCGGCACCCACCGGAGCCAGCACTAGAGCAGCGTATTTTGAGTTCGCCATGACGGGAGCAGACCTCGTGCCCGGAGCTGTGCCTCCTGAGGCGAAAACTGCCAAGGTGCCATCTGCAGTCGCCTTGCGAGTTTGCACCCGAAGGAGAACTGCTTTGAGTTTCTTCATTCCAGGCAGACCAAATTTACGCGCCGCTGTAAAAACCTGAGGAACAGCAGGATCGATCGTTCCTTGCATCATCAGTTTCGGTGCCATTGGGATCACTGCTGGTGGGGTTTCGCTCGTGCCATAACCCAAAACTTCAACTCGAATCTGTACGGCAGACGAAGGGGAAGCACTCATAGTGACATTGCTGCCACTCACCGGCACGATCATCACTGCCTTCTTCATCACAGTCTTGGGGAACTTCACTTTTAATGAGTCCGTGCCACTTGACCGCCCAATACGGAGAAAACCACGCTTAGGAGCCTGCTTGGTCGTAACGAAAATGACCGCGCTCCGAGCTTCCGCCGGTAAGCCGGCAAGGGAAACCGTACGGGACTCACCGGCTTGGATTGGCGCATCGCTTGTCGTTTCGAAACCAATGACTGATCCCACCGGATGAAATTCTTTTGGCTCTGGTTCCAGAGGTGGTGGGCTAGCTGGCGTGACTGTCTGCGCAGGTGCTTGTTCAGGTGCCTTGATCGATGTTGGCACTGGAGCTGGTGTGAAGATTGGAATGCCAGCAGAAGGTATCGAGCCTGAAGTAGTTGTTGGCAAGGCAACAGCCGCACCTGTGGCATCAGCCTTGTAATAACCCAGAACCTCAACTACTAGATCTGTCGCACCTGTCGAGGTTGAAAGTGCGATTGTTCCATCAGTTGACACCGGAACTGTTGTTTCTGCACTGGCATCAGTGTTCATTGCAACTTGAAACAGCGACTGGCTATTGCTTTGACCCGGTGACCATAGACGCACCGTTGAGTTCGCATTAGAACCTTGTGCCGTCACGCGAATGCGCACAGAGCCGACGTTGTTTGTTGGAATGCCACCCACTCCCGTGATCTTGGGGAACAACCGATGCGAGTCACCCGTCCAACGATCTTGCTGTAGACGACATCTACCTGTGACACCAACGCCTGCGCGAGTATCAAGAACTCGCACGTTTGGTGTGGCAATTAATTCGCCCCGTGCTTCAGGAAATTTTGTGGTTGCACCCGATGACACCCGTGGGCAATAAGGAGCAGTGATCGGGTTACCTGTCCATAACGAAGTGATTGCCGCGGCGCCATCCCAGGTGAATGAAATGTGAATGTGATTCCTGTGGCACGTGGTATCGGAAGCTGCATCCGGTTTGGAGAAGCATCCCTTGAGCTCTGTCCAACCACGAGCAATGTCATAACCGCGCCAGATGCGATCGTTCCAACCGATGTACATCACTCCCATGCGCATCGCATTTCCATAGGGAACGCCTGCAGCATCCGGACCAAGGAGCCATTGCAAGAACGTTTCAGCATTCGCACGTTCTTGTGCCTTGCGCACATTGGTCATCCAGTCGAGTGCTCGACCCTCTTTGTGCTCACTTTGATCGCCAACATCGCATCCACGAGAGATCCAGACTTCCTGTTCTGCTCCATAGGTTGCTTTGATCAGGTCACTTGCACGAACAGCGCCCGGCTTTGGCGTGGGATCGCACGTGGCTTGGCCCTCATAGGTGGGCGCAATATCTGCGACTGGGCTCACAGGCGCCGGATTCACTGGCGTTGCTGCTGGTGGCAATCCTGTTCCAGGTACAGGTGGCCCGCCAACGACACCCGTCCAATTCGAAGGTGCCCACCCAGAATCTGCAGCCTGCGCATAGGGGCTCGTTGCCATGAGTACGGTGGTCGCTAGAACCGCAGCGAGCATCCCTCGACGGCCATGACGGCGTCGTCGTTTACACAGGGCAAAATGCCCGTAGCGGGGAAGCACCTCCACATGGTGTCACGAGAGTTGCTGATGTGACGAATGTGAAGGGTGTGAATTAGCCTCAATCAGTGTGATCGGGGTCACATTTTAGAAGAGGCGGACATGATCGACGGTGTAGAGCGAGTTCTCGTAGTCACTGCCCACCCAGATGACGTTGATTTCGGCGCGGGTGGAACGGTCGCACGATTCACTGCTGCTGGGGTGCAGGTGAGTTACTGCGTGATCACTTCAGGTGACGCAGGAGGTTTTGACCCGAGCGTGGCCCGATCTGACATCCCAGGAATCCGCCAAGCTGAGCAGCGCGCTGCCGGATTAGCCTTAGGCGTCACCGATGTCACTTTCCTTGGTTACAAGGATGGCGAACTCATAGTGAGCCATGAACTTCGCCGCGATATCAGCCGTGTTATTCGCCAGGTCCAACCGCAACTCATGATCATTCAGTCTCCAGAACGCAACTGGGCCAGGATTCCCGCTTCCCATCCAGATCACATGGCAGCCGGCGAAGCAGCCATCTTTGCCATCTACCCCGATGCCAGAAATCAGTTTGCCCATACTTCACTTTTCGATGATGAAGGGCTTGAGCCTTGGACGGTAAAAGAAGTGTGGGTGATGGGTCATCCAGACGCTGACCACTTTATCGATGTGACTGAGTTCTTTGATCAAAAGATTGCTGCACTTCGAGCACATGAAAGCCAGACAAGCCACATGGAAGATCTGCCAGGTTTCATTCGCGGATGGCTCACCGCAACGGCCGAACGTGCTGGATTCCCAGAAGGCAACCTCGCCGAAATGTTCTTACGTTCTTTGATGCCGTAAACATCCACATCTAGCGTGCTTGGATAATCGTGACGTTCGACTTCACATTTCCACTTTGAAAATAGACCATTGTTTTCTTCGTGGTGTTACGAAGCCAGGTGAAGCCACCGTTTGCATCAACTGTTGCAGCTAAACCTCGGTGATATTTCCTTTGATTCGCAACCTTGATAAATGACTGTAATGAAGCGCCCACGTCAAATCCCGACGTCTGGCCAATAATATTTACTTGATTTGCAGTGCGCATTGCATCGATAACTATGGAAGTTGTTTGGATCGCTGATGAAAGATTGGATTGATTTGCGCCTAGTGCGCACGGAGTTTTGTCGACTCCGGGGCAGGTGAACTTAACGGGCCCTACACCGAGCGTGATAGTGCCAGCCGTAGTTAATTCTTGACCACTCCAAGTTTGAGCTGGAAGCGCTGCAGCTTTGCTATAGGAAACGTCCGCATCGTTTTGCGACATCGCGATAAAAAACGGCTCCTTCTTGATGAAGAAACAGCGCACGACTCCTTCGACCGGATCCTCACAACCCTTAAAGACGGCGCCGAATGTCCACTGACGCATACGGTTATAGGGGTCTATCGTGAAAGTTGTCCCATCATGCATTTGCACGCCAATAAGACCGTAATTTCCGACCGTCCATAAATACCAAAACGTTGAGTCAATCCCTAAACGAATCGAATCGATATACGTTCGAGCGACAAAGGCTCCGCTGGTGACTGCATCAAAGTCGGCATGCGCAATGGCGCCAGGCCCAGCTAGCCCATAATTGATTTCGGTATCCCACACTTGCTTGGTCAGCGCTGCCGGATCAGCTTGAGTGGCATTGGATAACACTTGCTGCCAAGCCAAAATATCTGTGTAGCGCTTGGCCGGTCCAGCATTAGCTGCAGGATACGTATGGATCGCCCAGGCATCGATGGGATAGCCACGAGTTTTTAAAGCAGCGGAATACGGTCCGAAGAAGCTCTTAACTGAGCCAATAAGGCGTGTTGTGGTTGAAGCGGCTAACACCAAAGTTGAAGGACTGATGGACTTGATGATGCTTTGTGCCCGCTGAGTGAGATCAGCCATCTGATCTGGGGTTCCCGCCCAAAATGTTTGTAGATTTGCTTCATTCCACACTTCAACGGCAGAAATTTTTGATCCGTAGCGCTTCATTACTTCAGTGACATATGTCGAGTAGGTGGCGAAGTCCGCGGGAGGTGAAGCGGTACCCACTCCCCAACGCGGATCGCCAGCCGTCGAACTTCCAGCCCATTGCGGAGTGAGTCCAAGCACGAGCAGTGCTTTTGCACCAGCTTTCTTTACTTGCGCCATTCGCTTATCAAGCACGGACCACTCAAACTGGCCCGGTGCTGGGTTAATGTCTTTCCAGGAAGTTTGCATATCCCACAATCGAAAATATGCACTTGGCACTGCCGGAGTGCCAGTTTCTTCTGGGGCCAAACCCATCGCGAACACTTGAGCCGGAATCACATCATCAGCCGCTTGCACAGGTGCCAGAGCAATTCCAGACATAAGAATCGATGAGACTGAAACGATCGCTGCTACACGAGAAAAGCGCACCTACTCAACCTAACGGGTTTATCCCAAAGATTGGGACAGGGCTACTCCCACTCGATCGTGCCGGGCGGCTTGCTTGTGATGTCGAGCACGACTCGGTTCACATCGCGCACTTCGTTGGTGATGCGCGTTGAAATCCGCTCAAGCACTTCATAGGGCAACCGCGACCAGTCAGCAGTCATGGCATCTTCGCTGGAAACCGGGCGCAAGACGATTGGGTGCCCATAGGTGCGTCCATCACCTTGCACTCCGACGGAGCGGACATCCGCAAGCAGCACAACTGGGAATTGCCACACATCTCGATCTAGCCCCGCAGCAGTGAGTTCTTCGCGTGCGATGGCATCGGCATCTCGCAAGATTTCAAGACGATTCTCATCAATGGCGCCGACGATTCGAATAGCAAGCCCGGGACCTGGAAATGGATGGCGCCATACGATTTCTGGAGGCAGCCCTAGATCTAAACCAACCTGACGAACTTCATCCTTGAATAATGACCGCAGTGGCTCGATAAGTTTGAACTGAAGATCATCTGGCAGTCCGCCAACATTGTGGTGACTCTTGATATTCGCTGTTCCGGTTCCGCCACCTGACTCAACAACGTCCGGGTAGAGCGTGCCTTGAACGAGCCATTCAACCTTTTCACCTGACGCACCCGCTTCTTGAATCACGCCACGTTCGGCAGCTTCAAAGACGCGGATGAATTCACGACCGATGATTTTGCGCTTCTGCTCTGGATCAATCACGCCAGCAAGATGCTGCAGGAACTGCTCTTTTGCATCGACGACAACGAGCTTAATTCCTGTTGCTGCAACGTAATCTTTCTCAACCTGCTCGGCTTCGCCCTTGCGAAGCAAGCCGTGATCTACAAACACGCAGGTGAGCTGATCTCCGACTGCTTTGTGGACAAGCGCCGCAGCAACTGCTGAGTCAACACCGCCAGATAACCCACAAATAACGCGGCCGGTACCGACTTTTTCGCGAATGATTGCGACTTGCTCATCGATAACACTCGACATTGTCCATGTGGGCTCAAGCCCTGCGATGTTTCGCAGAAAGTTCACGAGCAACGTTTGACCGTGCTCGCTGTGCAACACCTCGGGGTGATACTGAACGCCGGCCATTTTGCGCTCAAGGTTCTCGAAAGCCGCGACAGGAGCCCCGGGCGTGCTTGCCGAGATCGTGAAGCCAGTGGGCGCAATGCTGACGCCGTCACCATGTGACATCCAGACCTGAAGTTCAGCAGGGATGCCTTCGTACAAACGGCCTGTGGATGCCACGGTCAATGGGGTGCGGCCGTATTCACGACCTCCCGTGTTTGCAACAGTGCCACCGAGCGCTTGCGCCATAGCCTGAAATCCGTAACAAATCCCAAACACAGGAATACCAAGTTCAAGGATTGCCGGATCAAGGGTTGGTGCGCCTTCGTCATAGACCGATGATGGTCCGCCACTTAAAACAATTGCTGCGGGGCTCTTTGCGGCAACGTCAGCGGCACTAATGGTGTGTGGCACTACTTCTGAATACACCTGAGCTTCGCGTACTCGACGAGCAATGAGTTGCGCGTATTGCGCGCCGAAGTCAACGACGAGCACTGTTGGCTGTGAACTCACCTAGAAAGCCTAACGTTGAAGGGACAAGCAAGATCAAGTACTGAACGCACCCATGAAGCCAAAGATGACCAGCAATAAACCATTGATGACTAAGCCAACAATGATGGTGATTTTGAGCCAGCGCCGAGCACGTGCACTCGATTTTTCCGCAGCGGGAACATCTCCGCGATCAAGAGCAGACAGGGTTCGGATTGCAAAGACTAAAGCGACGATCCCAAACGGGAAAAAACACAAGGCCGTGGCTGCGACAGCCCACCAAAGATACGTCTTTGGTGCCACCCCTGCTTCCAGTTCGATCTCAGTCATCCCCGTGCTTAACCAATGACCATTTCAACGCGCTGAAATTCTTTGAGATCGCTATAACCGGTTGTGGCCATGGCCTTACGCAGTGCGCCAGTAATATTCATCGTGCCGTCTGCCTGCACGGAAGGCCCATGGAGCACCTCAGCGAAAGTACCTGACTGCTCCAAGGTGTTGCGCTTGCCGCGAGGAAGGTGCGGATGCCAGGCCTCTGCACCCCAGTGAGCACCGTTGCCTGGCGCATCAGTTGCCCGAGCCAGAACAGATCCAAGCATCGCTGCGTCAGCGCCACAGGCGAAGGCCTTGACGATGTCGCCGCTTCGCCCAAGCCCGCCATCAGCAATCACGTGAACGTAACGACCACCTGATTCGTCAAGATAATCTCGACGTGCTGCAGCAACGTCAGCAATTGCGCTGGCCATCGGCACGCGCACACCCAAAACATCCGAACTTGTTGAGTCTGACGTGCCACCAAAACCAACGAGTACGCCGGCGGCTCCTGTGCGCATTAAATGCAATGCCGCTTGGTATGTGGCACATCCGCCAACGATCACGGGCGCATCAAGCTCATAGATAAATTGCTTGAGGTTCAGCGGTTCACCATCGGCTGTGACGTGTTCTGCTGAAACTGTTGTTCCGCGGATGACCACGAGATCTGCGCCAGCCTTCGCCACGACAGGCGCTAACACGGCAGTTGCTTGTGGGCTCACTGCGACCGCAACTGTAATACCGGAATTCTTGAGCTCTGCGATGCGCTTGACTACAAGATCTGGGTTTACCGGGGCCACTGCGTAAATTTCTTGCAATCGCTTAGTGGCACTCTCTGCTGGCAGAGAAGCAATCTCTGCAAGCAATGCGGCTGGATCTTCGTAGCGGCCCCATAGCCCTTCAATGTTGAGCGTTGCAAGCATTCCGAGTTCGCTAAGAATATGAGCAGATTGCGGGGAAACTATCGAGTCCATTGGCGCCGCAATGAACGGCAACTTGAATTGGTATGCGTCAATATTCCAATTCGTCGAGACACCCTGGGGGTCCCGAGTTCGACGACTTGGGGCAATGGCCACCTCGTCAAAGGTGTAGCCGCGGCGGGCGCGTTTGGTCCCGCCAATCTCAATGGTGTCCATGGGGTTTCCTTACCGACCTGTGTAGTTCGGAGCTTCGATGGTCATTTGCACATCGTGTGGATGGGATTCACGAAGTCCCGCTGCAGTGATGCGCACAAAACGGCCGCGCGCATGGAGTTCAGGAACATTTTGTGCGCCGGAGTAGCCCATTGCTGCCCGCAAACCGCCGACGAGTTGATGTGCGACTGCAGTGAGAGGCCCACGATAAGGAACTAAACCTTCGATACCTTCTGGAACAAGTTTGTCGTCGCTGAGCACATCGTCTTGGAAATAGCGATCCTTGCTGTAAGAGCGAGCCTCGCCACGCGACTGCATCGCGCCAAGGGAACCCATCCCGCGGTAAGACTTAAATTGCTTACCGCCAATAAATACGACATCACCCGGGGCTTCTTCTGTTCCGGCTAAAAGTGAACCAAGCATCACAGCATCCGCACCAGCAACAAGTGCCTTGGCGATGTCGCCGGAATACTGCAGGCCACCATCACCAATAACTGGAACGCCAGCAGGCCGAGCAGCAAGCGAAGCCTCATATATGGCCGAGATCTGTGGAACACCCACACCGGCAACAACACGAGTTGTGCAGATCGATCCTGGCCCAACTCCGACCTTGATTCCGTCGCAACCTGCATCGATCAATGCCTGAGCACCTTCGCGAGTCGCAACGTTGCCACCAATAACGTCGATGCTTGTTTGGCTTTTTAACAGTCGAACCATGTCAGCGACGGCACGCGAATGCCCGTGCGCAGTGTCGACAACAAGGAAATCAACCCCTGCTTCAATTAATGACTTCGCTCGACGCTCAGCATCTTCACCAACACCAACGGCAGCGCCAACAACAAGCCGCCCGATCGAGTCCTTGGTTGCATTTGGGTACTTGTCAGTCTTCACAAAATCTTTAACAGTGAAAAGTCCGCGTAAACGACCCGCTTCATCAACCAATGGCAACTTTTCAACTTTATGTGAAGCCAGAATCTGAAGAGCATCTTCTGGGATGATCCCCACGGATGCCGTGATTAATGGCATTCTCGTCATGACTTCATGTACTTGACGAGCCATGTTGTCTTCGAAACGCATATCGCGGTTTGTCACGATGCCAACGAGCACGCCATTCGCATCGACTACGGGCACTCCTGAAATACGAAAGCGCGCACAGAGCCGATCAACGTCTTCAAGAGTGTCATTCGGCAAACACGTAACAGGGTGGCTGACCATTCCTGCTTCGGAGCGCTTGACCATGTCGACCTGAAGGGTCTGTTCATCAACAGAGAGGTTTCGGTGCAGCACACCAACGCCGCCTAAGCGTGCCATCGAGATTGCCATTCGTGCTTCAGTGACTGTGTCCATCGCGCTAGAAATCAGCGGCAGCTTCACGGTGATATTGCGTGAAACCCGTGAGGTGGTATCGACCTCACTGGGAACTACATCGGACTGCGCTGGCAACAGCAGCACATCGTCATAGGTCAATCCCAAATATCCGAACTTGTCAGCTACCTCGCCTGTCATGGGCTAAGGCTACCGGCCTCTAGCGCTCCTCAAACCAGCACTAGAAAGACTGAAGGCGGCTTTCCGAGGAAAGCCGCCTTCAATGTGAGGTATTTCTAGTGATTGTGCCCGCCTGGACCATGGCCGTGGCCATGCCCGGCTGACTCTTCTTGATCTTCGCGCTTCTCAACAACGAGGGCTTCAGTAGTCAAAAGCATTGCTGCTATCGAGGCCGCGTTGACGAGGGCTGAACGAGTCACCTTGACTGGATCAATGACCCCATCAGCGATGAGGTCGCCATAGGTATCGGTCGCTGCGTTGTAGCCCTGTCCTGAAGGAAGCGACTGAACCTTGGAAACCACGACATAGCCCTGTTCTCCAGCGTTTTCAGCGATCCAGCGCAATGGCTCAAGGCCAGCGCGAGCAACGATGCTCACGCCGGTGGCTTCATCACCAGTGAGGCCAAGGTTGCCCTTCAGCACACCTACGGCCTGCACGAGAGCGGCGCCTCCTCCGGAGACAATGCCTTCGTCGATTGCTGCACGAGTTGCTGAAACAGCATCTTCGATGCGGTGCTTCTTTTCCTTGAGTTCAACTTCGGTGTGGGCACCGACCTTGATCACAACGACGCCGCCGCTGAGCTTGGCTAGGCGTTCCTGAAGCTTTTCGCGATCCCAATCTGAATCGACATTGTCGATTTCGCGACGCAGTTGACCGATGCGATCTGCTACTGCTGATGAATCTCCGCCACCGTCAACAATGGTGGTTGCGTCTTTTGTGATGACAATGCGGCGAGCTGAACCCAGAACTTCAAGACCAGCTTGATCGAGCTTAAGGCCAACCTCAGGAGCAATAACCTGTGCGCCGGTGAGCACTGCGATGTCTTCCAAGATTGCCTTACGACGATCTCCAAAGGCGGGAGCCTTCACTGCAGCAGAAGCAAATGTTCCACGGATGCGGTTCACAACAAGAGTGGAAAGCGCTTCGCCTTCAACATCTTCGGCGATGATCAATAGTGGCTTACCGGTCTGCATGACCTTTTCAAGCAATGGCAACAATTCTTGAACACTAGAAACCTTGCCCTGAACGATAAGAATCCGTGCGTCTTCAAGCACTGCTTCCATACGCTCTGGGTCGGTCACCATGTATTGGGAGACGTAGCCTTTGTCGAACTGCATACCTTCGGTGAACTCAAGTTCAACCTGTGTTGTGCTTGATTCTTCGACTGAGATCACGCCATCTTTGCCGACCTTGTCGAATGCGTCTGCGATGAGGTTGCCAATTTCGCGATCTTGGCTCGACACGGTTGCAACGTTGGCAATTTCTTCCTTGCCATTGACTGGACGTGAAGCTTCATGAAGCGCATCGGAGACTGCCTTAACAGCTTTGTCGATACCCCGCTTGAGATCCATTGGGGAGGCTCCAGCAGCTACCTGCTTCAAACCTTCACGGACCATGGCCTGCGCGAGCACCGTTGCCGTGGTGGTTCCGTCGCCGGCGACGTCATTGGTCTTGGTGGCTACTTCCTTGGCAAGTTGTGCGCCAAGATTCTCGTACGGATCATCAAGTTCGATCTCGCGAGCAATGGTGACGCCGTCATTGGTGATCGTGGGAGCGCCCCACTTCTTGTCAATGACAACGTTGCGGCCTTTGGGGCCAAGTGTGACGCGAACTGCGTCAGCAAGGGCGTTTACGCCGCGTTCGAGGCTGCGACGGGCATCCTCATCAAACTCTAGGATCTTTGCCATGCGTGTTCACTCCCAAATGGATTGCGCTGGATTGCTATGAACGAAACGCCCCGCCCCGGATAGCCGGTGATCGGGGCGTTTCGTGCAGAGATTTACTTTTCGACGATTGCGAGGATGTCGCGGGCTGAGAGCAACAAGTACTCCTGGCCGTTGTACTTCACTTCGGTACCGCCGTACTTGCTGTAGATAACGACATCGCCAACCTGTACATCAAGTGGAACGCGCTTAGCACCAGCGTCGTCGAAACGACCTGGGCCAACTGCGATGACGGTGCCCTCTTGAGGCTTTTCCTTCGCAGTATCTGGAATCACGAGGCCGGAAGCGGTGGTCTGCTCGGCTTCTAGGGTCTGAACGAGGATGCGATCCTCAAGTGGCTTAATTGTGACCGACACGGTTACGTCCTCCGGATAGTCGGCTAGGCCCTTTTTAGGGGGCGAAACGGTTAGGTCTAGGAGCAATCCCCGGTGGGGAGAGCCAGATGAGAATCTACGCAACGAGTTAGCACTCCGTCAAGTCGAGTGCCAGTTTAAGCTGTTCGCTCTTAGAGAGGGCCGGACAGTCCTTGGCTCCAACTCACTCAAATACACACACTTCACGCTGGAATCAGTCCCTGGGAGTAGCAGCCTGAAAGCTCGGGTCATGGGTATTCGTGAAAGCATGCAGAGATGTGGATCACCTCGGCCGAAGGCTTAGCTGCCCGCCAACTTGCCTCCACAGCCCTCAGCTTGCACTCCAAAGATGCGCTTGCAGCTAATTCTGAGCTTCGAAAAATTCTCCCAGGGCTCCAAGCTGACCAATACGCGTCGGCCCTTGACCAAGCCCAGTTAGGCCGTTTGGCACATGATCGTTACGCAATAGATGCCTCGCTACTCCTGCTCACTCGTGACGGACTCGAGCAGGCAACCCGGTCAGTAGTTGCTCAACTTCGAGCAAAGACGCTTCTAGCAAGTGGCGCGAAAATTGTCATCGATATGTCTGCCGGCTTGGGTTTTGATGTTCGAGCCTTCCTCCAGAGCGGTCTTCAGGTCATTGCTATCGAACGTGATCCTGTGACCGCTGCTTATCTTCGCGTGAACACCCCAGGCGCTGAAGTCATTGAAGGGGACTCTCGCGATCTCATCGACGCCCTACTGTCGCGATTGGCGCCCTCGGATGTGGTCTTTGTGGACCCAGCCCGACGAAGTGGTCGTCGCACACTTGATGGATCACGGGCTCACCCCGAACGCGATCCCGAACGCTGGTCTCCCCCTTGGTCATTTGTTGTCGGACTTGCTGCGCGCAATGTTCGGGTATGCGCGAAGGTCGCACCCGGATTTTCACCAATCCATCTACCTACGAACTGGTCTGGCACTTGGACAACTGTAAATCGTGATGCGGTTGAAGCAATGCTGTGTTCTTGGACTGATGGCCCTTCACGAACTGCGCGCATGATCGATGAAAGCGTTGTTGACTTCAACGGTGAAGGTGCCCAGATATCTGAGCCAGACTCAATCGGGGCATATCTTTACGAACCGGACCAAAGCTTGACGAATGCTCAACTACTCGACGACTTCTGTTTAGCACTACCTGGGCTACACCGCATCGATGAACATTCCACGTGGCTGTCAACGGACACAATTATCGACCATCCAATGATTCGCGGCTTTGCCGTGGAAGCTGAACTGCCCAATGACACGAAAGCGTTACGTAAAGCTCTGATTGCACTTGGCATCGGTGATGTCACGATCAAGTGCCGCGGCATGAATCTCAATGCCGATCTGCTTCGAAAAGAACTTAAACTTCCCGCTGGTGCACCTGCGACAATAATTATCACTACTGCAAAAGGATCTCGAGTAACCCTATTGGTGCAGCACAACGGTTGACACTGGCAGAACTGACAGCGTAGGAAAATTTAAGGGTGATGGTGCAATACCTTGGCGCACAAGCTTTGAACCAAGCGCAGCGATCATGGCACCGTTGTCCGTACATAACTTTGGACTTGGTACTCGAAGCTGGATACCTGCAGCATCACAGCGCTCTTGAGCCATCACTCGAAGACGACTGTTTGCCGCGACTCCACCGCCGAGAATGAGATGTTCAACTCCGTGATCCAAACACGCTGCAATAGCTTTTTTCGTCAGCACATCAACCACGGCTTCTTGAAAGGAAGCAGCCACATCTGGCACTGACACTGCGTGCCCTGCCGCTTGCTGTTGGGTTATCCAACGAGCCACCGCAGTTTTTAGCCCACTAAACGAAAAGTCATATTGGTGATCGAGTTGATCTTTGGACGAAGTGAGACCGCGCGGAAAAATGATGGCATCGCGATTTCCTTCCATTGCAGACTTATCGATCCACGGGCCGCCCGGAAAAGGCAAACCAAGAACTCGCGCGATCTTGTCAAAGGCTTCACCTGCCGCATCATCAATCGTGGCCCCCAGCGGAGTGACATCTTCGGCGTCATCACGAACAAGTAAAAGTGAGGAGTGCCCACCGGACACCAACATGCCCACGGCAATCTGCGGTAATGGGCCATGCTCGAGTTCATCCACCACCACATGCCCGGCAAGGTGATTGACCGCATACAGCGGAATATCTAAAGCACTTGCAAGTGCTTTCGCTGTTGCGGTGCCGATGAGCAGCGCTCCAACTAGCCCCGGCCCGCCGGTAACAGCGATGGCATCTACATCGCGAAGGCTGACACCGGCGTCAAGACAGGCACGTTGAATGGTTGGAATCATCGCTTCGACGTGGGCTCTGGATGCGACCTCTGGAACAACGCCGCCGAAACGCGCGTGCTCTTCGACACTCGAAGCGACTGCATCGGCAAGTAGAGTTGAACCCCGCACGATCCCAACTCCGGTTTCGTCACAACTGGTTTCAATCCCAAGTATCAACGGTTCATTCATTGCTGCACCAGCTTTCGCAATGGTCGTTGCCTCATGACGATTGCGTCTACCGAGGGCGCGTAGTAGTTGCGCCGGACAGTGACCTCTTCAAAGCCGAATCTGGCGTACAGCGCCAGCGCCGAATCGTTATCCGAACGCACCTCAAGCATTAACTGCTCGCAACCACGATCCAGTGCCTGACTGATCAGTTCGTTGAGTAGCAATGAACCTAACCCTTTGCCTTGGGCTTTTGGACTCACCGCGATGGTTTGAACATCAGCCTCCGGCGCCAGTGCAAACAGGCCGAAGTAGCCCAAGACTTCATTTTCTTCAAGAGCGACAACGTAACTACGGGTTGGTTGTGCAAGCTCAGACCAGAATTGTTCTTTGCTCCACGTATCGAAGGGAAATAACTGTTGCTCAAGTGCATGTACTTCATCAATATGCCACCAGCGCATCGGTTCAAGTCTCATTTAGTTGGTTCCGCCGCGTCTGGCCTGCGCACATACAAGGGATAGGGCCGCAATAAATGCTGCCCAATCAACGCTGATGCGGTTGTTCCGTCATCATGACCATGCAGTGAAAGTTCAGCGCGGGCATCAGCGATAATTTCACCTGCCTGCAGGTGATGAAGTGCGAACCGAGCAATATCGCGCGCATCAGGATAAGCAACCGTGTCAGCGGCTGATGCGTGCAGGAGTTCCAGATAAGAAGCCGCAATATCTCCGAACCAAGGCAGCTGGCGAATCTCCGCTTCTATCTCACCTGGTCGGTTCACATGCGGGCCAGCTCGTCGTTGTCCATCTGCGTCGTATTGAGCCCAATACATCTCGTTTCTACGCGCATCAATCGCACATGCAAACGAACTTCCGACACTCTCTGCTGCTGCACGTGCCATGGCATCCAGCGAACACACCCCAATGACGGGAATATCCCACGCCAAGCCATATGCCTGTGCGGAACTCACCGCAACACGCAAACCTGTATACGCCCCTGGCCCTACGCCAACAGCTATCGCAGAAACATCCGGGTCTCCCGCAACTTTCAGCGCTCTCTTCACGAGTACAGCCAGCACTTCTGCATGGCTACGAGCATCCACATGCACTTCGTGAGCGAGTAAGACGTCACCATGAAGGACCGCCACCGAAGTTGCCGGGGATGAAGTATCCATTGCAAGGATCACCATGTTGGATTCAATTCAATTAGTTGGGATGAACCCCAGCGCTTGCCAACACCAGTAAAACTCACTTGCCGCGTCTCGTCATCACTGTCTGAGCGCAAAATTGTGATGACCAGCCGGTTCTCGGCAAGTTGTTCAACCTTGCCCTGACCCCATTCAACAACTGTGACGCTTGTTTCTAGATCAGCACCAAGATCAAGGTCATCTAACTCAACGTTCGAGCCCAGCCGATACGCATCCACATGAACCAGTGGCAAGATCGAAGCTTGATGTGCGCGCGCAATCACAAATGTTGGGCTCGTAATCGGGTCTGTCACACCAAGGCCT
>Ga0114974_10000925_pt1 | contig 23548 bp, 24 predicted proteins | sample S_130206_EF_Meta_FD_87318 | JGI IMG/M metagenome (GOLD analysis project Ga0114974, IMG submission 87318) | Freshwater microbial communities from Lake Simoncouche, Canada to study carbon cycling - S_130206_EF_MetaG | ecosystem: Environmental > Aquatic > Freshwater > Lake | place: Lake... | reverse complement strand
GGTTTCCCCCACCGAGTAGGGAGGGAAATTATAGTGCAGCAGGAACTTCTCTTTGTAGGTGCCCTCCAGGGCGTCGATGAACTGCTCGTCATCGCCTGTGCCCAGGGTGCAGACCACCAGGGCCTGGGTCTCGCCACGGGTGAACAGGGCGCTGCCGTGGGTGCGGGGCAGAATGCCAACCTCGCCGATGATCGGGCGCACTGTGCGTACGTCGCGGCCGTCGATGCGCAGGCCGGTGTCGAGGATCGAGCGGCGGACCACGTCCGCTTCCAGTTCCTTGAACACGCCGGCCAGCTTCAGCGGGTCTTCGCCGGCGGGGTTTTCGTCCGAACGGCCCAGGGCCGCGATGGCCTTCTTCTTGGCCATGCCGATGGCCTCGTAGCGGTCTTGTTTCTTGGTGATGGTGTAACCAGCGGCGATATCCTTGCCGACCAGCGTCTTCATCTGGGCTTTGATGGCGTCGGTGTCGTCCGGTTGGAAAGCGAACGGCTCCTTGGCGGCGTGTTCGGCCAGTTCGATAATGGCGTCGATCACCGGCTGCATGCCCTTGTGGGCGAACGCGATGCCGCCCAGGACGATCTCTTCCGAGAGCTCCTGGATTTCGGACTCGACCATCATCACGGCGTCGGTGGTGCCGGCGAGGACCAGATCCATCGTGGAACCCTTCAGCTCATCGAGCGTCGGGTTCAGGATGTACTGGCCATCAACATAGCCAACGCGCGCAGCACCGATCGGGCCCATGAACGGGGCACCGGAGAGCACCAGGGCGGCCGAGCAGGCCACCATGGCCAGGATGTCCGGATCATTCTCGAGGTCGTGCTGCAGCACGGTGGCGACGACCTGAACTTCATTCTTGAAGCCCTTGACGAACAGCGGACGAATCGGGCGGTCGATCAGGCGGGAAACCAGGGTTTCCTTCTCGCTCGGACGGCCTTCACGCTTGAAGAAGCCGCCGGGGATCTTGCCCGCGGCGAAGGTTTTTTCCTGGTAGTTCACGGTCAAAGGGAAAAAGTCTTGGCCCGGCTTGGGGCTCTTGGCGAAGACGGCGGTGGCCAGGACGACAGTCTCGCCCATGGTGGCCAGGACGGCGCCGTCGGCTTGACGGGCGATGCGACCGGTTTCGAGGGTCAGGCGCTTGCCTGCCCAATCGATGGTCTTGCGTTTAATATCGAACATTTTGGGTTTTCTTTCTTCAGTCCCGCAGGCGAATTCCTAAGCGGGGGCGGACAGGCAGCGTGTTGGTGCAATCCTCTCCAGGCATAGTCGGGGGATCACTTTGGACCCTCGTTCGTGCCGCGAACCTCCATCAGGGAGGTGGCGGGTAAGCAAAAACGCCGGCCCTTTGAAAAGGAGCCGGCGCTTGGCAGGGCGGGGCCTAGCGGCGCAGGCCCAGGGTGCCGATCAGGGCAGTATAACGCCCGTCGTCGACGTCTTTCAGATGGTCCAACAGACGGCGGCGCTGAGAAACCATCTTCAGCAGACCACGGCGGCTGTGGTTGTCTTTCTTGTGGGTCTTGAAGTGTTCGGTCAGGTTGGCGATCCGTTCAGACAGGATTGCAACCTGGACTTCTGCACTGCCCGTATCGCCCTTGGTGCGGGCGTGGGTGGTGATGAGTTCAGCCTTACGTTCAGGCGTAACCGACATCGAAATCTCCTAATCAGAGGTTGAAAACGCGGACGGGGTTTAGGTGTCCGGCGCGCACCTCGCAGATTGACACTGGGGTCTGATCCAGCTTGGCGAGAACAGTCTGCGCCCCGTCCTTGAAGACGGTTTGCAAAGCCTCGACTTGGCCTGGAAGCAAAACCACAGCGCGCCCTTGCGAGAGCTTGGAAGCCTCTTCAGTGGTCAAGGCCAGGGCCGGGATGTCGTCCAGCGCGGTCTCAACCGGAAGCAATACCTCCATCGCGGCGGCTTTATGCCTTAATTCCACAAGGTTTTCTAGCCCCATCGCCCGCGCCAAGGTAAACGGCCCGACGCGGGTCCGGCGTAGCTTTCTGACATGCCCCTCCGCGCCCACGGCCTCACAGAGGTCGCGGGCCAGGCTGCGGATATAGAAGCCCTTGCCGCAGGTGACCTCGAAGTCGGCAGTATCACCATCGAACCCCGTCAGGTCCAAACTGCGAATGAAGGCAGGACGCGACTGCATTTGCGGGGCCTCACCCGCGCGCGCCAGGGCATAGGCGCGCTGGCCGTCGATCTTGATTGCCGAATAGGCCGGCGGCGTCTGCATGATGTCGCCCAGGAATAGCGGCATGGCGGCCTCCAGCGCCACCCGCGTTGGCCGAACGTCCGAACGTCCGGTGATTTCGCCCTCTATATCGAGCGTGGAGGTCGAGGTTCCGAACTGGATCGTGAAGCTATAGTCCTTCTCGGCATCGGTCATGAACGACATGGTTTTTGTCGCTTCGCCCAGCGCGATGGGCAGAATGCCACTGGCCAGGGGGTCGAGGGTTCCAGCATGGCCGGCCTTCTGCGCTTCGTAGATCCAGCGCACCTTTGAGACCGCAGGCGTCGATCCGAGGCCATAGGGTTTGTCGAGGCAGATCCAGCCGTTGACTGGATTGCCCTTTTTACGACGCGCCATAGCCCTTGGGGCCGTCGGGGCCTTCCGGATCGCTGTCGTCCGCCTTGTGCAGGTCGCGCTGCACCAGCGGGTTCGCGAACAGCTTGTTCATATCGGCGGCGATGTCGAAACTGCTGTCGCGAACGAATTTCAGCTCGGGGATGGTGCGCAGGTCAATGGCGTGGCCCAGCTTGCCGCGAAAGAAGCCCTTGGCCCTATTCAGCGCGGCGGTGATCTCGTCTGCCCGAACGGAATCCTTATCGAGCCCGGCACCGAGCGGTTCGACGAACACCACGGCATGGTGGAAATCGGGGCTCAGCCGAACTTCCGACACCGTCACCGAAACGCCGGCCAGGAAGGGATCGGCCAGGTCCTCGAGGCGCAGAATCTCGACTAAGGCGTGCCGCACAAGTTCGCCAGCGCGCAGCTGGCGCTGGCTGGGCCCCTTGGGGCTGGCATGGCTATGACCCTTGCGGGGCGTCTTCATGGTTGGGCGTCGCTAAAAAGAGGAGGGCGCATCTAGGCGCTGTCAGGGCCGAAGTCCAGCAGGAGGGCTAACTCCCGCCTGGTCCACCGCCCGACAGCGGATCGTCCAAGGGATCTGGCGGGCCGCGGCTAGGCAGGGTCCATTCGCCCTTAAAGATAAACGTCATGGTAGCGCAGAGCCGGGCCGGGGCGGCGGGCACCTTAGGGTCGTCGCCAAAGGCGCGGACGGTCAGCGGGTAGCGCGAGATGTGACTAAATTCGATCCAGGCCTTGGTCGCACCGGGACAGAAAGCCCGCACATAGGCTGCGCCTTGATCGACCTTAGTGTCGACAGCATAAAGCTGGCCTAGACCCTCGACCCTCAGTCCGTTGAGGACGCGCTCAGAGGTCGGATTAAGATCGGCGGTCGCTGGCACGGCGGTGGCGAGGATGCGCGTGACCGTCTGACTGACCAGCCGAGTCTTAAAAACCAGGGTAATGCCCTCACCGGTCAGGCGGTACGCTGTCTCCGAATCCGGACTGAAAGAAAACATGTGGTCAGCGGCCAGGGCCGGGCCCGCCGCAGCGGCGGCCAGCAGGGCGGCAACAATCAGCGCAGACGTCTTCACCGCAGCTTCAGCTCCGAAGGATCGCCATCGAAATGGACCAGTTTCCAGGCCCCGGCCTCACGCGCGAAGGTCAGCAGGCAGGCACCGTTTTTTTGGCGCGTAACGCAGACCCGACCATCGTCCAGCGGCTTCAAGGATCCTGCAATAGCAAGCTGACCCGGCACGGGCTGGCCGGGCGTATAGCCATAGTATTCTGCGGCTGCGCGGAAGGTCTGCGGCCGCAATAGGGTATCGCTTGCTGCCTTGGCCACACGACCGGCCAGAGCAAACGCAAGACCCTTAATTGGGTCATCGAGCTTTGCCGACCGGGTACGCTCGACCAGAAAGCCCTCGATCTGCAGCTGGAGCGGCACGCGGTCGACATGGGCGTCGAACCCGGTCTGGTCGCCGTCCCGGATCGCCATCATCAGCGCGTGCACATCCCCCGCCGCGTCCACCCGTTCCACGCTGGCACAGCCTGCCAGACAGAGGACGATCGTTGCCAGGGTCGTCAGGCGTTTGAGCATCGAAAGCCTTTACACCCGCGGCGTGGCCGATTTTTGGCCAGCCTTGGCCGCTACAGGCTGCGCTTGATCTCTTCGACGGTGAAGCACTCGATCAGGTCGCCCTCGCGGATGTCCTGGAAGCCGGCGAAGTGCATGCCGCACTCCTGACCGGACTGCACCTCATTGACCTCGTCCTTGAAGCGCTTGAGCGTCTGCAGCGTACCCAGTTCCAGCACGACGATGTCGTCGCGAACGATCCGCACACGGGCACCCTTGCGAACCACGCCCTCGGTGACCCGGCAGCCGGCGACCTTGCCAACCTTGGAGATGTCGAAAGCCTGGAGCACCTTGGAATTGCCCAGGAAAGTTTCGCGCTGGATCGGAGCCAGCAGGCCGCTCATCACGCCCTTTAGATCGTCGAGCAGGTCGTAGATGATCGCGTAGTAGCGAATTTCCACACCTTCGCGGGTCGCCAACTCGCGCGCTTGCTTTGAAGCCCGCACGTTGAAGCCGATCACGGGTGCGCCCGCCGTCTTGGCCAGCATCACGTCGCTTTCGCTGATGCCGCCGGCACCCGACTGGATGATCCGCGCCCGCACCTCGTCGGTGGATATCTTTTCCAGCGAACCGATGATGGCCTCAGCCGAGCCGGCCACGTCCGCTTTCAACACCAACGGAACTTCGGCGATCTTCTTAGCCTGCAGGTTGGCCATCATTTCGGCCAGGCCGCCAGCCGCCAGGGCTGGGTTGACCTTCTTCTCGCGCTTCACCCGCTCGCGGTATTCAACGATCTCGCGGGCACGGGCTTCATTTTCGACCACGGCCAGGGGCTCGCCCGGGGCCGGGGCACCGTCGAGGCCGAGAATTTCCACCGGCGTGGACGGACCGGCTTCGGTGAGTTGTTCGTCACGCTCGTTGAGCAGGGCGCGAACCCGGCCCCAGTGCGAGCCGGCTACGACGATTTCGCCGCGCTTGAGTGTGCCGCGCTTGACCAGCACGGTGGAAACCGCGCCGCGACCCTTATCAAGCTTGCTCTCGATCACCACGCCCTCGGCGGTGCGATCGGGATTGGCCTTCAGATCCATAACGTCGGCCTGGAGCATGATCGCTTCCATCAGCCCATCGAGGTTGGTCCTGGCCTTGGCCGAGACCTCGATCAGCTGGGTTTCGCCGCCAAGGCTTTCGACCACGATCTCGTGCTGAAGCAGTTCGTTGATCACCTTCTGCGAATTGGCGTCTAGTTTGTCGATCTTGTTGACGGCTACGATAATCGGGGCACCGGCAGCCTTGGCGGCCGAGATTGCCTCGATGGTCTGGGGCATGACGCCATCGTCCGCCGCAACAACCAGCACCACGATGTCGGTCACATTGGCCCCGCGCTGGCGCATAGCGCTGAAGGCAGAGTGGCCAGGGGTGTCGAGGAAGGTCACGCGGTGGCCATCCTTCAGGCGAACCTGATAGGCCCCGATATGTTGCGTGATGCCACCATGTTCGCCGCCGGCGACATCGGTGGAGCGCAGGGCGTCGAGCAGGCTGGTCTTGCCGTGGTCGACGTGGCCCATGATCGTGACCACAGGCGGACGGTGTTCGAGATAATCGTCGAGGTCATCGGCATCAATAAAGCCGGTTTCAACGTCGGCTTCCGACACCCGGCGCACGGTATGGCCAAATTCACTGGCCACCAGTTCGGCGGTATCACTGTCGATCACGTCGCCACTCTTGAGCATCAACCCCTGGCGCATCAGGAACTTAATGATCTCAACGCCACGGATAGCCATCCGGTTGGCCAGTTCGCCAACGGTAATCACATCAGGAATAACGACTTCACGTGCGGTCTTGGCGGGTTCAACGCCGACGCCGCGGCGCTTTTCCTTCTCGCGTTCGCGGGCCCGGCGTACCGAGGCCAGGGAACGCATGCGTTCGGCGCTATCCTCGTCACCCGCAACCGCCTGAATCGTAAGACGACCCTCACGGCGGGTCGGGGCACCCTTGGCACCGCGCGGCAGACCGCCCTTAGGCGCTGGCGACTTGCCAAGGCCGCGACCGCGACCGCCCTCATCATCGTCACGGTCGGGAATGGCCGCAGCCGATTTGGTCGGGGCCTGACGCGTGGCGCGCTGGATTTCGGGACCGGCCGGAGCCGGAGCAGGCCGGCCAACGCCAGCGCCCGGGCGCAGACCGCTAGGACGGGCGTCGCGCGGTGCTGGGCGTGGGCTCAGGGCCGAATAGCGTACTGTCTCGCCGGGGCGATCTTCGCGGGGGCGATCAGGCCGGGCATCGGGGCGGCTGAAGCCCGCGTCGGCACGCGGTGCGCGCTGGTTGTAGCTGGCACCGTCATTGACCGGCGGCCGATAGGTCGTGGTGCTGGCGCGGTCATCGCGACGTTCGCGTGATGGCTCATAGGAGCGCGTTTGCGGACCCTGAGGCGGGGCTGGGGGCTCCACAAGGCGGGGGGGCGGAGGCGGGACGGCTTCGATCGGCGCTGCCGGGGGCGAGGGTAGCGCAGCGGTAGGTGCCGGGGCAGGCGCAGCGGCAACCGGCGCGGGACGGGCGGCAGCTTCCTGCGCCTTGCGGCGCTCCTCGGCGGCGCGCAGCTCGGCTTCGCGAGAAGCAGCCTCGACCACGCGCTGACGGCGCGCTTGTTCGTCGCTGGAAAGACCGCCGATGGACAACGGCGGGGCGGCGGGGCGGAGCGCGGCGGGCGGAGCCACGACCGGGCGCTTCTCGGCCGCGGAGGGTGCAGCGAGATTCTGCGCGCCTAGGCCGCCGACGCGGGACCTTTTGGTTTCGACCACCACGGTCTTGGAGCGACCGTGGCTGAAGCTCTGCTTCACCACTCCTGCGCTGACCGAGCCCGGGCGGGGCTTCAGCGTGAGAGGGGGCCTGCCGCCCCGGCCGTTTTCGTTGTCGTCGCTCATGCGTTCTTTTAATCAACCCGCCAAACCCGAAGGTTGGGCCTAGAAAACCATTCGGCCAAGGGAAAAGCCCCTGGGCTATAGCCAAAGCACGCAAGGACCGGACGCATGGATGCGCCCCGCCCCCACTTAAGGCTCCTCGCGCCAACCCTCAGGATAGAGCGGGCCAAATCCGGCCAACCGATTGACGTCGAGCGTCCACCGGGCGGCGCTTGGCCCCGCAAGGAGGCCGAGGTGTATCACATTCTCTCCGCCCAAGGCCAAACCCAATTGTTCGGAAGTAAACAGGCCCAAAATACCGGGCTTGGGCACACTGTGTCGGGCTTTGGCCAGCAGTTTGCGCCGGCCATCTTCCGCGCCGTCAGCGGCTTCGATCAACCAGGCCGCGCGGTTAGATCCAACAGCACCGAACACCTGATCGAATCCAGAGATCAGATTGCCGGCCCGGCGCGCCAGCCCCAAACTGTCGAGAATCCGGCGGCGCAGCAGAGACTCCACCGCATCCGCCAGGTTTGGCGGGACGGCCAGCTTGGCCTTGGCCGCCCGAGAGAAAAGTCCCTTGGCCTGCGCGATTACCACCGCCTCGCGCGTCGATTCCACCCAGAGGCCCCGCCCCGGAAGCTTTCGTGCCAGATCGGGCGTCACCACGCCGTCTGGCCCCGGCACGAAGCGGAGCAGACGCGCTTCGTCCATCACCGCGCCGCTAACGATGTCGCGACGCTCGCGATGAGCCGCTGCATGGGTGCGGGGCGCGTTCACCGGCGCCTCCGTAACCGCTGGAGCCTTAGGCTTCCTCCGGCTCGGAAGCGGCTACTTCTTCAGCCGCTGCCGGTTCCGGCTCCACGACCGGCGCATCGATCCAGCCCATGACGATACGTGCGCGCATGATCAGGCCTTCGGCCGCTTCGGGCGAGAGGTTGAAGCTTTCCAGTATGCCCGCCTCGCGCACGCGCTCGCCGTTCTTGTTCTCGAAATAGCCCCGCAGGTCGTCCGGGACCATGCCGGCCAGATCGTCGACCGACTTGACCTCGCCGGTTCCGAGTGCCACCGCCATCGGCAGGGTGACACCTTCGATTTCTAGCAGCGCATCCTCGACACCCAGCGCCTTGCGCTTGTTGTCCAGCTCGGTGGTTTCCCTGTCGAGCCAGTCGCGGGCACGAGCCTGCAGTTCGACGGCCGTGTCCTCGTCGAAGCCTTCGATATTGGCGATCTCGCCTTCTTCGACGAAGGCGAGATCTTCCACCGCGGCGAAGCCCTCGGTGACCAGCAGCTGGGCAATGACTTCGTCGACATCCAGGGCTTCCTGGAACAGCACGGTGCGCTCGGAGAATTCACGCTGACGGCGCTCGCTCTCCTGGCTTTCGGTCATGATGTCGATCTGCCAACCGCTCAGCTGGCTGGCGAGACGCACGTTCTGGCCGCGACGGCCAATGGCAAGCGACAGTTGTTCGTCGGGCACCACCACTTCGACGCGCTCGTCCTCCTCGTCCATCACCACCTTGGTGACTTCAGCCGGGGCCAGGGCGTTGACGATGAAGGTCGCCTCATCGTCGCTCCATTGGATGATATCGATTTTCTCGCCCTGCAGTTCGGCCACCACCGCCTGCACGCGGCTACCGCGCATGCCGACGCAAGCACCAACCGGGTCGATCGAGCCCTCGTTGGAAATTACCGCCATCTTTGCGCGGCTGCCCGGGTCACGGGCCACGGCGCGGATTTCGATGACGCCGTCGTAGACTTCCGGCACTTCCTGGGCGAACAGCTTGGCCATGAAGCCACCGTGGGCGCGGGAAAGCATGATCTGCGGGCCCTTGTTCTCGCGGCGCACATCATAAATGTAGGCGCGGATACGATCGCCGACGTTGAAAGCTTCCCGCGGGATCGACTGATCGCGGCGCATGATGCCCTCACCACGCCCCAGGTCGACGATGACATTGCCGTATTCAACGCGCTTGACGCTGCCGTTGACGATCTCGCCGACGCGGTCCTTGAATTCCTCGAACTGACGCTCGCGCTCGGCCTCGCGCACCTTATGGGTCACCACCTGGCGCGCCATCTGGGTCTGCACCCGGCCAAATTCGAAGGGTGGGAGAATTTCCTCATAGACCTTGCCGACGAAGGCTTCCTTGTCGGCGGCCAGCGCGTCGGCCAGGCGCTGAACGCCCAGCGTGCCCTCCTCGATTTCGGCGGCGTCGTCTACGACGGTCAGGACGCGCTTAAGCGTCATCTCGCCGGTCTTCGGGTCGATGTGAGCGCGAATGTCGTGCTCTGCGCCGTAGCGACTGCGAGCCGCCTTTTGGATGGCGTCCTCGATCGCCTCGATGACGATCTCCTTGTCGATGGACTTCTCCATGGCCACCGCGTTAGCGATCTGCAGAAGTTCCAGCCGGTTGGCGGAAATGCCGGTCAAGCTCATGGGACTACTCCTCGATAAGGTCCTCGCCGTCTTCGGCGAGGGCGGGATTCAGTGAAAGTTCGGCGGCGCGTCGGTCTGCGCCCAGTTTTAACAGCTGGTCCGTCAAGATCAGCTTGGCCTCGACGACCCAATCGAATGGGACCAGGGCGGTGTGTTCCTCGCCCTCGAGATCGACAGCGACCATGTCCTGGCCATCGATCGTTTCGGTTCCAGCCAGCACACCCCGGAAGCGCTTTCGGCCCTCGGCCACGCGGTCCAGTTCGATCCGCGCTTCCAAACCCTCGTGAGCTGCAAAGTCCTTCAGCCGGGTCAATGGCCGGTCGATGCCGGGCGATGAAACCTCAAGCGTGTATTCTCCGGCGATCGGATCCAGCTCGTCCAGCAGCACCGACACAGCCCGCGACAAACGGGCGCAATCTTCAACATTCATCGTGCCGTCGGGCCGCTCAGCCATGATCTGTAGCTTGCGGTGCTCCGCCCCGCCCATCAGCCGCAGGCGCACCAGTTCGTACCCGGCGTCGGCGGACACAGGGTCGAGCAAGGCGATCAATTCGCGGTCTTCGGGCGTGCGTCCGCGCAAGAACTTGTGGTCTCCGGTTCGATGCGAACGCCTGGCGATTTGCCAAAACAAAAGCGGCGGCCCGAAGACCGCCGCTCGAATACGCCATCCAGCGCGTTCAAACGATGTGGAGCTTGTATAGCGCGCCCTATCGTCCTTGTCAGCCCCCTCCGAAGGGGTCGCCGTGGACTTAAGACTTGGGACGGACCGCCGATGGGTCGACCGGCAGGAAATCGGACTTGCCAATCTGCACGCCCTTCAGGCGCAGCAAGGCGTAGGCTATGGACGTGTGGAAATAGAAATTGGGCAGCACATACTGGCGCAGATAGTCGCGGCCGACCCAGTGCAGATCGAAGCTCGGCAGCTTGACCACCACGTCGCGGTCATCGGCACCGTCGAAAGCGGCCTTGTCGACACCCTCGATGAAGGCGACTGTCTTGGCGATACGATCTTTCAGCTCGGGAAGGGTGGTCTCGGTGTCCGCCATGGCGAGATTTTCAACGCCCGCGAGACGCGCGACAGCGCCCTTGGCGGTGTCGGATGTAATCTGGATCTGTTTAGAAAAGGGCAGCATGTCGGGCGTAAGACGCGCTTCGACGATCTCAGAGCCGGAGATCCCGCTGGCCGCCGCCTTGTCGAGCAGGGCATCGAGTTTGGCGAGCGTACCCAGCAAGAGCGGTACAGTGGCTTCGTAAAGGGACAGGGACATCGCAATTCGCTCCAGCTTACGGGTCGCCCCCTAAATAGGGCCCCGGCCGAAATCTGCTAGAGCTTGCGCCAATCCATCCACACTGGCGCGATATCGCCCAGACGTTTTTCTTCGTAGCGGGTCGTCACGTGATCGGCCGGCGGTTCGGACAGATCGCGGCCCTCAATCGGCGCAAACAGCGGCGAGGCGTTGACCAGCTGCTGGGTTTGTTCGGCATAGTCCGCCCAGTCGGTCGCAAAACGTAAGGCGGCGCCCGGTGCCATCACCCCCGCCAAATCCTCGAGAAATCCAGCCTGTACCAGCCGCCGTTTGTTGTGCCGCGCCTTGGGCCAGGGGTCAGGAAACAGGATGAAAACCCGCGCCAGGCTTTCGGGCGGTAGCCGTGCGATCAGGTCGCGTGCATCGCCCTGCCAAAGGCGGACATTGGTCAGCGCGCCCTCTTCCAGGTGCCGAAGTGCGCTGGCCACGCCGTTCACAAACGGCTCGGCACCAACGAAGGCCACATCCGGGTATCGGCCCGCCTGTGCGGCCAGATGCTCGCCGCCGCCATAGCCGATTTCTAGCCAAGTTTCGCCCGAAACGGCGACCGGGCCTTCGGGGGAAATCGCTACCTTCGGCAGCAAACTGTCGAACAGTGCCGCTTGGCGCGCCTTCAACCGCCGCGCCTTCAGGCGCCCGAAGCTGCGCAGCGGGCCGCCCGGTTGCTGGGGAGTGTTCATGTCTGCTGGCGTCTAGCCGAGCTTGCTTAACGCCACAGCCAGGTCGGTTTTTTCCCAGGAGAAGCCACCTTCGTTGTCCGGCTGGCGGCCAAAGTGCCCGTAGGCCGCCGTGCGGGCATAGATCGGACGGTTCAGTCCCAGATGCTCGCGAATGGCGCGCGGGGTGCAGCCGCCCATCATTTCCGGCAGGGCCTTTTCCAGCAGCGCCGGATCGATCGTGTCGGCACCGTGAAGGTCGACATAGAAGCTCAGCGGCTTGGCCACGCCAATCGCATAGCCGATCTGGATGGTGCACTTCTTGGCCAATCCTGCGGCCACGACGTTCTTGGCGAGGTACCGACATGCATAGGCCGCCGAGCGGTCGACCTTGGTCGGGTCCTTGCCGCTGAATGCCCCGCCGCCGTGCGGGGCAGCGCCGCCGTAGGTGTCGACAATGATCTTGCGCCCGGTGAGGCCGCAGTCGCCATCTGGCCCGCCGATCTCGAACCGGCCGGTCGGGTTGACGTGCCACTGGGTCTTCCTGGTGATCATCCCTTCCGGGAACAGCGGCAGGATGTGCGGACGGATCAGGTCGAGCATGCGCTTGGAGGTGGCGATCTTGCCCTCAATCCGGCGCTTGTGCTGGTGACTGACCACGATGCTCAGCACCTGGGTCGGGACGCCGTTTTCATACAGCAGGGTGACCTGGCTCTTGGCGTCGGGCTCCAGGGCCTCTAGGGCACCCCCATGCCGCAGGGCCGCCAGGCGGTGAAGGATGTTGTGGCTATATTGGAGCGTCGCCGGCATCAGCTCTGGCGTCTCATCGGTGGCGTAGCCAAACATGATGCCCTGGTCGCCGGCGCCTTCATCCTTCTTTTCGGACGAATCGACGCCCTGGGCGATGTGCGCCGATTGGCCGTGCAGATGGTTGGCGAACTTGGCTTTTTTCCAGGAAAAGCCCTTCTGATCGTAGCCGATGTTCTTGATCGCCTCACGCACCTTGGGCTCCAGGCTATGGAGAATCTGCTTGGTCTGCTCCTTGGAATTGGCCCGAACTTCGCCAGCCAGGATGATGCGATTGGTCGTCACCATGGTTTCGCAGGCGACGCGCGCTTCGGGGGCCTGCTCAAGGAAAGCGTCGACGACAACGTCGCTGATCCGATCAGCAACCTTGTCGGGATGGCCTTCAGAAACGCTTTCACTGGTGAAGATGTAAGACGGACGGGTCACGCTGATGCTCCTTGGACGCAGCCTGCATCCATCATCGGGAACATATAAAGCAAGGTTTATGTCAGCAAGAGAAGCCGATGGCGGATAACGGTTCTGCTAGGCGTCGTCTTCCGCCATCGACCGAACCAGGTCGAGAATCCGCCGCCGCACCGCGCCACGCCGCACCTTGGGGAACAGACCAGCCAACTCCAAACCTTCCGGCGTCATCAGGAAGTCGTGCACGAACTGCTCGGCACCGGTTTCTGACACATCACTGCGACCCAGGGCAGGGTCGGCCAAGCCCTCGAAGAAATATGCGATTTGGGTCTGCAGCGCGGCGGCAATCGCATACAGCTTGCTGGCACTGACACGATTGGCGCCGCGTTCGTATTTCTGCACCTGCTGAAATGTGAGCCCTAAGGCCTCCGCCAGCTTTTCCTGACTGACTCCCAGGATTTTGCGGCGAGTCCGAATGCGGGCTCCAACGTGCAGATCGATGGGATTGGGTGAACGGTCGTCGGCGTCAGACATTACGATTCTTGTTCCGCCCAGGACGGGGAAATCGCCAGCGAGCTTGAGTTAACCAGGTCTCGCTCCGCAATCCTTGCCGTCCGTCAATCAACAAAACCGTAGAAGAAGATAAAAAAAGCAAAACCAAAAACAGCGTGTTTCCCCATGCTGAATATAGCGTCGACGGAAGGCTCGGCGGAATTGAGCCCTCGAGCGCGACCATCTTGCCGAGCCCCAGGAATCGCGCCGGCACAGTCCTTCCATAGGCGTCGACAATTGCCGAGACTCCGGTCGGCGTGGCCCTGACCAAGGGGAGGCCTTCCTCAATGGCGCGATAGCTGGCCAGGTTCAGATGTTGCAGTGGTCCGGACGTAGCCCCGAACCAGGCGTCGTTTGAGATGTTCACGATCAAGTGGGCGCGCTGGCCAGTGCGGCGGGCACCCTCGCGGGTGAAGCCGGGAAACAAGCTCTCGTAACAAATCAGCGGCTGAATCAACGGCAGGCCCTTGCCGATGGATATGGCCGCAGGCGGCGGGCCCGGGCTGAAACCGTCCCCCACGGCGACCAACTGTTTGACCCCGCCCCACAGCGGTTCGAGCGGCAAAAATTCGCCGAAAGGCACCAAACGATATTTGTCATAGCGCCCCTGCACGGTCAGCTGCGGCCCGTGCAGGGCGAGCAGACTATTGTAGTATCGGGCGTTTTCCTGCCGGTAGCCGCCGACGATCAGGGTCTGGTCCGGGGTAAGAGCGCGCGCGATCGCCTCACGGGTCCAGGTTCCCGGCGCCAGATAGTCTTCCAGCGCCGTAGGCAGGGCACCTTCGGGCCAGATCACAAGGTCGGCGGGCTTGCCCGGCGAGGGTGTCAGGCGGGTGTAGCGGCTAACGATGTCGTAAAACATCGCTTCATCGTACTTGGCGGATTGCGGCACATTGGCCTGAACGATGCGCACAATCGGCGCTCCGTCTAAAGGGGCGGCGGCGTGGTGTAGGCGGACCTGGCCATACCCAAACAAGCCGGCGAGACTTAAGGCCGCCAGACTGGCGGCGACCAACCCCTTGCGACCTTCGCGCAACAGGGTCAGGCCGGCGCTGACGGCCAACACCAGCCAGGTCATGCCGTAAGACCCTATCAAAGCCGCACCCTGTGAAAGAGCCGAGCCGGCGCGAAAGGTTTCGCCCGGAAGGTTCCAGGGAAAGCCGGTCAACAGGTGGCCACGCAGCCATTCGGCGGCGGCAAAGCAGCCGGCAAAGATTATGGCGCGCCACACCGATCGACCTTTGAGCTGAACGTAAAGCACCGCGCCCAGGCCCCAGAACAGCGCCAAGCCGCCGGCCAACAGGATAACCGCGAAGGGGGCCATCCAGCCCTGGTGGACGGCATCGACCAGAAAGGCCTCTGCCACCCACCAAACGCCAATGGCAAAAAAGGCCAGGCCGGCAAGCCAGCCCGCCAGAAAGGCCGACTTCAGTAGCCTGGTGCCGCCCTCTACGACGGACGGCCGTTCGATCAGGTGCATGAGCAGGCCATAGCCGAGCAGGCCGGGCAAGAACCCAAACGGTGGAAAGGCCAAGGCCGCGGCAGCGCCAGCAACCAGGCACATTAGCCGCCTTGTCCAGGCCCCGCCCAAGCGCGGCAGAGTCACGGCGCGTCCGGCCCGGTGGCACTCGCCGGTGGCGCGGGCCGCATGCGGATGCGTTTCACACGCCGCGGATCAGCATCCAGCACCTCGATCTCGAACCCAGCCGGATGGGCGATAACCTCGCCGCGCTGCGGCACGCGGCCTGCCAGGGTGGTGACCAGACCCGCCGCAGTTTCGATCTCTTCATCCAAATCTTCAGGGGCCAGGGCCATGCCGATCGCCGCCTCGAGTGCCTCCAGCGGGGTGCGGCCATCGGCCTCGACGATACCGCCCGGACGTTCGATCAGATTGGCGCTCTCGGCCTCGTCATGCTCGTCGTCTATATCGCCCACCACAGCTTCAATCAGGTCTTCCATGGTGACCAAGCCGTCGGTGCCGCCGAACTCGTCGATGACCAGGGCCATATGGATTCGCGAAGAACGCATACGCAACAGCAGGTCCGCCGCCCGCATCGACGCGGGGACATACAAGGTCTCGCGGCGCAACTTGTGCAGCACTGGATCGTCAGGGGCCGGACGCTCGCCCGCAGGCTGCGACAGCAGCTTGAAGACGTCCTTGATGTGAGCCACGCCTAGTGGGTCATCCAGGGTGTCGCGATAGATCGGCATGCGCGAGTGTTCGCTCTCGGCAAACTGGGCCACCACGGCGGCGAAGGGTTCGTTGGCCTCCAGGGCGGTAATGTCAGTGCGGGGGGTCATCACCTGGGCCACGCGCAGGGTCTGAAACGCCTGGGCCTGGTCGACAAGGTCGGGTTCGCCCGCACGGCTATCGTGCAGCGCCACCTCGGCCTTTCCGCCGCGCCGCATCTGCCGCAACAGGGCGCGGAAGCCGCGGCTGGCAGGGGGACTGCCAAAGGAGTCATCGGAACCGGACATCAGACCTCAGATATGGGGATCGGCGACGCCCAGGCCGGCAAGGATTGCACGCTCCCTTGCCTCCATGTTTTCCGCGTCCTCATCGGTCTCATGGTCGAAGCCTACTAGATGCAGCACCCCGTGCGCCACAAGATGCTGCAGATGGGCGGCCAGGGTCTTGCCTTGGGCCTGGGCCTCGACAGCACAGACACCATAGCTCAGCGCTATGTCGCCGATATGATCGTCGAGATTGGGCGGCGCTGGGAATGACAGAACATTGGTCGCCGCGTCCTTGCCGCGAAAGCGCGTATTAAGCGCGCGCACGGCCGCATCATCGGTCAGTAACACGACCACGCCGCCGGCGTATTCGGCTGGCAGGGCAGCCTCCCCGGCGATCGCGGCGATCTGTGCCGCCTCGGGCAGGGCCGCCTCCCAGGCGGGGTCCTCGACCTCGACCTCGAACCGGGCGGTCATCGACCCTCTTGGGGTTTTTCGGCCTCGTAGGCGCGGACGATCCGCTCGACCAGCGGGTGACGCACGACGTCGCCAGCGGTGAACAGGGCCACGGCAACGCCCTCGACGCCGTCCAGCAGGCCCACGGCATGGGCCAGGCCGCTATCGGCAATGCGCAGCAGATCAACCTGGCTTGGATCGCCGGTAACCGCCATGCTTGAGCCTTCGCCCAGGCGGGTCAGCACCATCTTCATCTGCAATCGCGTGGCGTTCTGGGCCTCGTCGCAGATCACAAAGCAATGGCTCAGGGTGCGGCCGCGCATAAAGGCGATCGGGGCCACTTCAATCTCGCCCCTGTCGCGGCGACGACGCATCTGATCGGCCCCCAGGATGTCGGTCAAAGCCTCCCAGATCGGTGCCATGTAGGGATCGACCTTCTCGGTCAGATCACCGGGCAGAAAGCCCAATCGTTCGCCAGCCTCCACCGCCGGGCGGGTGACGACCAGTCGGTCGACCTCGCCGCGCATCAACATGCCCGCGCCATGGGCCACGGCAAGAAAGGTCTTACCCGTGCCGGCGGGTCCAAGCCCGAACACCAGCGGATGGGTTGCCATGGAATCGAGATAGCGGGCCTGGGCAGCCGTTCGAGGCGCAACCCCGCCCCGCCGGCCCGCCGCCGGGGTCGCCTTGCTGTCACCGACGCGCGCTTGGCCGATCGCGGCACGCACGTCCGGTACCTCCACCTCTCGGCCCGCATCGGCGCGCTCGGCCAGAATGTTGATCGCCCGCTTCGCGCCCGCCTTGCCACGCGGGTCACCCGCCAGGGACACGCCGCCGCCGGGCGTCTCAATCAACACCTTAAAGGCGTCCTCGATCAGGGCCGCGTGGCGCCCGCCGGCACCGGCTACGGCGCGGACCGACAGGTTGGACAGGGGAATGAATTCGGGTGTCTGGCTCAAGCCGGTTCCAAAATATCCAGATTGCCAGAAAGCGCATTGGGGCCAAGCGCCGCGATTTTAACAGGCACGATCTGGCCGATTAGCCGTTCGGGCCCATCCAGATGCACCGCCTGGAGATAGGGGCTGCGGCCGCCGATTTGGCCCTTGTAGCGGCCTTTGCGATCGATCAGCACCGGCAGGGTTTTCCCGACCTGCACAGCGTTGAAGGCCTGCCGTTGCCGCTCGATCAAAGTGTTGAGGCGCTCCAGCCGTTCGGCCTTTACCTCCTCGTCAACCTGACCAGGCAGGCTTGCCGCGGGGGTCCCCGGGCGGCGCGAATATTTGAACGTGAAGGCGCTAGCGTAGTTGACCGCCTCGACCAGATCGAGTGTGGCCTGGAAATCGGCCTCGGTCTCGCCAGGAAAACCAACAATGAAATCGCCGCTCAAAGCCAAGTCCGCCCGCGCATTGCGGATGCGGTCGACCAGGGCGAGATAAGTCTTGGCATCATGGCCACGATTCATGGCCCGTAGGATGCGGTCCGATCCGGCCTGCACAGGCAGATGCAGATAGGGCATCAGCGCTTCAAGGTCGGCGTGGGCCGCGATCAGGGCGTCGTCCATGTCGCGTGGGTGGCTTGTGGTGTAGCGCAGCCGGTCCAGGCCCGGGATCGCCGCCAGGGCACGGCAAAGGTCCGCCAACCCGCCAATTTCGCTGGCGTAGGCATTGACGTTCTGGCCCAGCAGGGTGACTTCGCGCACGCCTTGTTCGGCCAGGGCGCGGGTCTCGGCCAGGATCGCCGCAGCAGGGCGCGAGAATTCCGGGCCGCGCGTATAGGGCACCACACAGAAGCTGCAGAATTTGTCGCACCCTTCCTGCACGGTCAGAAAGGCGGTGACGCCGTTGGCCTGGCGTTCGGCCCCACCGGCGCCGAGGGAATCGAACTTGGCTTCCGGCGCGAAGTCGGCGCTCAGCACCTCGCCGTCACTGCGGTGGGCGCGGGCGATCAACTCAGGCAGCTGATGATAGGCCTGCGGCCCGACCACGAGGTCGACCGCCGGCTGGCGGCGTATGATCTCGGCACCTTCGGCCTGGGCAACGCAGCCGGCCACAGCGATCTTCATCCGACCGCCTGTCTCAGCCTTCATGGCCTTGAGCTTGCCGAGCTCGGAAAACACCTTCTCGGTGGCCCGCTCACGGATGTGGCAGGTGTTGAGCACCACGAGGTCGGCACCCTCCGGCCGATCGGTCAGGCCATAGCCCAGCGGGCGCAGGACATCCGCCATGCGCTCGCTGTCATAGACATTCATCTGACAGCCGTAGGTCTTGATGTAGAGCCGCCGTGAAGGTGGCGAAGCGTCGTCCAAAGTCACTCCTCGACAGGCACGCCGTACAATTCCAGCCTGTGGTCCACCAGCCTATAGCCCAAACGTTTGGCAATTGCGTTCTGCAACGCTTCGATGTCGTCGTCAGTGAATTCGATCACCTTGCCGGTCTTCATATCGATCAGGTGATCGTGGTGGTGCTCAGGTGCCTCTTCATAGCGCGAGCGGCCGTCGCGAAAGTCGTGGCGGTCGATGATCCCGCTCTCCTCAAACAGCCGAACCGTGCGGTAGACCGTGGCGATTGAAATATGCGGATCGATGGCATGGGCGCGACGATGCAATTCCTCGACATCGGGATGGTCCTCGGCATAGGACAGTACACGGGCGATGACCCGGCGCTGTTCGGTCATCCGCATGCCCTTATCGACACAAAGCTTTTCCAGGCGATCCAAGGTCAACTCCGCGGCGGAATATTATCTGGGTCGTTTATAGTGGGGGGCGGCGACGCTGTTAAGGAAAGACGCATGACCAGAGCATTTTCCGGCTTGGCCTCACTTTCATAGTAGCCTTTGCGCAGTCCGCTGACCTGGAATCCCGCTTGCCGATAGAGCGCTAGGGCGGCGCTATTCTGGTCCGATACCTCTAAGAACATCCACTCGGTTGAGGCCTGAGCCGAGCGGTCCACCGCATCCGCCAGCAGGGCGCGGGCGATCCCCCGCCGCCGCGCGGCGGTCGAGACGGCCAGGGTCAGAATTTCGGCCTCTCCAGCGAGATTCCGCCACAGGATGAACCCAGCCTCCTCGATGACCAGGCAGAAGACCGTCGGATCGCTGAGGAAGACCTCAAAGGCGGACTGGCTCCACGGGCGGTTGAAGGCCTCGGCATGCAGGCTAGCCAGCAAGGCAGCGTCGGCATCGCCTGCGCTACGCATAGGCAGCGCGCATATAGACGGGATTGGGCGGCGGCGGGGGTTCGGCTGCGCCGAGGGCAGCAACAATCGCGGGATCGCAGGCCTCGGGGATGATCTGCCGCGCAAGCGGGAAGGCCGCGGCCAGCAGCGAAGCGCCGTCGCCGATCAATAGGTCTGGCGCGCGTAGTTGGGCGGCCGCACCAACGTCCAAGGTCATGGCTGGACCCACTGGCGAGCCGCCGTCGAAAGCCTGGCAATGAACCTGGCCGCCGCGGGCGTCGAGGACGACCAGGCTAGAGCCGCCACCGGTCTGCCGCCCCAGCACATCCAGCACCCCAACCCCGGCGCAGGGAATATCTAGGGCGACGGAAAGCCCCTTGGCGAAGGCTAGGCCAATGCGCAAACCGGTGAAGGAGCCAGGACCGACGGTGACGGCGATGCGGTCAAGTTCGGAAAAGCCGATAGAGGCCTGCGCCATCAGCGCCTCGGTCATACCGGCAATACGCTCCTGATGGCCACGCTGCATGGGCTCAATCGCCTTGGCGAGCACGACACCGTTTTTGACGATGGCACCGGCGCAGGCCGACAAGCAGGTATCGAGGGCGAGGATCATCACCCGCTAGGCGTTAGAGCCTTTCCGCTTCGGAGGAAATCATCCGAAGCGGAACTTAAGCCTCGTTTTTATAATTTTGAGCGCGTTAGGCCCCAAGAACAGGAGCCCCTTTTGGCCGTCACACTCACACGATCGTGACGGCTTCCTCAAACGCCAGTCGCGGGCCGCGCGGATAGAGGTGTTCGTCGGTGCCGTAGCCCAGCGAGACGATGAAGTTCGACTTGATACGGGTTCCAGCGAAGAAGGCCGCATCGACGGCGGCCTTATCGAAGCCGGCCATCGGGCCCGCGTCCAGGCCCAGCGAACGGGCGGCGACGATCAAATAGGCACCCTGCAGCGAGCTGTTTTGGGCGGCGATCGCCTCAGCGGCGGGGGTGCCCTTCACCCCGGCCAACAGGCCCGGCGCAGCCGGGAACAGCCGCGGATGATGGTCGGCGAAATCCAGGTCCTGACCGACGATGACCGTGACGGGAGCCTGCAGGATCTTGGCTTTATTGCCGTCAAATGCCGCCGCGGACAGTTTTTGGCGGCCCTCGTCGCTGGTCACGAACATGAACCGCCCCGGAGCGCTGTTGGCGAGCGTCGGGCCCCACTTCATCAGGTCATACAGTTCGCGCAGCACGCTTTCCGGGAGCGGCTTTAGATCCCAGGCGTTCCGGGTGCGGGCGTCGCGGAAAATCTGATCAAGGACGGCGGGGGCCAGAGGCGCATGGCGCGTGGCGGCGGAGGCCTCAGACATGGTCGATCTCCAGATGTGCAACAGTTTCAGTTGCGAAATGGGAACGAGGCTGGAAATTACAATTGGGAGAAGCGCGGAAAGCCAAAAAAGCCTTCTATAGGACGGCCTCGACGCCCGTCACCTCAGGCACATAATGCTTGAGCATGTTCTCGACACCAGCCTTCAGGGTCATGGCCGAAGAAGGGCAACCCGAACAGGCCCCGCGCATGTGCAGATAGACCATGCCGGTCTCGGGATTGAAGCGGTCGAACACGATGTCGCCGCCGTCCTGGGCAACGGCCGGACGTATCTTGGCATCGAGCAGGTCCTTGATCTCCTGCACGATCTGGATGGTGTCGCCCTCGTAGACGATCTCGTCTGCGGTCCCGTCCTCGCGCAGCAAGGTCGGACGGCCGCTGGTGAAGTGATCCATCACTGCGGCCAGAACCGGTGCCTTCAGGTGCGACCATTCGCGGCCTTCGGACTTGCCGACAGTCAGGAAATCATTGCCCAGATAGACCTTGGTCACCCCATCGAGGGCGAACAGGGCGCTGGCCAGGGGTGAGCGCGCCGCAGCCTCGGCGTTAGGAAACTCCATGCCGCCATCCTCAAGAACGGCGCGGCCGGGCATGAACTTTAGCACCTGCGGGTTGGGCGTGGTCTCGGTCTGGATGAACATGGCAGCTAGATGGAGCCGAATGGCTTTTTTCGCAAGCTTTGGGGCCCTTAGGCCCCCCAGAACCCCACCCGCTTACGCACCGCGTCAACCACAGGGCGAGCGATTTGGCGGGCGCGGGCAGCCCCAGTGGCCAGGATGGAGTCGATCTCGCCCGGGTCAGACAGGTAATCCTTCAGCCTCGCGGTGACCGGACCCATGGTGGAGACCATGACCTCGGTTAGGGCGGGCTTGAAACTGCCAAAGCCCTGGCCCGCGTACTGGGCCAGAACCTCGGCCTTGGTCTGGTTGGCAAGGGCGGCATAGATACCCACGAGGTTGTCGGCCTCTGGGCGCGTCGCAAGATCTTCCAGGGTCTCTGGCAGGGGGGCCGCATCGGTGCGGGCCTTTCGGATCTTCTGGGCGATCGCGTCTGCGTCGTCGGTCAGGTTGATGCGGCTATAGTCGCTTTCATCCGACTTGCTCATCTTGGCCGCGCCGTCACGCAACGACATCACGCGCGCGCCTGGCCCTTCCACCAAGGGTTCGGGCAAGGGGAAAAAGCCGGGGGCATCGAAGTCGTGATTGAACTTGGCGGCAATGTCGCGGGTCAGTTCGAGGTGCTGCTTCTGGTCCTCGCCAACCGGCACGTGGGTCGCCTTATAGACCAGGATGTCCGCGGCCTGCAGCACGGGGTAGGTGTAGAGGCCCACGGACGAGCGCTCCTTGTGCTTGCCGCTCTTTTCCTTGAACTGGGTCATGCGGTCGAGCCAGCCGAGCCGCGCGACACAGTTGAACACCCAGGCCAGTTCGGCGTGTTCGGGCACGGCCGATTGCGGGAAGATGGCGACCTTGGCCGGATCAAGACCGGCAGCCAGATAGGCGGCGGCGATTTCACGGGTCTGGGCGGCCAGCTTGGCCGGCTCTTGCCACACAGTGATTGCGTGCAGGTCGGCCACAAAGATGAAAGTCGGCTGCACATGCTGCAGCCGGGCGAACTTCACGAGCGCGCCCAGGTAGTTACCAAGGTGCAGGGCACCAGAGGGCTGCACGCCGCTTAGTACCCGTTGAGGGCCGGAATAGTCGGCGCCAGAAACACCGGGAGAGGGTTGGTCGGTCATGACAAATATCTTCTGACAAGGGCGACGTAAGTCGTGCGCACGACAGGTGCGGCTTAGCCGAGCGGCCCGGCTAGGGCAATCAGGCACCGGCTGGCGTATTGCCCAGGTCGTCGTCGGCCAGCCCCTCGCGTCGGCGCAGCGCCGCCTTGATCTCAGCCAGTTTCAGCCCGCCACTGGCAAACAGCAGGGGCGGATAGGCCAAGACTGCGCCGATAAAGGTCAGGGCGATGGCAATCTCCTTGGCCCCAACACTCTTGCCGTGCCAGCGGATGACCTGAAATGGGGCCTCGATTAGGGCACGCCAATGTCCGGCGGCCCCCAGTAAGGCGGCCAGAACCGCTGTGGCCGCCGCGATCCGCGCGAGTCGCGACCAGGCCGCTAAGCTGGGCGCATAGTCACCGCGTTTGGCTAGGGTGAAGGCCATCTGGCCAACGTTGATCCAAGAGGCCAGGGCTGTGGCGGCGGCGATTCCGCTGACCCCAATAAGCTTGAACAGGACCACTCCGGCCGCGATATTCACCGCCATGGAAATCAGCGCGAAACGCATCGGCGACTTGGTGTCCTGCCGCGCGAAGAAGGCCCGCGAATAGAGCTGTTGCAGCACGAAGGCCGGCACGCCCAGGCCGTAAAAGAACAGCGCCCCGGCGGTTTGCTGGGCGTCGAACAAGGTGAACTGCCCGCGAACATATAGGGCGTCGGCCAGAAACAGCGGGATCGCCGCCATGGCGGCGGCGGCCGGCAAGGTCAGGGCCATGGCGAAGGTGACGGCCTGATCCATCGCGCCCTGCGCCTCAACCGCATCCTTGACGTAGACCGCGCGAGACAGCCGCGGCAGCAAGGCTACCCCGATGGCGACGCCCACCAAGCCCAGCGGCAGCTGATAGAGCCGGTCGGCTGTGGCCAGCCAGGTACGGCCGCCGTTGACGAAACTGGCCAGGTTGGCGCTGACGAAAATGTTAAGCTGTACGGCACTGGCGGCGATGGCACCCGGCACGGCGCGCGCCACCAGGGCCTTCACCTCCGGGGTGAGATGCGGTAGGCGCCAGTGCACCTTTGCCCCGGTCTGCTTGACGCCCCAGGCCAACAGAGCCGCTTGGAATATGCCGGCAGCGATAACCGAGATCGAACAGGCAATGGCCGCATGCACTGGATCGTGTTGC
>Ga0114974_10000924_pt1 | contig 23552 bp, 20 predicted proteins | sample S_130206_EF_Meta_FD_87318 | JGI IMG/M metagenome (GOLD analysis project Ga0114974, IMG submission 87318) | Freshwater microbial communities from Lake Simoncouche, Canada to study carbon cycling - S_130206_EF_MetaG | ecosystem: Environmental > Aquatic > Freshwater > Lake | place: Lake... | reverse complement strand
TTTTTTATATTTACTAGGTTTGGGTTTGGGAAGAACTAAAACCCAAATATCATTTCGATAGGGGCAATAAATTGGCATTTCCTCAATTGTCAAGATATCCAGAACTTTAATAAAAACGGCATAATTTGTACTCTTTCCAAAATGAATCTTAATACCATTAATTGTATCATTGTCTTTCTTTAATTTTCTTAGAGAAACCTGTAATTCGTTTAATTTATTTTGTTCAATTAATTCAGAATTATTAAAATTAAAATCTTTATATTTTCTTATATTAGGGATGTTTTTTTTAACAAAAACCGACTCTTCAATAAAACTAAAGCTAAATGAGCAATAAACAGTAAAAACATCATTTTTATAAAAGAAATACAAACATAACAAAGGAATTAACACCAAGGAAATCATTCCCGGACGGTAAAAAATCCGTTTATGTTTTTTGATGATTCCCATCAAAACCTCATATTTACTTTCATATTAAAAACCCTTGTGGTCATGAAATTTGGAATACCATATTGATTTTTGGTATATACATCGCGAACCCAAGTATTGGTAATGGCATTCAGATTATTGAATAAATTGAAAATTTCAAGTCCAGCAGATAAATCTTTGAATTTTTTTAGCCAATGTCCATTCGGCAAGTTTTTGTTATTATCCGTGAAAACCTTAAAGAAACCAACATCCGCGCGACGGTAATCTCTCATTCGTGTTTGATAAACATAAGGATCCGCATAGGAAGGCGAACCTCCAGGAAGTCCCGTATTATAAACTAAATTTAAATACAATTTCACACTCGGAAGGTTTGGCATATAATCTTGAAATAAGATGCCAAATTTCAATCTTTGATCCGTAGGTCTTGGAATGTATCCTTTGTTATCAATATTTTCTTCTGTTTTCAAATATCCAAAACTAAACCAAGATTCGGTCCCAGGAACAAATTCCCCATTCAAACGCAAATCAAGTCCTTGAGCATACGCTTTCGCATTATTATTGGCTTCATACCGAATTCTAACATTGTCTAAAGTGTACGGATTGACATCATTTAGAATTTTATAATAGGCTTCTGTAACCAACTTAAAAGGGCGATTCCACATTTTGAAACTGTAATCGTTACTCAATACAAAATGAATCGATTTTTGAGCTTTCACATTAGGAAGCACCGTTCCCGTTGAATCTCGCAATTCTCGATACGAAGGCGGCTGAACGTATAAACCAGTTGAAAAACGAAAAACCATGTCTTTTTCCCAATCCGGTTTGATTGCAAATTGCGCTCTTGGACTGAATTCCATTTGACTTTTACCTACAGAAGTTTGGCTAGAAACTTTCCACTGGTGCAGTCTCGCTCCTAAATTCAACCAAACATCGTGATTTCCTAATTTGGTTTTTCTATTCAATTGCGCATACCCCGAAAACCGGTCAACTGTTGCAAAATTTAATGCGCGTACATTTTGATAAGGAACCAAAGGACCAATATAAGGGTGATAAGGTTGTTGGTTTATGGGTAAAACAATCGGTGGATTTAGAGAAAACCCTGCAGAATCAATTACTTCCCACTCTACTACTCTATCTCGAATATCTTCCCGTGTATATTTAAATCCCCATTCTATCTGATTTTTTTTCAAATCGTGAAAACCTTTCACTTCGGCATTTACAATTTAGGCGTCCAAATCATTACGAGCGTGATTCAATTGTGTCCCAATAGCCCTGCTAAAAGTAACACCCCCAAAGTTTTCAGAGCCAATATTACTATCTACTTCGCCCAAATAATAACCTGCATAAATATCAAAATATTCTTGTTCCAACGTATGATAAGCAGAGGTAATAAATTTTAAAGTGAAAGTCTCATTTGCTTTAAAAGTAGTTTTAAAAGCTCCGAAATAAGTATCGTATTTGTCTTTTTCTTGTCCTTCATAATAAACTTGCAATGCAATTGGTTCATCGATTGTTCCGAAATTAGTTTGCCTTGATAATGGCTGGTAATTGTATTTATTTTGAGAAATATTACCCAGAAAACTCCATTGCCATTTGGTTGAAGCATTATAAATTACGTTGGTTTGAACATCTGCAAATGTAGGTTTGAAATTGGTTTCTGTTTGCTGACTGTTTACCAACAGACTATTATTTCTATAACGAACACCTGTAATTGCTGACCATTTTTGATCTTTGGAAACCGCATCAATTGCCAAACTTCCACCTAAAAGACTTCCTTCGGCGGCAATTCCAAACTTTGTTGGACGACGGTAGGTAATATCTAAAACAGACGATAATTTGTCGCCATATTTTGCTTGAAAACCTCCTGCCGAAAAATCAACATTTTGAACCAAATCAGTATTGGTAAAACTCAATCCTTCTTGTTGCCCAGAACGCACCAAAAACGGTCGATATACTTCAACTTCATTTACATAAACTAAATTTTCGTCATAATTTCCTCCACGAACTGCATATTGTGTACTCAATTCGTTATTGGAGTAAACACCCGGCAATGTTTTCAGAATATTCTCGATTCCTGCATTGGCACCAGGAATTCTTCTGATGACTTCGGGTTCAATTGTAGTAATTCCTTGCACCCGTTTTCTATTATTTGCAGTAACAATGACCTCCCCCATTTGCTCCGCTTTTTCGTTCATTGTTACATTAAACTCAAAATCTTCATTGGGTTTTAATTCTAATATAGCCGTAGTTTTCTTTAGAGAAACATGCGTAAAAACAAGTGTTATTTTTTTATTTGCAGGAACTGTAAACGAATAAAATCCATTGGAATTTGTGACTGTTGATTTCGTTTCAAAGGCTATATTTACGTTTTCAACAGGATTGTTATTTTCGTCTAGGATAATTCCTTTTACTCTTGCATTCTGAGCAAAAACAGCACTTCCAACGAATAAAAATAAAACAATAATTAATAGATATTTGATTTTCAAGAGCTTTTATTTTTTGATTTGACTTCTAAAAAATTGCGTTTCAAAGATAGTAGAATTTCCTACATTATCCGTTACAACAACTTTTAACTCATTCTTTCCTTCAGACACAATTCCATCATCGAAATTATGAATCATTTTTTTTGTTTTGTAATCGTATTCGAATAAAATCCAATTTCCATTCAAATAACCATCATAGGATTTTATTCCAGAGAGCTCATCTTTTATAGTAAATTCAAGCGTTTTTTTGTCGCTAATCCACTTACCTTCAATGTTTTTCTGGATTTTGATTGTTGGCGCAATAGTATCTTTTACCAAAACAAATTTACCCCAATTTTTTGTATGGGTTGTAAACGTGTTTTCTTTTAATTTGGTATAATTATAGTTGGTTTTATTGTCTTGAATTGAACCAATAAACATTTTTCCTTTGTCTTTTTGGGAAAAAATTGAATCATTCACCGAAACTACAAAATTGGAATGAACCGGAATAGTTTCATTTTCCAATAACAAGGCGTTTTCTTTTTCTTCAAAATTCAGATAAAAATCATCATAAAAAGTACCTTTTGGAATATAATATGACCAATTGCCTTTTTCAAAGTTGTATTCTTTATTGTTTTTTATTAAATATTTCGTCTTTTTTATTTTCAAAGTATCCAAAGGAGATTCAACCAAATTTTCAATCGGAATAGTGATTACCGTTTTATTATTATTAAAATCAGCTACTTCAATTCGGCAAATTTGATTAACATTTTGAGCAGTATTTATTACACCATTTTCATCATGTGTATTAATTATACTTAATGGAAATGGCGTTTTCATAAATAATTTTTGTACCCGTTGCCCCATATTTTTGTATCTTGGATAATCAATTAATGCATTTATGTAGCGCATTTCTTCAAATGAATAGGTGTCAAATTGATAACCAAAAATGCTTTTTCCATTTAAAAAAACTTCTGCTTTATAGATACCATTTCTGTCCCAAGACAAATTTGTCAAATCATAGGCATTTATTCCAAATCCAATTTTGCCATTCGCAAGTACCTTATCTGAAAAATAGCTTCCGTATTTTTGCAACGTTAAATTGAGCATAAATGAATTTCTAGATCTGTTAATCACGGTGTTTTCATCTAATGGATAAACCAAAACATTCGTAATAACAGGTTTTTGAGTGTCAGTAACTACCAAATCAAATCCAAAAAAAAGAGGATTTATGATTTTTTCCGTTTGTGAATCTCGAATCTCAAAATGCAAATGTGGTCCATCAGAGCCACCAGTATTTCCAGACAAGGCTATTATTTCTCCTTTTTTAATTGGTATTTGATTGGGTTTCAAATACAAATCAATCTCATAGGATTTCTCTTCATATTGGTTGGTTTTCAAATAGGACTCAATTGCAGGATTTAACGATTTTAAATGTCCATAAACCGTGGTGAAGCCATTTGGATGCGTTATGTAAATTGCTTTTCCATAACCAAAAGTGGAGATTTTTATTCTTGAAACATAGCCTTCAGCAGTTGCAAAGACATTTAAACCTTCTTTCTTTTGAGTTTTATAATCAAATCCTGCATGAAAATGGTTGGGTCTTAATTCACCAAAATTTCCCGAAAGCTGAATCGGGATATCAAGTGGCGCTCCAAAATAATCTTTTGGGTAGGAAGTTTGTGAAAAAACCGGGGCGCATATAAAAAGGAAAAAAATATAAAATCTCATTTGTAAGGTTTTTGCTAATTTAAAACAAAAAAAGATAAGAATCTAAAAATAATATTAGTTATAACAGACTAAATCTCATAATATTATGAAATTTCACTACCGTAATAGGAAATTTTTTTAGAAAATAGTGCTTTAATTAAATAGGAATACTAACTTTGTAAATTAAGTAATGATTTAGTTTCATAATGAGTGAGATTGCAGAAATAGTTGATACTCTTGAAAGTAGTATAGGGAAACTCTTTAGTAAAATAGATACTTTAGAGAAAACTACTCATACTTTAAAGGGTGAATTAAGCGAATCTGCAGCAATTATAAAAAAACAATCCGATGCGATTGAAGTGTTAAAATCACAATATAATTCACTTAAAATGGCAAATTCATTGCTTGGCAGTGATGAAAATAAAAGAGATACAAAGCTAAAAATAAATTCATTAATTCGTGAAATTGATTACTGTATCGCACAGTTATCTGACTAGTAAAATTATGGATGAAAAGCTTAAAATTAAATTATCAATTGCTGACAGAGTATATCCGTTAACGGTAGACATGTCCCAAGAAGAAGGATTGAGAAGTGCTTCTAAGAAAATTGATATTATGATTAAGCAGTTTGAAGAAAATTATGCCGTTCGTGATAAGCAAGATGTTTTGGCAATGTGTGCCTTACAATTCGCCTCTCAATTGGAACAAAAGCAAATTGACAAGTCAATCGATAGCTTAGAAACTAACGAGAGACTAAAGAAGATTAATGATTTATTAGCAAAATATCTCGACAAATAAACGTTCTTTACATTAACTAAGATACTGCCTACATTAGTTCCTATTTGGTAAACTCAACACTAACAATTTAGAATGAGCGAATCTTCATTACTATAGAATGCCCTGCTTTGACTGGGAACCTTGAACGATGAGTTAGCTCAAAACTTGTATTTCCGAGTTTATTCAAGCAATCTAATGTAGGCTTTTTTTATATATAAATTTTAAACAAACATGGACAGTACACTAATTATAATTATTTCAGGAATAGCGGGAATTGCAGGTGGTTTTATCATTGCAAAAATGTTAGAAAAAAGCAATGTTTCCAATTTAATTAAAAATGCAAAAAAAGAAGCCGCATCCATTTTAAAAGATGCCAATCTAGAAGGAGAAAACATCAAAAAAGACAAAATTCTTCAAGCAAAAGAAAAATTTATTGAGCTAAAGTCAGAACATGAAGAAGTAATTCTAGCCCGTGACAGAAAAGTAGCCGAAGTCGAAAAAAGAGTTCGTGACAAAGAATCTCAAATTTCAAACGAATTGGCAAAAGCCAAAAAAGTAAACGACGATTTTGAATCAAAAACTGCGGAATACACTTCAAAAGTTGAAATTCTAGACAAAAAACAACAAGAAGTTGAGAAAATGCACAAGAGTCAGTTGAACCAATTGGAAGTAATTTCGGGTTTATCTGCTGAAGATGCGAAAGACCAATTGATAGAAGGTTTAAAAGCGGAAGCCAAAACCAAAGCAATGTCGCACATTCAAGACACTATTGAAGAAGCAAAACTTACTGCACAACAAGAAGCTAAGAAAATTATTATCAATACAATTCAACGCGTTGGTACAGAAGAAGCAGTGGAAAATTGCGTTTCTGTTTTCAACATTGAGTCTGATGACGTAAAAGGTAGAATTATTGGCCGTGAAGGTAGAAATATTAGAGCTTTAGAGGCTGCGACCGGAGTTGAAATCATTGTTGATGATACGCCAGAAGCAATTATTTTATCTTGTTTTGATCCTGTAAGAAGAGAAATTGCACGTTTAGCACTTCACAAATTAGTTACAGACGGTAGAATTCACCCAGCGAGAATTGAAGAAGTGGTAGCCAAAACAGCCAAACAAATAGACGATGAAATTATCGAAGTTGGAAAACGTACTGTTATTGATTTAGGAATTCACGGATTACACCCTGAGTTGATAAAAGTTGTGGGTAGAATGAAATACCGTTCTTCATATGGACAAAATTTATTGCAACACTCTCGTGAAGTTTCTAAACTTTGTGGAATAATGGCAGCCGAATTAGGATTGAATGTAAAACTAGCAAAAAGAGCAGGTTTACTTCATGATATTGGAAAAGTTCCAGATGCCGAAAGTGATTTACCACACGCTTTACTAGGAATGCAATGGGCTGAAAAATATGGTGAAAAAGAAGAGGTTTGCAACGCAATTGGAGCGCACCACGACGAAATCGAAATGAAATCATTATTATCACCAATTATTCAAGTTTGTGATGCCATTTCTGGAGCGCGTCCTGGAGCAAGAAGGCAAGTTTTGGATTCTTACATTCAACGTTTGAAAGATCTAGAAGAAGTAGCTTTCGGATTCAGCGGTGTTAAAAATGCCTATGCAATCCAAGCAGGTAGAGAATTACGTGTTATTGTAGAAAGCGAAAAAGTTTCTGATGATAATGCCGCTACTTTATCATTCGAAATTTCACAAAAAATTCAAACCGAAATGACCTATCCAGGGCAAGTTAAAGTTACTGTAATTAGAGAAACTAGAGCTGTCAACATAGCGAAATAATAATACAATAAAGTTCTCAGAAGGCTTATTAATTGAAAAATTAGTAAGCCTTTTTTTTATGAATTAATTTATACAAAAAACATGTTTTTAGCAGTTTTTTTTTGGGGGCGTGCCCTCGTTTAGAACCTTTTGAGAAACGAAGAAATCTGTACAACACTCGGTCGGGTGTTCCGCTGCAAGTCCTCGCTAAGTTCCGCTAACGCTTCACTTCGCTGTGGGCTTTTCGCTTCACCCCCTCACGCAAATTAGACAACTTAGATTGTTAGATTTTTAGACTTCTAGAAAAGGGAGTTTTGTCTTGCTGAACTCGTTTCAACATCTAAGCAAACATAAAAATAAAATCTGAAATAAATTCAGATTGACAAAACACAAATTTTAGATTAACCAAATCAACAAATTAAACGAATAACCGAATCAAACATTTAAAAAACATTTTTTGACTTTTGTTTTTATTTGTTTCTTTTGTGGTAAAAATCATACAATTTTTAATTCTCACAAACTTCCAAATCAACAAATAACCAAATAACCAAACAAACCCTTATCAAATCATTTCCTTGGGTGAAAAGAATTCATAATTTCTGACAAATGCTTTCTGTCAAGATGAACATAAATTTCGGTTGTTGTAATAGATTCGTGCCCTAACATTAATTGTATTGAGCGCAAATCGGCACCATTTTCTAGTAAATGTGTCGCAAATGAATGCCGAAATGTATGCGGACTTATTACTTTATTCAAATCAATTTTCACAGCCAAATCTTTGATTATTGTAAAAATCATCGCTCTTGTCAATTGGCGTCCTCTCCTATTCAGGAACAAAGTATCTTCATGCCCTTTTTGAATGTTGATATGAGTACGGACAGTATTTTTATATATTTCTATGTAGTTCTGTGTAAAAGATCCAATAGGAACAAAGCGTTGTTTATTTCCCTTTCCTGTGATTTTTACAAATCCTTCGTCAAAAAACAAATCCGAAATTTTCAAGGAAACCAATTCCGAAACTCGAAGACCACATCCGTAAAGCGTTTCTAAAATAGCTCGGTTGCGCTCGCCTTCATTGGTACTTAAATCAACTGCAGCAATTAATCGGTCGATATCAATAATAGACAAAGTATCAGGCAATTTTCTTCCTATTCTCGGCGTTTCTATCAATTCCAATGGATTGTCAGTTCTATAATCTTCAAAAAGCAGGTACGAGAAAAAACTTTTCAACCCCGAAATAATTCTGGCTTGTGAACGGGCATTTACCTCTTTGGCAACATTATAAATAAAAAGTTGAATCGTTTCCTCGTTTATTACTATTGGTGAAACTGAAATGGAATTATTATCTAAAAAAAGACACAAACGTTCAATGTCAAAGGTATAATTGTCTATTGTGTTTTTAGACAATCCTCTTTCGATTCGCAAATACGATTGATAACTTTTTATATAGGAATTCCAATTCATAACTACAAAGGAAAACTATTTGTATAAAAAAACCTCCAAAATTTGGAGGTTTTTAAGATAGTATTAAATGAAATCAAATTAGAATTTATAACCCACTGAAAGTTGAAAAACACCATTTTTCAAATCCGTATTTTCTAAAGTACTCGTATTTGTTAATCCGATGCTATAGCGAACTTGAGCAACCACTTTATCAAGAATATCATAGCCAATACCTATATTTGCCGACATATCAAAGTCTTTAGTGGTATCTTTTAGATTTTCAGATGTCGTTACTTGGGTAATTCTATTTTCGACATCTTGATTAGCAGAAATTAAAAACCCCGCTTGAGGTCCAGCTTCAATAAAAAATCCAGCTTTTGGATAATATTTCACCATAACAGGTAATATCAAGTAATTCATTTTTGTTGTTGTCGCGAAAGTCAAATTTTTACTTTCAAATTTAGCACCTTGAGCAGAAAAAAGAAGTTCTGGCTGAATGGCAATTTTTCCCAACATTTTAAATTCTAATAATGTTCCTGCAAAAAAACCGTTGTTTGAAGACATTATTTCGTTTGCATTTCCTGTTAACATCGAAACATTTAATCCTGCTTTGAGACCAAAATTAATTTTTTGTGCATTACTGATTACTGTAATTAATAATACTAAGGTTACAATTATTTTTTTCATGTGCATATATTTAAGTTAAAAACAAATATATACATTTCTGGCATAAAAAAACCTCCAAAATTTGGGGGTTTCAAAATTTAAACAAAAAAATTAAAAATGCAACGCAAATCCAATATTGACTTGAAAGGTATTCTTATCTGTATAATTATCATTCAGAGTCATATTATATCTAACTCCAGGTTCGATACTAACATTTGAACCTAAGAACCAGGCATAACCAGCTTGAATTCCCAAATAAGAAGGGTTTTCATCAAAATCTTTAATTGTTGCGCCAGAATAATCAACTTGCACTGGAATTTGACTGATAATATAATATTTAGCTCCAATTTTATAAGAAAAAATATTGGTGTCTATTAAATCATTCTTCATTCCACCATACCCTAACCCTACTTTAACGGCCAAATCTTTAATCACAAAATAGCCCGCTTCAGCACCAAAATTATATTCTGTGTCTCCATCAGTATCCGAATAACTAAAACCAGTATAAGAGCCCATCGGTGTTCCAAAAGCAGTATTGGCTTCAATCAACCATTTACCTTCGGCCGTTTGGCCTTCGTTTTTTGCCCCATTTTTGCTTTGTGCATTAGCAAATCCAAATGTTAAAAATGCTAATCCTGATAAAATAACTTTCTTCATGTTTGTTTTTATTTAAGATTTATAAGAATAAAATTACAGCTTAAATTGAGTTTTGTAGATTTTTAACCTTAAACTCGATATGTTGTATACTATTATCGATTAAAAGCAAAAAAACGCCGATGGCGAAGTTTAAGTAATTGAAAAAATTAAAGCTTATTTATTCTAATATCTTATAAATAATAGAAATACTTAAATCATCAAAGCGATTGTTTGTCCAATTGCATCGGTAAGTAGTAAAACCTATAATAATTTTATTGTTTTGACAAATAGTCCCACTGATTATAGTTCTTGCTCCAGATGTTTGAGTCAAAATGAATAGGTAAACATAATTTTCATTTTTAACAAATTCTTTAAAATTGCCACATTTTTAAGACGGGCATGTATCTTTTAAATCTTGAGGAAATGCAATTGATAATCCATTTTATTTAATTCATTTATAGTTTATTTGCAAGAATATGTGAATATTGATCATCTTCCGAAGCATCAATATTAGAATCACTATGTATTAGTTTAATTTCTTTATTTTTATTTAATTTAAAATTTAAATGAAAATCTAAATTGTTTGTTATGCATGAGCAAAAAAAGAAGCAAAAAGAAATTTTATTATAATGAATCTAAATCTATACTTTTAAAATGAAAAAAGCATATTAGAAAAACTAATATGCTTTAAATTCGCAAAAAAATAAATCAATTATTTTTTTAATTGACCTAATCTAGAAGTAGTTTTAACTGTAGTTTTCTTAAAAATAAAACCAATCCCTAAAAATGGACGGCTAATTTTTGTTTCAAATTGAGGATACAAAACAACATCATAATTTGGATTTTTTGACATTAATTCATATAATGAATAACTAGCCGTTCTATCTTCAACAATACTTCCAATAACTGGGATACTTGAAGCTGAAACTAAATTAGAGGAACCATCATGATCTATTGAGCCAGTTTGTTTATTAAATAAACGAGCAAAATCAATAGAAAGAATTTTTGTTGATGAAGCCGTAGCAGAAACTTGATCAGATAAATTGAAATCGTTTTTAGTAAGTTCTAAACGAGTATTAGGTTCTCTCATAGAACGACTAACAGAAGTACAACTTGTTGTGGTTACCACAACGGCACTAAGTAATAAAATAATTTTTTTCATTTGAGGGTTTTTGTTAAATTAATATTAAAACACAAAACTATAAAAGAAAATAGGATAAAAATCCAAAATAACGAATGATTTAGTAAACGTATGGATTTTATTTTTAAACGTAAGCATACCCATTTATTAGAATGTAATTCTTAAAGATTTTTAAATTTTTAAGAAAATAAACTTAAAAAATAATTTTTATTAAGTATTTTTAATTTAAATACTATTTAATTATCAAATCAAAAAAACAAAAAACCTTGCTATATACATTTTTCAGGCACCAAAATTGAATTCATTAGAATTTGTTAATAAATGATAATTGTTTAGAAGCGTTTTTAGAATTAGAATCTCCTTTAAGAACGTCGAATATAATAGATGTGGCAACAGTTTTTGAAACATAAAATTTACACCTATTTATATTTATTTCAGTTATTCTTTTAGAATATAGAAACACATAAGAACATAAATCCCGACAAATCTTTATTTTTTACTTAAAAAATATTATTTTTACTAAAAAAAGAATGAAAATAATCATCATAAACGGACCAAATCTAAATCTTTTGGGAAAAAGAGAACCTGAAATATACGGGAATCAAACTTTTGAAGACTATTTTCAAACTTTAAAAACTGCCTTTCCACAAATAAAACTAGACTATTTTCAAAGTAATATCGAAGGAGAATTGATTTCCAAAATTCAAGAAGTAGGTTTTACTTATGATGGTATTATTCTAAATGCCGCTGCATATACTCATACCTCAATAGGAATTGGTGATGCAATAAAAGCAATCACAACTCCTGTAGTTGAAGTGCATATTTCAAATACATTCTCCCGAGAAACATTCCGCCATCAGTCTTTTATTTCGCCAAATGCAAAAGGGGTAATCCTTGGTTTTGGAATGAAAAGCTATGAATTGGCGATACAATCCTTCTTATAATTCAAGTCTATTAGTAATGTAGATTTCTAAATTAATTAAAGAAAACCAGAAAATTTCTAGTATCTTTTTTACTTAGTGAAGCATTTGCTGTTACAATTATTACAATTAATCGTCGTTCTATACAAAACATAATTATGAAAAAAATAACACTACTTTTACTATTAGCCTCGCTCTCCAATTTTGCACAAATTAAAGGAACCGTTTCCGATGAAAAAGGAAATCCTTTGCCCTTTGTAACCATTTTTCCAGCAAACACTTACAATGGAACCACATCAAATGATAGTGGGAAATACGAATTGAACATTAAAACTGCCGGAAAACAAACCATTGTATTTCAATATCTAGGGTTTAAAACCCAAAAAATTACAATTCTTGTAGAAAAGCTACCTTATATATTAGACGTGAAATTACTAGAAGAAAGTTACACGCTTAATGAAGTCGTAATAAATCCAAAAGACAATCCTGCTAATGCGATAATTAGAAGTGCAATTGCCAACAAAAAAGAAAATTCAGATAAAACGAGCCGTTACAAAGCCGATTTTTATTCTCGAGGCATCTTTAAAGTAAAAGATTTACCTAAAAAAATTATGGGAATGAAAGTCGATTTGAACGAACAAATGGGCGCTAATCTTGACTCTACTGGAAGTGGTATTATTTATTTATCTGAAACAGTTTCAAAAATTGCCTTTGAAAAACCTAATAATCTAAAAGAGAGAATTATTGCTTCAAAAATTAGTGGCAACGACAAAGGATTCAGTTATAATACAGCAAAATCTGCTACCTACGACTTTTATAACAACACCTTAGATTTCGATTTAAGTCTGATTTCTCCAATTGCAAACAACGCTTTCAATTACTACAAATACAAATTAGAAGGCACCTTCTTTGATGAAAACAACCAACAGATTTGTAAAATAAAAGTAATTCCAAGACGCGATAACGAACCGGTATTTGAAGGATATATTTATATTGTAGATGATAGCTGGGCAATTTACGGGATTGATTTAGACATCAAAGGGTATCGAATGAAAAATGAATTCTTGGAAGTAATGACCTTGAAGCAAAATTACAGTTACAATTCAAAAAATAAAATTTGGGCAAAAAATTCACAAAGTTTATCTTTTAATGCTGGTTTTTTTGGAATAAAATTCAACGGAAAATTCAATTATGTTTTTAGTAATTATGAATTCCCAGATGCTTTTGAAAAGAAAACCTTTGGCAATGAAATCTTAAGTTTTGAAGAAAATGCCAATAAAAAAGACACTTTATATTGGAACAAAAACAGACCTATTCCATTGACTGTTGAAGAAAGCACCGATTATATTAAAAAAGACAGTATTTATAAGCACCGACATTCCGAAACCTATCTTGATTCTATTGATAAAAAACACAATAAATTCAAACTATTAGATATTGTAACGGGATATAATTACAGAAATACTCCTAAAAAATTCAACTTCGACTACGCTGGGATCATTGATTTAAGTTCTTTTAGCTTCAATACAGTCCAAGGTTATTCTTTATCATCTGGCTTTAAATTCAATAAATGGAATGAAGAAAATGGCAAAAGAACCACAATAAATACTGAAGCAAATTATGGTTTTTCAGACACTCGTTTGCGTATTACTGGTGAATATACACACCGTTTTAACAATCAAAACTATGCAAAAATATCCGTTTTTGGAGGAACAAAAGTGAGTCAATTCAATGACAAAGAACCAATTAGTCCATTTATAAATTCTGTGAGTTCTCTATTTTTCAAAAATAATTTCATGAAATTATATAATTTAGAATTTGCCCAGTTAAATTATGGTCAGGATGTAGCCAATGGACTGAATGTTAGTGGGAAGTTAGAATACCAACAACGGAAACCATTATTAAATACCACTGATTTTGCCATCATAAAAAGTTCCGATTCCTATTTTTCGAATAATCCATTAGACCCAAATGATTTTGTGAATCCAGGATTTGAAGCGCATCATTTAGTTAAAATTGGACTAAATGCTAGATTTAATTTTGGCAACAAATACTTGTCGCGTCCTGATGGGAAATACAATATTAGAAATGAAAAATACCCAACACTTTACTTTTCTTATGAAAAAGCATTGGCGGGAAGCGAGAAAAAATACGAATTTGACCATGCTAATGCTCGTTTATTCTATGATTTAAACATTGGAAACAAAGGAAATTTAGCACTGAATTTAAAAGCTGGTAAATTCTTTAATGCAGAAAATATAGCATTTATGGATTACAAACATTTCAATGGAAACCAAACCCACATTGGAAGTACGGATCGTTATTTGAATGAATTCAATTTACTTCCTTACTATACAAATAGCACGAATGACAGCTACTTTGAGGCCCATGTTGAGCACAATGACAAAGGATTTATTATGAATAAAATTCCTTTATTGAATAAATTAAAAGCAATATTGGTACTTGGATTTCATGAACTTGCCATACCAGAAAGAAAACCCTATTCTGAAGTTAGCATTGGTTTAGATAATTTAGGCTTTGGTAAATTCAAACTCTTTCGTCTAGATTATGTTCGTTCCTATCAAAACGGTTATCAAGGAGACGGAGTAGTTTTTGGGTTAAAAATACTTAACGTTTTAGAATAAGATTCCTAATTCTATAAATTAAAAAACGGATGAGAATTTCTTCTTATCCGTTTTTTAGTTTAGTTATTTTTGTTGCCACTAGGTTCAATATGAATTAAAACATGTCCCAATTCAAAAATCTTTTCCCGCAAAGTATCTTTTAATAAATGCGCAATATCGTGTCCTTCCTTTACTGAGATTTCACCATCAACGATGGCGTGTAAATCTACGTGGTATTTCATTCCTGATTTACGAATAAAACATTTTTCGGTATCAATAATTCCAACGACTTGTAAAGAAACAGTTCTGATTTCGACAACCAAATCATCATATAAATGTTCGTCCATTATTTCGCCCAAAGCGGGTCTAAAAATCAAATAACTATTATACAAGATAAATACTGAAGCAAAAAGCGCTGCCCAATCATCGGCAGATTCATATCCTTTTCCTAAAAACAAAGCAATTGAGATTCCAATAAATGCTGCTACAGAAGTAATTGCATCACTTCTATGGTGCCAAGCATCAGCCTTTAGTGATGAACTGTTAGTTTCTATGCTTCGTTTTAATACCAATCGGAAGGAGAATTCTTTCCATATAATAATAATTCCTAGAACAATTAATGTCCATGGTTTGGGCAAATCGTGAGGCGTACCAATATTGTTTAAACTTTCATATGCAATAATTGTTGCTGAAGTAATCAAAAAACCTACTACCAAAAAAGTAATTAATGGTTCTGCACGACCGTGACCGTAGGGATGATTTGCATCGGCTGGACGGTTAGAATATTTGATTCCAAACAATACTAAAAATGACGAAAAAATATCTGTAGTAGATTCTATTGCATCGGCAATTAAGGCATAAGAATTTCCAAAAACTCCTGCAAATCCTTTTATAATTGCCAAACATGTGTTACCAACAATACTAAAGTAAGTTGCTTTTAGTGCCGTTTGTTCACTTTTCATTAATTTGAATTGTAGGTAATTAGTATCTAGATTTGGAATTATTCCCGAATAATATTGGCACCAATTGCTCTTAAACGCTCGTCGATATTTTCATATCCTCTGTCAATTTGCTCGATATTTTGAATTGTGCTTGTTCCTTTTGCAGAAAGCGCAGCGATTAACAATGAAATACCAGCTCGAATATCTGGTGACGACATTGTAGTAGCTTTCAATTGTGATTCAAAATTATGCCCCATAACAACTGCTCTGTGCGGATCACACAACATGATTTTGGCGCCCATATCAATCAGTTTGTCAACGAAGAACAAACGGCTTTCGAACATTTTTTGGTGAATTAAAACATCGCCTTTTGCTTGTGTAGCCACCACCAAAACAATACTCAACAAGTCCGGGGTAAAACCTGGCCACGGTGCATCAGCAATGGTTAAAATAGAACCATCTATGTCTGTTTTTATTTCATAACCGTCATTATGAGCTGGAATATAAATATCGTCTCCTCTTTTTTCAAGTGTAATTCCAAGTTTTCTGAACGTATTTGGAATCACCCCAAGGTTTTCCCAACTTACATTTTTGATTGTGATTTCGCTTCTTGTCATGGCAGCAAGTCCAATCCAAGAACCAATTTCAATCATATCTGGAAGAATTCGGTGTTCGCAACCTCCTAAACTTGTAACTCCCTCGATAGTCAATAGATTTGAACCTACGCCCGTTATTTGAGCTCCCATCGAATTCAACATTTTACACAATTGTTGCAAATACGGTTCACAAGCTGCATTATAAACGCTTGTTTTTCCTTTTGCCAATACAGCAGCCATTACAATATTTGCAGTTCCTGTAACTGATGCTTCGTCCAATAACATATCAGCACCTACCAAACCATCTACTGCTTCTACACCATAAAAATGGTCTTCTCTGTTGTAACGGAATTTTGCTCCAAGATTTATAAAACCTTCAAAGTGGGTGTCTAATCTTCTTCGTCCTATTTTATCGCCACCTGGTTTTGGAATGTATCCTTTTCCGAAACGAGCTAAAAGTGGCCCAACAATCATGATAGAACCTCTTAAAGAACCGCCTTCTTTTTTGAAAGCTTCCGTTTCTAAATAGCCAATATTTACTTCGTCAGCTTGGAACGTGATTGAACTGCGAGAATTTTTTTGAATTTTAACCCCTAAATTGCCTAATAAAGTAATTAATTTATTGACGTCTATAATGTCGGGTATATTGTTTATTGTAACTTTTTCTGGAGTTAAAAGTACGGCACACAAGATTTGTAACGCTTCGTTTTTTGCTCCTTGTGGAGTGATATCGCCTTTTAGACGGATGCCGCCTTCTATTTTAAATGTTCCCATATTTTGAATTATGAATTATAAGTTAATTGCCTTAAAATTAATTTGCAAATAACTGATTTTACAATGGTTTTCTGTTTTGGTTTTTGTGAATTGGGTTATTAGGTTTGCCAGTTTTGGTGATTTTAGGTTTAATAAGAGCCCCTGGCGAAGTCACTTTATTAGAAACTCTTTTGTTGGTACGCATTAAATCCGTAGTGTTCAAAAGTTCTTCTTTGCTTTGGCGCATATCGATTTTTCCGTCTGAAAGTTCGTACAAATGTTCGAAAATAACATCGTCTTTTACGGTATCTTTGTTCCAACTCAAGTATGATTTTTTCATGTGGTTGGCAATTACTTTTACTAATGCCAACTTCATATCTCCTTCCTCCCATTTGTTGGCAACATCAATCATGTATTTGATATTATTACCATAAAAACGGTATTTTGGAAAATTTTGCGGATATTTTAATATTTCTGGTTTGAGTTGTAATACTTCTCTTGATGGAATTGGATAAGGAGAATTTACGTCCAATTTGAAGTCAGACATAATGAAAAGTTGATCCCAAAGTTTGTGCTGAAAATCAGGCACATCACGGAGATGCGGATTTAAACTTCCCATTACTTGAATGATATATTTAGCGGCTTTATTGCGCTCAATTGGATCTTCAATTGCAGTGGCTTGTTCAATCAATTTTTGCAAATGACGACCATATTCTGGAATGATAAGGTGTTTTCTTTCGGAATTGTATTCTAAATTAAAAACAACATCGTTTGCTATTTCTTTTTGATATTTTGTAACCATAATTTATAGGGAAATTATACCTTTTATTGTTGAAAGTTCAAGGTATTTGTCAATTATTGCTTCTGCGTTTTGCATTTGAACGTCAATGGAGACACTAGTATATTTCCCTGTTTTTGAATGTTTAGTTTCAATTACAGCGCCCATACTATTGAATGCATTTTCGACTTTTTCTACTTTTTCTTTATCTGAAGGAACAATGAATTTAAACAGGTATTCGGCGGGCCAAGTAGTAGTACTGCTGTTTAATTCTGTTCTCAATCTTTCATAAAATTCTTCGGTACTCTTATCCATTCTAAAATAAATTATAGCAAATATAAGGTAAAATTTATGAATTATGAAGTTTGGATACGATTTTGAAATTTCCAAAAACACAAATGATTCGTTTTTAGCCCTGATGGAAATGGAAATCCCACGCTTATTGGCGTGGATTGAAATGTACAGCAGGAATTGCATCTCCTAAAAAAGCCCTAGCAATTCGCTCCAAATAAAAAATAAACTTTTTAAATCCGAATAACTTTAAGTAAATTTGCGCCTTATATCCAAAAAGTGCAAAAGGAAATCATAGTTATTATTGGTGGGCCGGGAACGGGAAAAACAACGATTATCGATGGGTTGTTGGAGCGCGGTTATTGTTGTTATCCTGAGATTTCGCGGGAGGTGACGATGGAAGCGAAGAAGCAGGGAATTGAGCAATTGTTTCTTGAAAATCCGTTACTTTTTAGCGAATTGCTTTTGGAGGGGCGCAAAAAACAGTTTTTAAATGCACAAAAGGAACCTCATGAAATTATATTTTTAGACCGTGGAATTCCAGATGTTTTGGCCTATATGCATTATATTGGCGACAGTTACCCTTCTTTTTTTGATGCTGCTTGTCGTGAAAATACCTATACAAAAATCTTCATTCTTCCGCCTTGGGAGGAGATTTATGTGAGTGATGACGCCCGTTATGAGAATTATGAGCAGGCCAAATTAATTTACGACCATCTTGTAGAAACGTACCAAAACTATGGTTACGAATTAATTGAAGTTCCAAAAGATAGCTTAGATAACAGAATTCTTTTTATCTTAGGGCAAATTTAGTTAAGGGATTATAAGAAAAACCTGAAACTTTAAGCACAAATAAATGCCAAAAGCGTTAGAAATTCTTCAAAAATATTGGAAACACGATACTTTTAGGTCGTTTCAAAAAGAGATTATTGACTCTGTTTTGAGCGGTCAAGATACGTTTGCTTTGTTGCCAACTGGTGGAGGGAAATCAATTTGTTTTCAGGTTCCTGCCATGATGAACGAGGGGATTTGTTTGGTGATTTCGCCTTTGGTTGCTTTAATGAAAGACCAAGTTCAGAATTTGCAAAAGCGCGATATTAAAGCGATTGCACTAACTGGCGGAATAAAATCAGATGAAATGGTGGCGCTTTTAGACAATTGTCAGTTTGGAAATTATAAGTTTTTATATGTTTCTCCAGAACGCTTGCAAAGCGATTGGATTTTAGAGCGAATTAAATTGTTACCCGTTTCTATAATTGCAATTGATGAAGCACATTGTGTGTCGCAATGGGGGCATGATTTTAGACCTTCATATTTGAAAATATCGAATTTAAAAACGCATTTCCCAAAAGTTCCTTTTATCGCATTGACCGCTTCGGCAACGAAAAGAGTACAGGAAGATGTTATTTTGCAATTGGGATTGGAGAAAACAGTTGTTTTTAAGAAATCTTTCAAAAGAGAAAATATTGCCTATTTTGTGATTGAGGCCGAAGACAAACTGTTTCGGATGGAACAAATTTTAAGGAAAAACCCAGAACCTTCTATTGTATACGTACGAAACAGAAAATCGTGTTTGGATGTTTCGTCACAATTGCAAGCGTTAGGATTTCAATCTACCTATTATCACGGTGGATTAACGCCAAAAGAAAAAGATAAAAACATGCAGCTTTGGATGGATGAAGAGGCGCAAGTAATTGTGGCCACCAATGCGTTTGGGATGGGAATTGATAAAGCCAATGTAAAAACCGTAATCCACATTCAGCTGCCCGAAAATATCGAGAATTACTATCAAGAAGCGGGACGTGCAGGTCGAAATGAAGAAAAAGCATTTGCTGTTTTGTTAACCAGTCCTTCCGATAAATCACAAGCTGAAAGTCAGTTTATTGCGGTTTTACCTGATAAAAAATTCCTAACTACGATGTATATTAAACTGTGCAATTATTTTCAAATTGCTTACGGCGAAGGAATTGACGAGCAGTTTTCGTTTAATTTGAATCAGTTTTGTGGAAAATATGAATTTCCAATTTTGAAAACTTATAATGCCATGCAATTTTTAGACCGACAGGGAATTATCACTTTGTCGCAAGAATTTTCAGAAAAAGTTACGGTTCAATTTATAATTTCTTCAAAAGAAGTGATAAGGTACATGAGTTTAAATACGAAAGACGAGCCTATACTTTTGAATTTGCTTCGCTCCTACCCCGGAATTTATGAAGTTCCAGCAACTATAAATTTGACTTTAATTGCAAAAAAATCTGAAACTACTGAAAGTGCTGTAAATGTGCTTTTACATCAATTAAAAGAAAAAGGTGTTATTGACTATCAAGCAAAAAGCAATGATACACGTTTGGTTTTTAATGTGATTCGAGAAGATGAGCGTACGATTAATACTGTTTCAAAATACTTAGAAATACAAAATAACCTAAAAACCGAGCAGTTGCAATCGGTATTATCGTTTGTAAACGATACCGAAAATTGCAAAAGCAAATTGATATTAAATTATTTCGGAGAAAAATCAGAAGAAAACTGTGGCATTTGTTCGTATTGTATAAGGCAAACCAAAACGGAAATAAAAACAGAAGATATCTCAGAAATAATCATAGCTTTATTAAAAATAGCACCGATGAATTCGAGAGAAATTCAAATTCACACAAAAAAAGCAACAGATGCAATTATCTTTGCACTGCAACAATTATTGGAAAATGAATTCATAATCATCCTTTCTAATAATAAATACACTTTAAAATCATAATGGAAAAATTACGCATCGTTTTTATGGGAACTCCTGAATTTGCCGTGGGCATTTTGGACACTATTATAAAAAACAACTATGAAGTTGTTGGAGTTATTACCGCTGCTGATAAACCGGCAGGTCGCGGTCAAAAAATAAAGTATTCTGCAGTAAAAGAATATGCCTTGGAGAATAACTTACCCCTTTTGCAACCTACTAATTTGAAAGACGAGGTTTTTTTATCCGAATTAAAAGCGCTCAACGCCAATTTACAAATAATTGTAGCCTTTAGAATGTTGCCAAAAGCGGTTTGGGAACTACCTAAATATGGCACCTTTAATTTGCACGCCTCTTTACTACCGAATTATCGAGGAGCAGCGCCTATCAACTGGGCGATTATCAATGGCGAGACGAAAACGGGAGTTACAACCTTTTATATAGATGATAAAATTGATACGGGTGCAATGATATTAAGTTCTGAAATCGAAATAGGCGAAGATGAAAATGCGGGACAATTGCACGACCGATTGATGCATTTAGGAAGCGCTACTGTTATTGAGACTTTACAATTAATAGAACACGAAAAAGTAGTTCCACAGATTCAAGAAAATAATCCAAATATCAAAACTGCCTACAAATTAGATAAGGAAAATTGTAAAATTGATTGGACAAAACCAGCAAAAGAAATACACAATTTAATTAGGGGCCTTTCTCCCTATCCAGCGGCTTGGTGTTATTTTAAAGACAACGACCAAGAGTGGAATGTAAAAATATATGAGGCAAAAATAATTACAGAAGTTCATTCAGAAAGAACAGGGAAAATTAAAGCGTCCAAAAAGGAATTAAAAATTGAAGTAAATGGTGGATTTATTCAAATTTTAAGTTTACAATTTCCTGGAAAGAAAAAAATGACTGCAACAGAATTTCTAAATGGGATGGTGTTTTCTGAAAAAGCAGAAGTTTGTTAGGGCGCTAAAACATTGATTTAACGTCAAAACCATGTCGATTAACGGATGCTTATCAACAAATGCAAGAAGTTATCAACAAAACAATTAAATATTTACCAAAAGACTTGTGTGGTAGTGAAATCCTACTAATTTTGTTAGGGAAATGAAATTTTAACCAACATTTAATAACTATTATTATGAACAAATCAGAATTAATTGATGCAATCGCTGCTGACGCAGGAATCACTAAAGCAGCTGCAAAATCAGCTTTAGAATCATTTTTAGGAAATGTAAGTGGCACTTTGAAAAAAGGTGGAAGAGTATCTTTAGTAGGTTTCGGATCTTGGTCTGTATCTGCTAGAGCTGCAAGAGATGGTAGAAATCCTCAAACAGGAGCAACTATCAAAATCGCTGCTAAAAAAGTTGTAAAATTTAAAGCTGGAGCAGAATTAGAATCAGCTGTAAACTAACACGTTACTTTACCAATATAAATTTAGGCCTTCCATTTGGAGGCCTTTTTTTTTACAATTATCGATTTTTTTTGGAAAAACTACCTTTTGATTTTAAATTTAATTAACTAAAAATACATTGCGATGATTTCAGAAAAAATAAAAAAAGGGAGATTACTTGTTGCAGAGCCTTCTGTAATTTGTGACTTATCGTTCAATAGGTCCGTAATATTAATAGCCGATTATAATGAGGACGGATCGGTAGGTTTTATTATAAATAAACCTTTAAAATATACAATTAACGATTTGATTCCCGACATTAATGCCGACTTCATTATCTATAATGGCGGACCTGTAGAACAAGACAACCTTTATTTTATTCACAACATTCCCGAAATCATTACCAATAGTATTGAAATCTCGAATGGAATTTATTGGGGAGGCGACTTTGAATTGACAAAAAACCTTATCAATAGCGGGAAAATTAAGAAAGACGATATACGTTTTTTTCTTGGTTATACTGGATGGGATCCCAATCAGTTAGAGGAAGAAATGGAAACAAATTCTTGGTTTGTTGTCGAAAATTTCTACAAAAACAAAATCATAGGTAAAGAAGCAACTGACTTTTGGAAAGAGAAACTCCAAGAAATTGGCGGCGAATACCTCATTTGGGCCAATGCACCTGAAAATCCAGTTTGGAATTAAAACAACTTACTATTTAAAATTAGCCTAATATATTGAACTAAAATCAATTATTAAATGGTTTAACTGAGTCTAATTTGTGCATTTAAACGCTTTACCAACTCATTTGCCAATACACTTCCGTATTCTTTTTTTCGGTACTTTGAAACAGACTGAACTCCTACAATTACATTTGTAATAAACAACTCATCGGCTTTTTGGAGATCAAATGGTGATATTGGTTCTTCAAGAACTTCTAAGCCTTCTATCTTTGATGCTAAAGCCAAAATTTGCTTTCTCATAACACCATTCAAACATCCCTCTGAAAGTGGAGGCGTAATTAATTTGCCGTTTAAAACCATAAACAAGTTGCCCTGCAAGGCCTCAACTACATTTTTAGAATCGTTAAGCATCAAACAGTTGTCTAAGCCATTTTCATTTGCAAAAATACTTCCAGTTATATTAATTATTTTATTAGTTGTTTTTATTGATGAAAGCAGTTGTTTTGTAATGTAGAAATCTTTGTACAAATCTACTTCATAGGATTTCATTTCGTTAGCATACACTGTACTTTCGAGAGGAGTACAATTAATCAAAAAAGAGACCGTTTTTTGCTTTGGCAAGTAGTAGCCACCCTCATTTCTGTAAACCGTAATTCTTGCCCTAGAAGAGGTTGTAAAGCCATTTGCTTCAGCTAAAGAAAGAACTTGTTGTTCGAGATATTCCATTGTAAAATTCATTGGGATTTCCATACGAACTACTCGCATCGAAGCCATCAATCTAAAATAGTGATCTTCTAAGAAA
>Ga0114974_10000921_pt1 | contig 23589 bp, 34 predicted proteins | sample S_130206_EF_Meta_FD_87318 | JGI IMG/M metagenome (GOLD analysis project Ga0114974, IMG submission 87318) | Freshwater microbial communities from Lake Simoncouche, Canada to study carbon cycling - S_130206_EF_MetaG | ecosystem: Environmental > Aquatic > Freshwater > Lake | place: Lake... | reverse complement strand
CATTTTTGATGGCCTAAGAGTCGGCTGTCTGATTCAAACCCTTCCGAAGGAATCAGGGATGAGCGACAGCGAACTGATTGTAAATGAGACACTAAAACAAACCAAATGACACGAGACGAAGCAATCGAAACCCAGCTTGACGAAATCATGGACACGTTCGACTTCCGAAAGGTCGCCGACTACATGGCGCGGACCGACTGGAAGTGGCACGACGCCGTTCCTGATGAATACGAAATCCGCCGACGGGTTCGCGAGCGGGTCAGAAACCTGGCGAAAGAATTCAAAGGTTGCCGGCAAGAGTTCTGCGGTGGGTTTCTCATTAGCTTAACCGAAAATGCCGATGAAAAATGGCTGAGGATTGGCCTGTATTTCGTCCTCGAATACTCCGAAGAAGACGGAACTGAATACTCAATTTGACCCAATAAAACCATGACCAAAGCAAACTTCCACTTGAGCGTCTACTCGTCCAATATGGGCGCGATCTGGCCAGCAGAAGCCAAACAAAACCCGAATCTGGACGCCAGAATCCGCGAATCCATTTTCGATGACGAAGACGAATCGTCAGTCAGTTTTGAGATTTCCGACATCGAAGACCTACTGGAAATCCTCAACCTCTATGCCGGCCGCCCGGTCCGCATGTCAATCGGCGTCGAGATTAAATCCGACGACTTTTCCGCGTTCGCCTCGCTGCGATCGCATGCGTTCGGAAGCTACAGCGGCATCCACGCCTCATTCCGCGCACTGGAAAAGGACGACATCTCGCCAGCAACCGCCGCTGAAAAGCTCCAGGCAATCAGCCATTCGCTCTTGAACTGGGAGCGCAACAACAACAAAGCCACCTCATGAACCACGCCCAAAAACTATCCGAGCTACGCCAGCTCATCGCCCTGACCGCCACCATTGAAGCCACCGACGGCCAGCACGTTTTCGCCCGCGTGCGCGAGCTTGCGCTGAGCATGATCGAAGCTAAGCCATCGCCGTCATTCCTTGACCTAGTGGGCGAGCTTGTGAGAAAGGAGGAGGGATGAAACTCACCCTTTCACCCTCCAGCGACCAGTCCAGCGAGCGTTACCCCTACCCATCCGTGGCGGTCGAAATTCCGCGCGATGACGCCAACTTGGATCAAATCTTTGACAGCCTCATTATTCCGGCGCTGGTGGCGTTTGGATTCAATCCGAAGGTGATCGATGATTGGATGGACAGCAGACCGCCTAGCTATGAGTGACCCGAACCTCTCGACCAGCGGCCACTGGGTCCGCTGCATCAGATCGTTCTGAGCACGACAAAAAGCCCCGGCACCTTTTGAGTGTCGGGGCTTTATTGTGAGTGGAGCGCAGGCGGTCGAGGTCATTCCCTCAGCCGTGATCAATCGGCCCGCCCACGCGTTGAATGGTGGCCTGTGCGCTCCCCCAGATCTCCAGAGGCAGGCCGTTAAAAGTTTCCGTGGCTTCACGGTTGGGCTGAAAGTGGCGACCTTTATTAGGACTAGCCGCTAGTCCGGTTGAGTCCTACTAGGCAGTCTTGCCGCCGTTTAGACTCGCGCAACCAATCCCACACGCAGGCGGTCTTGTCAACCCCTCATTTTCCCATGCAGTGACCCGACGAGAGAGTGTCCCTCCCAGATCGGAATGTTCAAATGCAAGAACTGTTCAGACTTCGCAACAAACTGAACAGCATAGCCGTGGCTCCAGTTTGTCGGATTGGAATGCCTCCAGAGCGGCGCGCGCTGGCAAAGACAACCGGGATTCCAGGCTTTGATCAGGCCGACGCCTGGCAGGACCATGGTGGCCGAATCCTCCTGGTGCGTGTGGGCGAACACGACATTGCCGGCCGTCTTCCCAGCAGCGGATGCGGCAGCGTTTTTCCCGCCCCCTAGCTCATGGACAAAGAAGATTTTCCCAAGCTTGATCCATCCTGGCGGCAGGCCTTGGATGTGGTGCTCTCCGCGCCCGTAGTAGCTGATTCCGCGCTCCTCAAGGCGCAGTAGGGTCCGAGGCGAGATAAGCTCGCGGAGAAACTCTGAGTCCCGCGTGTGCCTCATCGTCTGGTCAACGATCCAACGCTCCACCCGGTCTTCGTGATTGCCCTCAATGTAATGGATTTTCGCTTTCGGCGCGGCCTTTTGCACCTCGTCGAGAAACCAGTTGCCCGCCGCGATGTCCTCTTGCCAGCTATATTCAGTCTGCGAAACGTAGCCAAGGACATGATGCGCCGCGAGGAATCCGCCACATTCGATGATGTCGCCGTTTAGGACAATCTCATCGGGGTTCCAGTCGCGTAGGTCGCCGAGGAACGCCGCAACCGCTTCCTTGTCCATCATTTGACCGTGGACGTCATTGGCAATGATGCGGATGAAATCATCCTTGGCGGGCTTCGGGCGGGTCTGAGACGCCTTGCCAGCGTATCGGGCTTTCTGGAGGTCGCCGTATTCGACAAGAAGTTCGTCGCGATCTTTCGTAACCGCCGAAAGCTCCTGCTTGAGTTTGGACAATGCGGCCCGCGCTTTGGTGACTTCGGAAATCGCGTCGTTGTCCGTGACGCGCTTGGTTGAGAGGTCGATTCCTTCAGACATATTGCTTGGCGGTTTCGGGGTTCATAATGACCGGCACCCATTCGTCCGGTTCGGTCTCGACATACTTGAGGCATCCAAGGTCTTTTGCATGGCGTCGAATTGTGTCCTCGCCCATGCCCCACTCCTGCGCGAGCTTGCGAATGTCGAAACCTCGACCGAGCGGAAGGCGTTTGATGTATTTCGCCGCGGATTCCGCGGGACGCCGCGGGAGGACTCGGAGCTTGCTAAGGAGCAATCCTTGATCCTGTTGCGGCTCAGTTGGGACATGTCCCATCTCGGCGCGGACTTTAGCTACCTCATCAACCTTGATCGCCAAGTTCTTGGCAATCTGGTAATTCGGCGCGGACGGATTGCGCAGGATAGACGCCTTGATTCGTTCTGTTTTGTCCATGTCATTGTTGTTTGGTTTGCAGGCATTCCAAAGCAGGGAAAAGGAGATTTTCTAAGCAGCGAACAATCGCCTCCTCCTCAAATCGTCTGAGGTGTGACAGACCTGAGATGGCAAAGCAAGCATGAATCATTTCATGCCGTAGAGTTTCGAGCGGGTTGACCCTTGATGACGGCCCCAATCGGATCACCCACTCGTCAGGGCTAAAGGTGCCGTATTCCGCTAGATCGGGGTCTTCAATGACCTCGATGCGTCTGCCGCCAACTGTAACATGGTCAGGTATCATTTGGTTGCAGTTCCGCGCACATCGCGCTTTCGAGGATTTCGCTCAGGTCGATGGCAAAGTCAGCCGCGATTCGATGGTGTGAATTGGCTAGCTTCTTGTTTTTTATGATCTCACTGAGCCAGTCCCGGAGGTCGTGGACCATTTCCATTTCGGCATGGGAAATCATGTAGACCTTCATTTGCGGACCTTCTTTTTCAATAGACTCCAAATCGTCAAGAGTCCGACAGTGATGCCGACAACTAGTGAAAAGATGCGGAAACCCCACTCGATCTGCTCTTGCATCGACGTGATGACCGCCAGCGCATTGAGGGTCATTCCAGAAACGCCCATGGCTAACTTGCTGAGGACAGTAAGGTTTTCGTCGTGGGTCATACGGTGAAGCGAATGCGGGTTTTAATCTTGGAGATGTTGCGAGTTTTGATAAGGACAGTCCCGCCTTCGCGTCCTCCTTCACCGTCAGTGTTTCCCTCAACCGCACGAAAGTTTCCCTTCTCGTTAGGGTGAGACTGAGCGATGCCAACGTGCGAAAACTTGTAGATCACAATGTCACCCGGCTGGATGTCATCGCCCGGATTGCGTCTCGTCCAAGTGCTGCGGTCCTGCTCCTTGCTCCACCGCTCCAAGTCCCACGCTCCTGCGGTCGTCGGTCGCTTGAACGTGTAGGTGCCACCCTCCATTGCCTGCTTGACGCACCAATCGATGAACGCCGCGCACCAGGGCCAAGGCTCATCTGCTGGCAGGTTCGTCGCGGCCTTGTATTCGTTGACACGCGGCCCGCAGTTTGTGCCGTCGATTTCATGCACGCCGATCTCTTTTTCGGCAATGTCGAGGATTTTGTCAGCGAGCTTCATCGGTCTTGGTTTTCATCTTCGTAAGGCGCGGTCATCACGTCCCAAAGGACGTAAATGATCGTCAACACCCATTGGACGAGGATCATTTCTCAGAGTTGATTGTTGCGTATGTGCGGACCGCTAGGCCAGCGAGCGGCACCGCGGACGGATCAATCCCGCCCTTGATTTCGGTCTTCCGAACGGTGCCATCCAGCAGCGTCTCGGTGATGGTAGTCGATGGGGCGCAGGATGAAAGCGACCAGACAAGCGCGAATGCTGCGGCGAGGTAAACGAGAGTTCTCATGGCTTTCCAGTGGCGTTGAAGTCTTTCGAGACGTAACCCATGATGACGAGGGAAACTGGGACAATCCATGTTTTCCAGTCTTCAAGTTTTGCTCCGTTTTGGAGGACGTTAGTCAGTGCCACAAGTGCGGCCGTAATTACACCGGCGATGGTTGTTTTAAGGTTCTTCATAGTGCTTCAAGTTCGGCTTGTTTGGCAGCGATTTCAGCCGCGATTTCGAGTTTGCGTTTTTCCACGGAAGGTAATTCGGCAGCGGCAAAAACTTGTTTGATGCCGGAAACCGTTACGGCGTCATCGAGATTGGCGTCTGCGATGGCATCCTTGATCGAGTCAATCAGCGCATTTTTCGCGGCGAGCTCAGCTTGGACGGTGGCTAGTTTGTCTGCATGAGTATCGGTCAGCGACTTCAATTCCGCCGCTTTTTCTCGCAGAAGATCATCCCGAAACTCGGAAAGCTGCGGGATAAATTGCGGGATGCCTAAGTTGGTCAATAGTGGCTCAAGTTGCATGTTAGTTTGTGAGTAAGAAGTTTACGCGGCATTCGCTTGTTGGTGCGATAAGCATGTAAATCGTGAACGAGCCAGCGGCAGCAACTACGCGGATACCTGTCGCAGTTGTGTCATTAGTGGCAATCGTAACATTGATCACGCTGGAAGTCGTGCAAAGCGAGTTTGTGACGACAAGGGAAGTTGCAGCGGCGGCAAAATTTACCGAGCCAGACGGTTTGTTGATCGTCTGCGCTCCGGTGGTGCCACCTGCTGTGATGGTCTTCGGGAGATTAAGAGATGAACTTGTGGTGATTGTCCCAGCCACAAGCAGATTGGTCGCGCCAGCATCGGTCGTGGTGCCGATTGTAACGCCGCCCGAACTGTTCATGTAAAACGCATTTGTTGGCGCATCGTTAGCGAGGCTGAACGGAGTAGCAGCGATTGCGCTGCCTGCATCGTTCAGTAGCTGGATCGAAAATCGGTCCGATTTATTCCCGAACCGCATGTAGCGTTTGGAAGTTGTGTTAGAGTTCGCGACGAGGTTGAACCACGCTTCTTCGTATCCGGTTGCGCTGAAGTAAGCTCCGGCGAGACTGGATGCTCCGGTCTTTCCATTGACGTTAAGATAGCAGCGTCCATAGGAATCTGTCGTCATGTTGGACGAGGCTCCGTTGCTGTCTTGAGCTGTAAAAACGATTCCAGTTGAAGCTCTATTCAGAGTTGGAGTATTGATCGTTGGTGACGTAGTTCCGACTGGCCCGCCAGTGCCGGATGGTGTGCCAGTAAGCAGCGTTGCCACTCCAGTTCCAAGTCCCGAGACGCCAGTGCTGATCGGAAGCCCTGTGCAGCTTGTAAGAGTGCCGCTTGCTGGCGTGCCAAGTGCAGGAGTGGTCAGCGTCGGACTTGTGAGCGTCTTGTTGGTCAGGGTCTCTGAGCCCGTCAGTGTTGCCAATGTGCCGCTCGTCGGCAATGTGACATTAGTCGATGCAGTCGTCGTCAGAGTCAGCGCGAAGTTACCGCTCGTCGTCAGGTTGTTCGCGAGCGAGATGTTACCTGAGAGAGCAACGGTCCGCGCTGTTCCGGTGCCGTCTCGAACCCCGAATCCGTTTGCGATGCCGTAGAGTGCAGTGCGGCCAGCTACAAGCGTCGGTGCCGTGCCTTGGAGCATGACAAAATGCCCCGCCGCACCTCCAGTCGGGATACTGGCAAAGTGTCCAGCATTGGTCGCATCGCCGCTGACGTTTGCAGTTCCGTCAAAGGCAAGTCCGAAGATGTTTCGGGAGGTTGCTAGAGCGGTCGCGGTTGCAGCGTTTCCGGTGATCGTCGTCTGGTCTCCGGTGTTTGTGCCGCTTAGATTTGATGCCGTTACATTGCTTTGGAAATCAGCATTTCCACCAAGGAATCGGTAGCCGCTTTGAAAGCTGAATGTTTTTTCGTCTGTCGTGGTGCTTTCGATGTCGATGGCTTGCGAATCAGATTCGACGGACGATCCGTCGTGAATAGCTTTAGCGTTTGTCCCGACCGCCCTCGATAAGTCTCCGCTTGCTAAGCACACGCTTCCTTGCGCAAATGAAATATAACCGCTTGCTACAGAACCGTCACCGATAGCAAATGAATATCCACCACTTGCTGTTGTCGAATATCCAGCAGCGAAAGCAGCGCCTCCGCTTGCTGTTGTTTGAAATCCACTTGCGAATGAGTTTTCCGCACTTGCTACTGTGTCAGCACCTATTGCAACTGATCTTAGTCCTGATGCGGTGCCAGTTCCGGCTTGCAGAGTATTAACCCAAAGATTACAAGTGCCGTCGCTGGTGGTTGAACTGGTAATGTTTAGCCCAGTCAATCCGCTGCCGTCTCCGGTGATGGTGGCGACATCTAAATTAGCCGTGCCGTTGCTGGTGGTCGCGCTGGTGACGGCGTTTGGACCGGATGGGCCTTGATTGATCTCGACAATCTTTGGACCAATTCCGCCGTCGATTGAAACGACTGAAGGGACATTCTGCGGAACTGAAATTTCTACGGTTCGGAGGGACATTTTAGGCAGGTCGAGGGATTAGAACGCGGAATTTGATTGTGCCATCTGTTACTGGGATGACAGTGCCTCCAGGTCCGTCTAGGACGACTCCCCAAACATAATCGCCGGGGTCAACTGCGTCCGTCTGTTCGTCGGTTTTACTGATCGAAATAATTCCGTTCGCAGGTGTCGGAATGGAGGGAGAGAGATTCAGCGTTTCGGTTGACGACGCAGCATAAGGGCGAACCATCCCGCGTGCGCTGTAGCCTGTCAGATTGAACGGGTCGCCGTTCTCGTCTAGGCACGAAAACGACAACGAGAGCGTCGCGCCTGAAAATGTTTCAATCCGTGTCATTTCGTCGGGAGGGTAGGAAATAGGGTGGCGGGTGTCAATCAAACTTAGTCTAGACTAAGTTTCTTAGATGGCGGAAAGATGGTTGTTGAATCGTTGCATTTCGCGAAAGATTTGAAAGCCTCTGTCGGTCCATCCAGTCGCGGGTGGATTACCAAACGTGAGCGCGGCAAATCGCCCGCAATCGCAGGGATCGGAGCCAATCGGAACGGCTGAGAATGCCCCGCCTTTCGGTCTGAAGTCGTGCATAGTTCGCGGGTGTTGGACGGCAGAGACAGCGTCCCAAATTGCCAAATCCTCCGGTGCGGATTCGTCCAGAATTCCAAACTCCAGCTCCTTGGCGACTTCTAGCGCGGTCAAGGCAGTCAAGGCATAGACGCAACCGAAAGCGGATCGCCTCGCGTGCTGGCTAGACATGACCCCGACGTTACCATCCATGAACGGCGTCGGGTCGATCAGAATCGTGTCGCTGTCGAGCTTCATCGCGGATGCCGTGCCGTAGCGTCTAGCGGCCTCGTAGAGCGTCCGGGCGATAGCTGCCGCGCAATCGGTCCCATTCAGGTTCCCGCGTCGCGTGAAAGTCGTTTGGAGGTATTCAGCGCATGATTGCTCAATCCATCCCCGTGCGGTCCCTGGTAGCGGATTGGCGGAGTCATCGCAGACAACCGGAAACAAACCCGCCGCGATAACGGAGCGGACGCATTCCTTGATCGGAAGCGCGTCGCCGGAATAGGTGAAGATGCAGACTGGGATCATTTCCAGAGGATCGGTCCTTGTTGGATCGGGTAAATCTGCGAGCCGTCCGAATAACAAACCGGAACATGGACTTCAGAGGCGGAATTTGACGGCATGGACGATGCGAATGCCGGACCTGACAAGCTAGATGGTGTTCCTGCTGTCAAATTAACTGTGACGTAAAGATATCCCGCGATTGGCGCGGTGATCGGAATCAGGCTAATGAACATCGAAAACGCCTCGTCGGAATTATAGGTTGTTTCTCCGTAAGCGGTCGCCACGAAAACGCCTGTTGGGTCGCCGTCCGTGCCTTCTGCGCGTTCCGCCACAGTATCTGTGCCGTCCTCAATGATTGCGGTGCCAGACGGGTCAACGGTGATCGTCCATGATGCGTGAATATCGGAAACCCATTCATCCCACACAGTCGAAGAATAGCTTCCGTCCTGAGCGGTTCCTGCTGTCAATCCAACTGATGCGCCAGGGTAAACCGTGCGGCCTTCGTAGTCAGTCGTTAGCGTGAATGCGCTGCCGCCGTTGTAGGTTGTGCGTCCGTATGTTGTTGCCGTGAACGTTCCAGCGGGTGCCGTCGTCGCGCCTGTCATGGTCGCAATTTGCCCGCCGCCGTCATCGAGACTAGCGGCTCCGGTGCCGGGATCGAATGTCATCACCTGACCGTATGGCCCTTCCCATGTTGTCGCGGAAGTCTGAACAAAGAAACCGGTCGGTGCATTCGTGCCGCTGACAGTTCCGGTCGAAATGACGTTGGTGCCGCTTCCGCCTTGAGTGTTCAAGAGTCCTCGCGGGATTGTCTTGCGAACGTTCAACCCGCTCATGTAGTAAACCCCATCAGCCAGCACGCTGGCAGGTTCAGTGAGGATCAGGCTATGAACTACCGTGGGTGACGACGAAAGGTCGATCAGCGTTCCTCCCATCATGTAAATGTTCCCTTTCGGGTCGATCCATGTTTCAAACTGGTTCATGAGAGGTATTCAAAGTTGTCTTGCGGAGTGCGGCGGATTCGATCCGTGAAACTGCGGAAATCAAGGCGCGGTGGCGTGCCAAGAGTGATTGTTGTTTGTCCTTGTTTTAGATTGAGCGAAACGGCGGCAACGAGGGCTTTCATCGTTGAGTAAGCTGAAAAGCTGCTGGCAATGTTGATTACCTTTCCAGCGTAAGAAGTTCCGCCCGCGTCTTGCTCGGTCAAGTCAATCGTTCCAGCGTATGGGACGAAATCCTGCGCTGCTTTGAGATTTCCGGCCAATCCTGACGGGGGACTCAAGAACGTGTAATCCGCAGAGCGATAGATAGGGAAACCGTCTACAAGCGTGAAGACGAAGCCATTCATTGCCACAGGAAATGTGCCTGAAATCGTCACGCGGCGAGTGCTTCCAACGTAGGCGGTGATCGTATATGTATTACTCCCGATTTTGATGCTGCTTCCAACATAGTAATTGTCAGTAGCTTCAAAACCAACCGGCATTGTAAATTGCGTCGTCGTGTTTCCGGTTCCAGTTGAGCCAGTAAAAGGTTTTGTCGAGTTAACCAAATAGGCACTGATCGAAAATGGCTTAGAAAAGAAATCGTAACTGTATTTGTACACACCAATAGTCAAAGATCCAGCTCCTGATATTTTCTTTACCCACGGAATGTCATACCACCACGCTGGCAAATCGTAATATTCAATCGTTGCGCCAAGACCGCTAGTGCTGCGTGATGCTGTGAACTGGTAGTAGATTTCGCCTGTGACTGTGACTTTTTCAAACGTAAAGCCATCAATCCAATCGGGCGGCGTTTCGCCCATGACAATGTATTTTCCGGTAGTGGTCGCAAGCGTTCCATCTTCTAGCAAATAGGAGGTCGTTTTGGCCGTAGCAAGTCCAGTTGATCCAAGAGAGAACGGACCGACTCCAACTGGAAACGTCGATTCAGTGAATCCGTATTTCTTGATTGCCGCCGCGCAATCGGAATCCTTGCCAACGATGAAATCACGCGCTCCAGTTGAGACCGGCGTGGTCTTCAGGTTGTATTTGTCGAAGATCGAATTGGGAATGAATGTGTCGAGTTCTTCGCCTGAAATTGTGAGCTTGTGGATTCGCGCCGTCGCCGCCGTTCCGCTGGTCTGAGCGGTGTATTGTGTCAATCCACGAACGTCTCGCGTGTTGTAGTCGAGAACTACCTGGTCAACTTTCATTTCCCAGACCGGACGGATGGAGATGCTTTCGATTGGCGAGGTTCCGACTGTCAGCGTTTCGACTGTAGCCGTAGCGCGTCGCGTTACGTTTAGTGTCGGCGGGCTTGTTGAATAGTCGAACGCCGCCATCGTGTCAGGAACGAGTCGGATGAGTTCCGACAATGCCTGCGCACAAGTGGACTGATTCAGCGTGATCCTCGGCACCTGAAAGAATGTCGCCACGGTTCCGCGTTGCAGCGGTGCGCCTAGTGCAATAGCGCGGTCGATCAGAGTCTCGATGGCGGTCTTGAGGTTGACCCCGCTGGACGTTGTTCCAAAGACGTAGGAAAGGCGGTCTGCGGTGGCTCCTGTTCCGTCTGTCTTCGTGCTGGTGAGGTTGATTCGATCCAGCCACCACCAAGGGCCAGCAACGACGACAGAGACCGTTTGAGAGTCGCCGCGAATTGAGACGGGGTTGTCGATGACGTAACCGTGAAAGTATCGTGTGCCGTCGCGGAAGAGCGTCACGGTCTGGCCAAGCTCTGGAATTGTCGCGCTCGTTACGTCCTGCGGCGAAATGGTCAACGTCAATTCGTCCGTGTCCATTGACCGGAACTCAAGGCCAGCATCCTTGATTGCCAGCGCCTCAAGAGTGCGCGTTGTGGTGTCGAGGGCTTTTCCTGTTTCGCCTTGGATGGTCCATGCTGCGGGCATTAGCGGGTGATGAGAGGAATTGTTTTCTGACTGGTCAGCTTATTGACCTGATTATTTGTCGCGTTCAAATCTGATTGAAGCTGTTGAACTTTTGCAAGAAGCTCATTAATTGTCGCCTGTTTAGCGGTTTCTGCTGCCGGAAGTGATCTGGCAAGAGCATTTAAGCCCGCTGCGGTCGCAAGCGTCTCATTGGCTTGAATGTTAAGATCGCCAACCGTTCCTTGGAGTCCGGCGACCGCTGCTTTTTGCGTTTCGTTTGTCGGCTTGAGTTCATCAATGAATTTGTTGATGTCAGTCGCAACCGCCTTAGATTCTTCTTTTGCAGTGTCAATCTTGGCTTTGATTTCTTCTGCATTGAATGACTGCTGGATGCTTTGAATTTCAGTCGAAACCGAATTCAAAACGTCATTCTGCTTGATCGTGGCTTCCGTCAGCTTTTGTGCTGCTGCAATGACGGCGTTCGTAATGGTTCCGCCCTGCTGAATGGCTTTTTCCAATTCCGCAATGCGTGATTCTGAAATCTGGATGTTGCCCTGAACGCCTTCTTGTCTTTGCTGAATTTGAGCGCGAGAATCACGATTGAGGAACTTCTGAACTCCAAATCCAACAAGATCGCCGGATTTCAAAGCGTTTCCTTCAAGCTCATCCAGCAATTTTGATTGCGCCTCGATTTCGGCTTTTTGCTGGCGAAGTTTGTTCAGTTTCTCCTCTTCCAGACCAAGCTCTGATTGCTTTCGGGATGACAATTGAGCGACAGATTGAAGCTCTTGTCCTGCAAGTTGAACTGTCTGATTGGCGGATTCTGCTCTTTTATTTTGAGCTTCAATGTCAAGATTGGCCTGATTCAGTCTTGCCGCCGATGCCGCGCTTTCTTTTGCTTTTACCTCATCTACCGAATCGACTTGCTTGCCGTTCAGTTTGGCAAGCTCAACAAGGGCAAGCCTGACCTTTTCAAAGTTTGCCAGCGATTTTGTCGCAAAATTGGCTGCGGATTTTTCCGAATTATCAAAAGCTATTGCCAGTAGATTGGCTTGCTCGGTAGACGCTTTAATCGAGGAAAGCGCAAAGTCGATTTCGGCCTTGGAAAGATCTTTGGCAATGTCAATTACGCCTGAGATGGCATCGGCAAGTTCCGTTGCTCTTTCTTCTGCGGTCTTAATGTGACCACCAATATCGGAGAATGTTTTGAGCGCTACTACGCCAAGAGCCAGTAACGCGCCGCCAATAGCTCCATACGGACCGAATGCGGATGCAATCTGTGGGGCTTGTTGGGTAAAGATTCGGAGAGCGCTGGTTCCGCTTTCAAACTGAACCGCAACGTCTTGCGCCTGATTGGCTACGTTTCCAATCGAATAAGCCATCCGATTGGATGCCTTTTCCGCTTCTTTTTGAGATGCGGTTGAGGCTTTTCCAATCCCCTTGATCGAATCCGAAGCCTTATCGGCCCCCGACGTATCCGCCTTGGTCTTGATGTCAATATTGACCTGTTTTCCAGCCATTACGGTGCGGTAGTTCTTCCGGTGAGTTGAACACTGAGAGCGACAGTTGCGCCCTTGTGAGCGACCCCAACGCTAGCTTGAACATCATACAAGGCAAGCGTCGGTGTGATCGTATCGGCTACGCCTGCGGTTGTGCTTGCGCTGGTTGCCGCTGGAGTGATTCCTGGTGATGGCGAGCCATTCGCGAGGGCCAGATTGAGTGTGGTATCGTCTGCGGCCGCTCGTTTGGCCGTCAGCACAATATCAGCCCCGGTTCCTCCAATCGTGAAGCGCTTAGAAATGGCGACAACGGAAGAAAGGGCATCGCGAACCTTTCCAGCCCACACACTTGCCGTGTCGCCAGCGGTAACTGAAACAGTAGTTGCCAGCGGTGATCCTGTGACATTTGCAGCGGTCAAAGTAGCTGTCACGTTCCTTGCTCCGCTTCCGCTTGCCGTTCCTGATGCCGTTGCCGTCTCGACTTGCTTCGTGCCTTCTGCTGTTCGGACTCCGATTGCCGCCGTGGCCGATGCCTGATTGATCATGTCGCCGGGAAGCGTGGTCAGGAAAAACTCAGCTTGATCCACGCTGTCAAATGTCAGCATCGACTCGAAAGAAAGGCTTGTGAACGAGCCTGGCCGAAAGAACTGGCGACCTTCAACCGCGCCAATGTATGCGACCTGCTGGAAATTCGTGGATTGGTTTATCGTGAGACTGTTTGTCTCCGATGATCGTCCCGAGCCTCCAGCGAGGTCGATTGTTACAGCCCCTACGGTGAAGGTGCAAATCATGTGGATTAGACCGCCGCGATGGTGAACAGAGCAACTTGAGCGCCAGCATTGAACGTGCGCTTTGCTTTGAGCGTGAGCGTTCCAAGTCTGTTTGAACCAGGATCGAAATTGCGTTCAAGGCTGAGAACCTGCACGGCAGCGCAATCGAAGTTCATGCCTCCGGTCGTTGCGGTTGAAATGTCCAGCGTTGCGCTTGCGAGTTCTTCGCCTGCGTCCAGCGCGTCGAAGTAAGTATCAAAAGTGGTTTCGGAAACGCCAACCGGAATACAGGTGATCGTGCAATCAATGCCGCCGAATGTCTTATCCACAAGACCGATTCCATCAACCATTACGTCGTTGCTGGTCATGTCGAATGCGATTTCAAACCCGCCTTCGGAGTAGAATGGAGTGCCGCCGGCGAGCATTGCAGCGTAAGGAGCCGTGACGATCTTGGACGGGTCAAATGCCGTGCCAATAGATGCGCCTGCTCCGATGGTGTAATAGTCGATTTTGTTCATTGGATCGCCGTTCTTTTTCAGGACGGCGGTGAACGTAACGCTTCCGAACGCGGTCTTGCCTGCACTGGCTGAGATGGATGGAATTCCTGTGATGAATGACGACAGGAACGTGTAGGTTGCATCGGCGGCGACAATTACAAGCGGGGTATCTGTTCCGGTCGCGAGGGATGTTCCAAATGCGGTATTTCCTTGAGCAAACAGAACTGCAAGAGCCTCGATTTCACCAACAGGAGTGAATTCGATCGTCTGCGTGAAGTCGGTTTTTCCGCGTCCAACAACGCCATACGAATCAGTTTCCTTGTCGAATGTCGCATTGGCTTGGCTGATCTTGACCCCGCCTTTCGCGTAGAAGGTCGCGCCTCCGTAGGTGATTTTGCATGGTCCTCTGACAATGGTTGTGCGGTCGAAAGTTGGCATGAGCGTTTAGCGTGAAGGTGAAGTGGTTGGAAAGTAGATTGGAAAGGTGAAGCTGATTAGCTGTTGCATCATGGAGTCGTTTACTTGCTGCTTCATTGATTGGAAAATTAGGACTCCGCCTGAGATGGCAACGTCGTCAGCATCTAGCGGCTGGTGATGGTGAAGAATCCGCGCAACGGCCTCTCCGATCTCGGTTGCCGATGGAGTCAATCCTTGTCTAGAACGCCAGACTGAAGGAATTTCAGAGACAACGACATTAAACGAACAATCACCTAGATATGGCCCTGGTGTGTCTCCGTCCGAGTCGCCGGAGCTTTCAAAGTTGATGAGGCAAAACGCCCCGATTGACTGCATCGCGTTTTCGATCTCGCGCACAATGTCTTTGCGGTCTTCAATGAGTGCCGGAATCTTCGGCGAAGTCTTGAAGAAGTCGCTTTCATTCAGCGTCTTTGCCATGCTTTCGACGACTTGACGGATGAGCGATTGCATCAGTTGTTGAAGGAAATGAAATCTAGGAGGTCGTTGCCTCCAGAGCGGAAGGATGAAGAAACGCCGGAAACGTATTCGTCTCCGCCTGCGTCGTCCGAATCGACGTTGTTTGAGGCAAGCTCTTCCAGATACTTCTCAGCGGCTTCTACTGCGACCTTACGGTCGTCGCCATTGTATTGAGCGAGCGAAGGGAAGGCATCGGTGAGAAGCTGCCTGGCGAGCGTGTAAGCATGCCGTGGTGCTCCGGGCGGGACATACAGGCCAGTATCTACGGCGGGAGACAAACCCCGTTTCCGTCGTCCTGCATTGACCCGTGAAACAACGTCGGCAGCAATCTGACCGAGGATCTCGGTGAGCTTGGTTTCAGGTGTCGCCGACTCTTCCGTTAGCGTGTTAAACTCGACTGAGCTAAGACGCGAGCGAAAGTTTGCCGATGTAAGTTCTACCCAAGCCATGACAGTTTAAAGGATGCCCGCCGCCATCCACTCGGACAACGGCGGGACTTTTCCAGATGAGCAACTGAACAATTAACCCAAGAGAGTCGCGACAAACTCTGGCTTCCAGACTTTGACACCGTAAAGGCAGGTGATGTCAAACATGACCTTGCCATAGCCCTTATATAGAGCGATTTCAAAGGACAAGCCAGAGACTTCGTCATACATCGTCATCCGGTCAACCGCAGCGTCACCGCCGTATGGTTGAGCAGGCGGACGCATGACAAGCTCGACGGCGGACTTGTGGAATCCGACGTTGCCGGTGTAGCTGGCGGCAAGCGAGAGAGCGCGGGTGCTCGCTCCGGTAGCCTTGCGAAGGCCAGGCTGGTTGAGAACCAAGGTCGAAGCTAGTGAGGCATCGGCAACGCCAGTCTTGACGATGTAGACGTTGCCCGTGTCGTTTGCAATGCTGAGAGCATCACCTGCGACGATAGTTCCGGTTCCAACCGAGGCGGTCAGCGTGATGCTGGTGGCGCCAAGGGCGAATCCAGCGGCAGCGGATGTCGGAGAGCCAGCGAGCGTTCCTTTGGTGTGCGAGGCAACGCCAGCGGACTGCTTGAGGCTGAACCCGAAGATGTCACCAAAATCACCGCGACGCAGGAGGTTGGCATCACCGGCTTCGTTGACCTTGTAAAGGTTGGTAAGCTGGCGGAACTTGGTGCCAGCGGTCGTGTTGATGACGCAGGAAGTTTCGTTCGGGTTGATTGGGCATCCGTTGTCGTTCAGGATCTGGGCGAGGTCGGCAAGCGGATTGATGTTGGTCGCAAACGGATTGGTTCCAGCGGTGCCGGTGGCGCGGCTTGATCCGTTCTTGATGACAGTGCCGCATTCCGCTTCGATAGCGTTGCGGATGGAGCGAATGGCCTGAACGAACAACTGCGTGCGTGCGTAGTCGCCGCCGACAGTGTTATCCATTTGACGCTGCTGTTCGCCAGTCAATGGGATCTGCACGTTGGCCACCTTGTCGATGGTCATGCTTTCGGTCGTGAGCGTCTGAGCGTCGCCGTCCGGGATGGTCATGTTCGGGCTGTAGCTGGTGTTCAGCGTAGGCTGGCCAGTGCGGAGCGAAAGAACGGTGCCGCCGATGGAAACGCCTTCGCTGCCACCATTGACGAGAACGGACTGGATAAAGCCAGTTGGTTCAGCGGCAACAATGTCACGGGCCTGGTAGATGTTCTCGACAAGCGAGGAGATGGTAAGATTAGCCATGATGTTTTAGAGGTGAGTGTTTTGGTTTGTGGTGAGTGTTACTTGGCGACTTTTCCGCCGCTGCGGATGAACTTGTTGCGCTCGAAAGTAGGGAGTGCATCAAACTCTTCGCGCGTGAGTGGCGCGACGGTGCCAGCCTGAGAAGCTACGACGGTTTCGGTTGCGCCTGCGATGCCAGGAAGAGCAGCAAGAGCCGCTTTTGCTCCGGTTGGGTCGCTTTCGAGCGACTTGGACCAGAAGTCTTTCGCGGCGGTGTCCTGAGAAGGAATCGCCCCACGATTGACAGCGGCTTGGATAAGTTCGGCATTTGCGGCCTTGACCGCTTCAGCTTCCTTTTCACGGAATGCCTGAAGCTCAGTCTGAGCAGTAGTGAGCGATGCCTTGACGGTTTCGATTTCGCCCTTAAACCGTTCAATTTCCTGCGACGCAGAAGAGTGCGCGGCGGTCACGGATTCGACGGTAGAAGCGGATTCGCGGAGAGTGGCGAGCGATACCTTTGCGGCGGCTACAGCCTCTTCTGCGGTATGATTGGCTTCGGCCAAACCTAGTTCGGCGAGAGTTTCGGTGATGTCCATAGTGGTTTCAGTGTGAGATGCTGCGATTCGTTCGATGCTGCGGAAGGCTGGTCATTTACGAATGAACCAATCTCGCCGTTAGCTGATAAACCGATTGGAACGCCGTTCCGCATAAGGTAAGACGGCGACCAATACGAGTAATTGCGGCCCTTGATAGCGGTCTGGCCTGCTTCGGTTAGCTCGCCGTCAAGGATGAGCCCGACTCCCTGCTGATAGCGGAAAGCGGTTGGAATCATGCTGGCCGGTCCAGTCTTATGGTCAAATCCGGCAAATGGTCGGACGTTCTCGGCCATACGACGATCTAGGTCAGCTTGGAATGATGCCAGAATGCGCTCGTCAACCGTGACGTTACGCTTGGCAGGCTTTCCGTTTACCGTGGCTTCGATCTGGTGCGTGCCTTCTGGAAGGTAGACAATAGAAAAAGACGCGGAATCGGTGCCGATAAGCTCCGATCCGAAAGCGGCTTGGACTGTCTCCGTTCCGTTCATTGAGATGCTTTTAGGCTTCGTGGTGCAAAGTAGCAAGAGGAAATTTAGGCGAGGATAATTTTCTACGCTAGGACTTAGTTATTTCCTCGACGATCACATCTGCGGCCGCGTCCATGAAGGGCAAGGCATAGTCGTCAGTCGGTGGCAATGCACCCGGCCAAGGGGGGTGTGTGACGGACTTCTTCAGCGCATAGGCTGGCGTGATACTGCCGTCTGGCTTTTTCCACATGAGCACGCCTTTAGCTGCGAATAGCGGGCCGATGTCCTTAGCGAATTGCGCTGCCCTGCGGTCGTGCGCCTGCGGGATGAGTGGAATTGTCAGGAACTTTGCTCGCTTTGCGCTAATAATTCCACCTGTTACCTTGTGAGCTAGGCCGAGTGCTCCGTTGCTGATTGTCACAGTGGTGCCGTTGACCGATGCCACTTGCCATCCTGATTCGATAAGTTTCGCAAAAGCCGTCTTCTTTCGCCCTGGTCCATGCGTTCCAAGTGCCGGATTGATCCAGAGATTTCGACCTTTCGCGGTGTAATATCCCTGAATTTCATCTCGCGCCACTTTAGCTCCAGATGTAATCGCTTTGATACGAGTCGAAGCCGATACTGAGCGAATCAGGCTTGCCGCCGCTTTATCTAGCTCATGCGTGTCGATCTTAATCGTGATGAATGATTTCCCCTCGATCATAGATTGATTCCTCCAATGATAGCCTCACCCATTGCCGTCTCTAGCTCGTCTTGAATGACACTGGATCTCAATCGTGGATAAAGTGTCGGAACCCTTTCAAACGCTTGTTTTACTTCAGCAAAGAACACGGCATCTGGAATGCCTCGCTTCGATAGCTCAATCAACTGCATGAGCTCGTCCTTGATTGGCGAGTAAGCATCCTGAGCGATTGCTGGCAACCGCTTGGCGACTCTCGCTTGTATCTGGCGGGCTGTCATGCCTTGCGAGCCTTGATCCACTCATTACCAGCGTCACCGCCCCACGATGCCCATTGCAAGCCAAACCTAGACTCTGGATCGAAGCTGGCGGAAATGCGCTCGTCTTCGTGCCTGGCAAAGAATTCAGCCATGCGGGAAAGTTGGTCGTCGTCGAGCTCTACGCGGTTGGAGATGTCACGAGCGCGAACGGTTTCAACCGCTCCGATGTAAAGCGGCCGCTTGTAGATTGGAATGGAGCGCAACGTGTTGATCGCCGATTGCGCCGCGTTGGCCATCTCCTCTGTCGGGATGGCGTCCTGGGTGTCTTCCATGTCAATCGGTTGAGCCGTAAGGGGGGGTATTACCGCTGGATCAGGCTCGCCAAACAGCGCCTCGCCTTCTTTCGGTTCTGGGACTTTCAACGTGTCGTAAACCCATTTCTTGGTCATCGGAACTCCGATTTCAGTCAGGATCTTGACCCGCTCGGCAATAACTTTTTCATCCTCAACTTCTGGGATTTCGATGCAGCAATACGGCATTTCCTCCGCTGGCAACGGTCCATAATTCTTACGAACGATGGCCGGAATAAGCTGCGCGTTCAATGTATCGGAAAGCCACTTCGCCCGCTCGAATTCCATGTCGGAAAGCGTGCTGGCGTGGACTTCTCCTAGTGCGCGTGAGCCTGTTCCGGTGTTGTCAGTCGTGAGTGTTTGGCCAAGAAAAATGAGGTCGCAGGTCTTGTTCGCCAGCTCGATGATCGCTGCTTGTGGCAGGTTCTCGGCTGATCCACCAACAGCATCGTGAATTGTCAACTCAACGCCTGGTCCTGTCGCTGCCCATCCTTGCGCCCCAATGTCGGACAGAAGGCTTTCGGCGGCGGTCATCGCTCCGGTGCTGCCATCCGTCTTTACGGTGCGCCATGGGATGCCGTAAAGCTGGACGTATTGCAGATACCAACCCATCCCGAAAACAGCGGCCATCCAGTATTTGACAAGCGGACGCATCGCCCCGGAGAAAATCGGGTGGATGCCGCCTTGTGCGCGGACTCCGACTAGGAACTTGTCAGGCGGGAAGTCTTTCAGGTTTTCATACGCTGCACCCTTTTGGGCGAACATGAGTCGCTCCTCTTGGTTGCTGTCGGTTGGGTAGGAAAGCGCCCTGTCAGGGACCGGAATGTAGCAACGAGGGGACCAGATGTTGTTTTCGATCTGCCAGATGATTTCGACCGCAACCGGGCCTTTCGCTTCGCATTCCATGAGAGCATCCAGCATTTCAGTCTGCCCTAGCTCCCAGTATCCAGGCCTAGGTGCGCATGATTCCAACGCTCGCTCAATCGTCTCATAAATCTCCTGAGCGCGTGGTGTCGGATTCTCTTGGCCCTCAATCAAACCTGGCTTGACCTCAAGCTCCAACCGAGAGACGGCGCGACACGACTTGTTGATGTTCTGACGAAAACGCGGCCAAGTGTCGCACATTAAGCGGTAAAGCCTGCCGACATATTCAAGTCGTCCGCCTCGGACTTCTCGCAGGATTTGATTTACCTGAGTCGGGGTGATGTCAATCAGCGTATAGTCCTGAATACGGCTCGCCGCCGTCAAAGGATAGACTCCTCCCGTGTTGTCCGCTTTCGCCATACCCCGCTTTACTTTGTCAGGCAAACTTAGGCAAGACTAAGTTTTAGAAGCTGTTAAATCCGCGCACGGTCCGCTGTTGGAATGGGGATGGCGTAGACTGGACGACCGCGGAGGATGTCATAGCCCTAGTCAGTCGTGAGCCGCATCCGATGCAGCCCATGACTGCGTCTCCGCAGTCGGGTGATGGCAAGCCCTTTGCTCTCATCTTGTCCTTCGATTCCAGCCTGAGCTTTCCGTTTTCATTCCATTCGGACCGCCTACTTGTGAGCTGGTCGAACACTTTTGGCTCGATCTGGCCAAGGTTGATCCGGCCTCTCTCAATTTCCCGCGCTCCGACATGCCAGATTTCCGAAATCAGGTTGGCATATTCGGCCTTTTCGGTCGGAGCTTGCCCGCCATGGAAGCGGTTAATCCTCCAGCCCTGCTCAGTCAGAGCGTCGATAAACACGGTTCCCATTCCGTCAGCGTCACCAAATATCTGGCCAGGTCGTAAACCGTGCAGTTCAAACAAACGCTTGAACTCACGGATTGCTTGCATCGTGTCCGATTCTTTCCAGTGCTTGACGAGTCGGACCGTATTGCCCCGGCGAATGGCCAGTGCGTTCTCGTCTCGGCCGGCAGCGAAGTCGCAGAACGCCACGGTTTCGCCGCTGGTGTCTTCCTTCGGCTGCAAGTGCATCGCATTGGTCAACTGGTTCGCGGAGAGAACAAGGCGGTCCGTGTCCTCAGTGAACTCAGCCAAGTGCATTGACCTGTAGATTGGATGATCCTCACCATAGAGTCGCTTGTCCCGCTCAATCTTGAGCGGATCAATGTGCGGGCAATCGAAGGAGGTCGCCTTGACCACCCGATGCAATCCGGCCTCGCTCGTCTGTGAGCGGTAGAAATTGCCATTGGGTGCGCCAGGTGACGATGCCTTAAGCTGGAACTTGAGCGTGCAGCGGCCAATGGCCTCAAAAATGCCATCTGGAACTGTTTTGGCCTCGTCGGTCACGTAATAGACCGGGTCGATCTCATGGCCCATCCGAGGGTGGTATCCCTCCGCTCGTCCTGGGTTATCGGTAGAGAATCCAAACGCCACACCTCCAACGTCGGTTTTAATCTCCGTTTGATTGAAGGTCCATTTGCGGAAAAGCGGATTGCCGCGAAATGATTGGAGTGCCGGAAATAGCTGTTTCTCGATCTGCGTCCATGAGCCCGAGGTAATCGGGCAAGTGCCGCGTGGATAGCGCCAGAGAAACCAGAGGACGGACGCGGCAATGACCCGTTGAGTCTTTCCTGATCCGTTGGAAGCTACGAGCGAGGTAGGCGGCTTGCCTCCCATCACCCCGCGTCCTACGTCCTCAAGGGCTTTGACCTGCCATTGATACAGGTCGAGCCCTAGATGCCGGAACGCGAACCACGCCGGACTGTCTGCCGGGTCGTCGGTCATTTCTCGCGTGCTTTGGCAAGCATGGCGGCGAACTCCAGCTTTTCCGCTTCGGTTCGGCTGGATTCCATTTGAACAGGACCGCCGTCGGCTCCGGTGATCTCCTGCGCAATCTTATCGCCGTAGATTTTCGGGACAATCTTAGCCATGAGAAACTTGCGCGTATCGACACGCAAACGAGAACGGGCGATATGGTCCATATCGACAACGGGGCCTCTATCGCCAGATTCTTTGTAGTCGCGGCTTCCGTCGTCTGAAATATCTACAATCTCATCAGACCAATAATGAGCCTGCTCCATCCGGCTTTGCGCGTAAAGGTTGCGGAAGTCTTCGTTGGCTCGTTGCCATCTCCAAACGGTAACGCGGTCAGGCATTCCGGGAGTCTTAAGAATCTGATTCAACGTCTCACCGGAAGCCAATCGTTCGCAAATCGTTGCGCCGATTTCAGGGGTGTAATCCGTTGGTCTTGCCATGCTCAATCCTTACTTTGCCTGACAAAGCCTTGCAAGCGTTGTTTTTTGGCTAGTCTGTCGAGACAAAAGTGATTCCGTAATTCGTTGAAGATCAATAGCCGCAAAAATGGTGCTTGACTCGGCCTTTTCCGACCGGCAACTCACTGGTTGTCGTTTTCTTCGCCCGGTTTCATCGGCCGCTCGCTGCTTTCCGAGCTGCAATCCGCGCCTTTAGATCTCGGCTGACTTGCGTGGCAAACTCAAGCGAAGGGTTGCCGTCCGGTCCGAATATGCTGTCGCCAAACTGAGCGCGAAGCTCGGCGCGGGCCTGAAGCTGGATCGCATCAGGAGCAGTATTCAGGTTAGCCTTGACGTTGACCGACAGTGCTGCGGCTGGCGTGATTCCAAATGTGGCGGCGTTGACCGGTCGAATCACCTCGCCTGGTCGGACAAGCCCTAATCGCTCGGCTTCTTTCCGGCCTACCGGCTGTTGCACCATGTAGGAATTGAATCCAAACGGCCCCCACGGGACTCCAAAACCGCCGATGTCCTCGGCATTCTGGAAAAGCCAGAATGCAAAGTCATCCCATCGATGAACTTCATTTTCTGCCGCGACGTGGCGAGGTCGCTTGATCGTTGCACCCGGCCTGCGGACAAATCGCGCTGCCGGAAAACGGTTGATGTAGTCCGGATCTTGGGTCTGGCTTTTCCAAGTGGCGAGCGTTTGAGCCTGCTCGATATTGGTGTTGAAAACAAGATCCAGTCGCTGAGTGCTGGCGATGTTCCGCATGCTCTTGTCGCCTAGCTCTTCGGGCGTCACAAGCCCTTCCCTGACGAGATATTCGCTGGCCTGCTGCCGGAAGTCTGCGGCGCCTCCGATTTTGTAAGCGGTTTGTTTCCCGAACGGTCCGTCAACCTCCTCAACCGCTCCTTCCATCCAATCCGCGATGGTCCGCTGGTAGGTAGTAAGAACCCTTACCTTGTCGATCGTTGCACTGAAAAACGATCGTTGGCGGATGACAGGCGCGACCGCTTGCCATTCGCGTGAGGTCATCGGCGAGGCTATAGGCTTGCGTGCAAACAGCTCGGTCAAAGCTGCGAAGAAGGCGGTAAGCATGGCTTTGGTTTATCAGGCTTTGTCGGCGCCGGCAATAGCTTCTCTTTCTTGCCGAACACCCGCTCCCAAGCCTCGCGAGCGGCTTCGTGGTTATGGACTCGGCTTCTTGATCCTTTGTGGCTCATGGCTTTGTTTCCGGCTGGTTCAGGGCGGCTAGGGCAGCGAGGGCGGCTCTAGCGGTATATGCCGGCCCGTATCCGTTATCACATTGGCCGTCATCATCGCTGAACGTGTCAATTATTTCCAACGCCTCCGCGAGCCTGCTCCGCTGCGCTCTCGCCTCAACAAGCTGACATTCGAGTTCAATGCACGTTCTGTGCATCGCGTGAAGCCGATGATTCTGTCGGGTGTATGGCCTTCCCCACGCTTCATCCGTAATAGGCGTGTCTGTATTACTCATGGCTGTTCAAGTTCGGCTTTGAGGTCGTCAAATGCTTCGTGCGCGGCTTGCAGCTCGTCAAGGTTGTATGCTGAATGGATTGCTTCCGCAACCTTTTTCCACGCTGCGGCCTCGCGTTCGAGTTGGCGGGCGAAGTCAGCGGAAACTCGCGCACCTATACGGAGGTCTCCAGCTCTCCACGTTTCGGCTTCTGTTCTCGGCGTCGGGTAGTCGGTGAGGTTCATTTTGTCAGTTGGTTGATTTTCTGGATGAGAGCATCTTGCACGACCGCACGCGGCTCGCGCTTGCCTGATTCCCAGTTGCGGATGGTTCGAACGCAGTAGCCCGTCAAGGCCCCTAGCGCGGCTTG
>Ga0114974_10000920_pt1 | contig 23594 bp, 30 predicted proteins | sample S_130206_EF_Meta_FD_87318 | JGI IMG/M metagenome (GOLD analysis project Ga0114974, IMG submission 87318) | Freshwater microbial communities from Lake Simoncouche, Canada to study carbon cycling - S_130206_EF_MetaG | ecosystem: Environmental > Aquatic > Freshwater > Lake | place: Lake... | reverse complement strand
GTTTTTAGGTACGCTTTATTACGTCTATTACCCATACCAGGATCATTTGGATCATTGTTTTCCATATTAATCTGGAATAACCCGTAAGAATCATCTCTACCTTTTGGGTTATATGCATTTGCCCTTCCACCAGATTCTGCTTTTGCAACTCCATATGCAGTCACTAAACCCTGACCACTAAAGCCAGCAGCCTGAAGAGTACTTACGAGGTTTTGATCTGCATTTGCAGGAAGTCCCATTGCTGGTTGTGGTACGTAACCTGTTGTTGGTTCGGCAGCATTTGCAGATGTTGCAAACATAGATTTAATTGCTTTAGCACCAAGCCAACCAAGAGCAGACAACCCACCTGCAGCCAGTGCTCCCATTGGTCCACCAAAGACACCACCAACAGCCGCAGATGTACCAACACTAGTTATAAAAGAACCCAATCCTCCGCTACCAAATCCAGATACCGCACCACCAATGATTGGTACTGCTTTACCTAATCCAGTTAACCCAACTTTTGCAACCATTCCCCCTGCCGCCGCTGTGGCTGCAGTTGCTGCAGTTGCTGCACCTTTTGTAACAACTTGGCCACCAACTCGTCCCATTAATGCTCTAACACCAGCCGCTGTTGCTAACGTAGTAACTGCACCAGCAGCACCTGTTAAAAACGAACTACCAGCAGCACCAACATTTGACCCACTTAAACCCTGTGTAAATCCTTTAGCGGCATACATGAAGTTTGGAGTAAGTCGTTCAAGGGCTGCGTTAAAAGCAACAATAGTATCTGTTGCCTTTTCAAATCCAGCAATCATTCCTGGAGTTGCAGTATCAGTTAGTTTTGCTTGTGACTCTGCTTGTTTATAGAGAGTATCTACGTAAGGATTATTGGCGCCCTTTTCATTTAGTAATTCCGCTTCTTGTCCCAACGCAATTTTTGTAATCATTGGACGAAGAATTCGTTGCTGCTGTTGATCAAAACCAAGATCATTTAAAGTAGCATTTAAAGCGCCTTCACGGAAAGAAAAATCAAGTTGTTCTTTTGTTACCTTTTGACCCGTTCCACCAACTGCTTTGTAAATTTGTCTAGCAATTTCAGCAGTAGTTCTTAAACGACCAGTCTTTACATCTAACGTACTAATTCCATATTGATAGAGATTGCCACTCATTGCACCTGTGTGCATACCACCAATTGCTGCAGCAGCCTCTGGATTTGACATGCCGTAGGCTCGTGCAGCACCAGCAACTTCACCCATAGATTGCATAAGGTTTCGACTACCTGTTATGTTAAATCCTTGTGTTAAGATGTTTACTGCTGCCATTTGATCTTGGACACCAGTAATTCCACCTCGCATTGAGGTCATTGCCATAGACTTTAGTTGAGCGCTACTGACTCCTGGCATACGTGTTGTGGCTTGGTAGAAGCCCATGGCACGAGGCATGACGTCATTAAGAGAAGGCAATGCAGCATAAGCAGCACCTGCAACTCCAAGCCCTAGTTGTACGCCTGCAATCTTTGCAGCGCCACTCTTGGAGTAGGCCCATGGCATAACATTTGCGCCACCACCATCTGCCGATGCAGAAGATGCTCCACCAAACTGGGCATTACTTGTGCCCAATGACATAGTGTTTCCAAAGCCAACACTGGTAGTAAGGATGTTGCTAACACTTCTAAATGTGTTACCAGCAATTCCACCAATGCGTTTAATGGCAGATTCAATACCAGTTAACTTCTTTTGGGTAGCGTCAAGTTGGGAGTTGACAGACGACAACTGGCTTAGTGGATCATTAGCCATTGCTTGAACTCCTTCCGAATCTACTGTTGGCTACTTCTAGCCAATTCTTTCTTTCTCGTCTAGACAACTCTTTAATGTCGCCTAGTGTCCAACCTTCATACGCTTGAGTTAATGCAGCCCATTGAGCAAATAATTCTACATAACCAGTAACGCTAGAGCCGAAACAAGGTACCTAAATTAATAGGAACCAATACCTCGCCTTCACAGTCTGGGCAGTTAACAGTAACGTCAGCAAACTGTGGTCCTGGCGCTCTGGTGTTAATCTCTTCAATAATTTTTTGACGATCAGATACACTGAGGTTTTGAACCTGCAGAGCACTGTAGACAGGTGTCTCACCAATTTTTACTACTGTTCCTTCCAACACAAGGGTGGTTAGTTCAGCAGAGTTCTTATCCATATTGTCAATCATCTTTTTTTGAACGACACCATTTGGAAGCCGAACCGTATATTCGGCGCCTTTTCCTTTTACAGTAAAGACACGATCGTTTAACGGGTCTACAAGTACTTTTGATTTAATGTCTTTATCAACATCAATTTCAACTGTCTTGTACTCTGCACAACCACTGCAGAATGACTGAATTTTTACTTGTGATCCAAAAGTTGTCTTAAGAATTCCCAACAGAATTTGATCACGATCACCAATAAGTAGTTGATCTAGAATTGCGTCTGTGGCTTTTTCTTCTCCGACTTTGACAGTTCCTCGTTGAAGGATTGTCATAAGGACTTTTCCTAAATCAGAAGATCGTGCAATTACCTCTTCATCCTTACCGTTGAGTTCACGTACCTCTGCGGTACGGATAACCTCCCCAGTGGCTGTGAGATAGCCACCAGGAAGGTTAACCGTTGTATCCGAAGGAAGGATAATGTCAGGATTAAAATCCTGTTTTGGCTCTTCGTTTAGAGCCTTGTTTAACATTTGATTAGCCAATGCGGGATTAGCCGCTGCATTAATTGTGTTCGTCATTGTTATCCTTTTGTTAGATTATGCTGGGAATGCTGCTGCGTTAGTTGATAAGTCTTGGGCCCAGTTAACATCAAATCCTTCATGGACAAGTGTCATCTGTTCAACAAATAGTGCGTTATCTCCAGCGTTAAGGTCTGAATATGCTACAGATGTAGGCCAGCAGTTATACACATTAAAGCGCATAGCAACGTGATCTGTTTGTGCAGCATTTGTATCTTCTGGGTTAGCGCCTGGAATTGGATGTGATAGCACAGCAATTTCTAGATCGCAACGGAAGTTATCAGTTGCCTTACGTGTTCCTCCACCTTGAACTGTTGCAAACAAATTACGCATCCAGTCCCAGTTGTAGTTGGTTCCAAGAATGACACCACGTTGCAATGTGATTGGAGCAAATGTTGTCTGTCCTGGGATTTGGTGAACGGTGGTATTGTACCCACCTTCACGGTAAGGGATAGAGTCAGTAGTTACCGCCATACCAGATACTGAAGTAAAGCCAAATGTTGCTGACTTTGTTTCAAGTGCCTTGGTAGCGTCACCCGCTGTTGGTAGTGCTTTAAACGTAACTAAAAATCTAAAGTTACGTAATGGATCGGTGATTAAGTTCGATCGATTGTTAATGATTGTAGGCATTTATTTATTTCTCCTTCGGATTAGTTCAGCGTCTTTTGGCTGAGGTCGATGACGATGAACTCTGCTGGATACTGAAGTGCTACACCCACTTGGATGTGAACTTCACCATTTGCGATTTGTGCGTCTGAGTTGTTCTCAGCATCACACTTAACGAAGTAGGCCTGTGCGGATGTTGCACCCCGAAGACCACCTTGGTTTTTGTATTCGTTAAGGAATGCGCCAAGAGTGGTGTTGATGCGAGCCCATAGACGCTCATCGTTGTTTTCAAAGATTGCAAACTCTGTGAGGTTCTTTAGGTTCTTCTTGATATAAATCAAAGAACGACGCATGTTTACATACTTGTTTGCTGTTCCATCTTGCTTTAATGTGCGAGCACCCATAACAGAAAGTCCAGCGCCAGGAATCTGACGGATTGGGTTTACTGGTGATGTGCTTGCGTTCATTGAATCAAGTTCAGAAGAAGAGAAACTCTTCTCCATTGCTACAACATTTTGTAGCGCTGTGCCAATACCAGCAGGAGCCTTGAAGACTCCTCGGTTTGCATCAGTTGTGAGGTAGAGACCTGCAACTGCTCCTGATGGACCAATCTTGCGAAGGGCACCAGTTCCACGCCCTAGTGGATCTGCAATATAGGTCCATGGAAAGTAGACAGCAACGTTGCTTGAATCTGTAAGACTTCCAGCAAATGAAATTGCTTGTGCTGTTGTTTTTCCTGATCCTGTTTCAGCAATAACAAATCCATCATTAGACTCTGACCAAGATGATGCAGCGTCATAAACGCTTACTTGACCTGAAGCAAGAGACTGTACTGCTGGCAAGAAGAACACAAGTGGACGAGATAGAGTTGCAAACTCTTCAAATACTGAAGTGTCTCCGCCCTTGTACTCTGTGTAATCTGTAGCAACTGGAGTTGTACCATTGCTTCCACCAGTAAGTGGGTAAGTAGTAGACACAGGAATTCCACCAGCAGAATCGCTGATTGTGATATTTGGAGAGACTAAGTTAATAACAGTCTCTGCATAGTCACTAGATGTGTCATCGTCAAATACAATATTCTCATAACGTTCAAGAAGAATATCATCAGTGATATCTCCTGTTACGCCTGATTCTTTGTACAGAGTAAGTGTGTATGTATCAACAACTGATCCTGCTGTAATTACAACACGAAGTTTGTTGCCATCTGTTCCTGCGTTTTTTGAAGTAACAGTTGCAACAACTGCGCTTCCTGAGGTAAGTAAGTCAACAGATCCAGCAACTGAGTCATCAGCAAGAAGGCGCTTGACGTAAAGTTCACGTCCACCATTTGCAAAGAATGATCCGACCTGGAATGTTGCTGGGTAGGAGGCGTTGTAGCCTCCAAAATTCTTAGTAAATTCATACCAAGATGAAACAAGTGTGACTGCCTCTGGGCCTTGTGCAAATGGAGCAACTACTGCACCTGCAGCATTAGCGGTAACACCACCAGCAATAGTTGCTGGCAATAGGCGTTCAGTAATATAAACGCCTGGACGGCTGTAAGCCATTTCTTCTCCTAACTAGTTTGGGTGGGTTCCTTATGGTTGCTGAATGGTGTACGAAATTGGGGAGAACTGACCACGACCTAATTGTTCGTTATCAGTTGTACCTGTAGCGGTAACTTGCAACACTTTGTACATCTTGTTGAATGTTTCAGGCGCAATCTCGGATGAGACACGCACTGTGATAGCGTTTACGAATAGACGCTTTCCTTGTTCAGTAACGTCTCGTTTGGAGACATCAAGAACATCCAGACGACGAACTGTTCCATCATTAGTTTGAAGGACAGCGAACCGTAGTGGAATCTTTGTGTAGAGCAGTTGAGCCAAAATCTCACGATCGTGACGAGGTTGACGAGAGTAGGCAGTAATTTGATAATCAATGTTTACTGGGACTGGATAGTTAATTTCCCAGTCATGTAACTGCGAATCATAATTAGTACTAGTTCCAATAGTTGTTGGATCATCAACATAAGATGGCTTTACTTTGCCACGCATTGCACGGCTAAAATCTTCTGCAATATCAATCATGTCAATAGTAATGTATGGATAAGTCTGATCACGAAGTTCTTGATCAGGTTGACCAAAGTATACTTTTACAGAACGAGTTGGTTCCGCACCATCTACAGATTTTTGATCTGTAACTACCATGTTCTTTAATAGATTACGAAGTGCTTCGTCTTCGGATAATAAGAATGTCATCGTGCACGTCCTAGGTGAGCCATAGTGCGCCCCATAAGAAACTTTTCTGCTTCACGAGTGCGATTACTAAACCGACGGATAGCCGCTGTTGGTTGTGTTCCAGGAGTTCCGTATTCAAGGTCCATAGTCTCTTTACGATGATCTGGGTGTCCATGCACAGAAAATTCACCATCTTGATGAGCAACATGCAGGCTACGAACAATGTGATCAGGCCATCCAGAGGCACGGGTTTCGGAACGAAGGTGAGCAGACAGGATCTTTGTTGTATCCAGACTTGCTTTGTGAAGAGAAGACTTTACGTGTTTAAGGTAACTCACTTCTTTTTCTTCGCCTTCGACGCAACGTACAAGGCACCAGCGACATAGGCTGCGGATGTTCCTGCAATTAAGGCTGCGACGTTTGGGCGTTTTTCTTTAGGGCGGAATCCAAACACGCCCTTGATGAACTCTTCACGTTCATTCTGATTGTTCATTTCAGCGGCTTCTTGCCACCATGGAACATAAGCCATTATAAATCCCCTTTATCGCAACCAGTGGGTACTGTAGTCAGGCACCGCAGCGGTGTTCTGATAGTGCAATGATAAAGAAGAAGGGGCCCTTTCGGGCCCCTAACTTACTTACTTCTTTTTAATCTTCTTGGCTAGAGCCTTATCCATCTTCTCATCTGCTGAGCGAGATGGCTTCTTCTTATCCATAGCCTTATCGGCTTTAGCAAACTTCTTCTTTTGTTCTGCATTCATGCCCTTCATAACCTTGGCATCTTGTTTTTTATCTGAAATTTTCATAGGAATTATTACATTCCCTTCTTCTTGTTCATAGTCATCTTGGCTGCCTTACCTTTTTTAAGGGCTTTAAAATCAGCGCCAGTGATCTTGTCTGTTGGCTTTGCAGCCCCAGCAATTTTCATCTGCTTAGGAGTAAGAGTCTTTTTAGTTGCCATTACTTCTTACCGCCTTTTTTCTTTTTGCAGGCGCCCTTACAGTTCGGCTTTGAACAGCCACATCCACAGGATTTGCACATAGTTATTTTCCTTTCTTCTTGGTGGTTTTTTTCTTTGCCTTAGCAAATTTCTTATTGGCTGCTGCCAAAGTCTTCATTCCATGCTTGTCTTTTGGTTTCATACATCCACAGGTAGCACACATCTACTTGCTCACTTTCTTCTTCTTAGGGTTTGACTTAGCAACACCCTTTGAAGGAACGCAGTTAGGAACCTTTTTACCGTTCTTCATCTTCATGCCTACCTGAGTGTAGCCATCCCAACATGGATCTGTTTTCTTTTTAGCAGTCACAATCCCACGCCCTTAATGATTTGTTGATACGGCTATTAGGATCACGAGCAGTCTTGGCTGATGTGTTCTTTGCCTTCATGCCTTTCATTCTTTTACAAAATGCCTTATGGCGTTTGTTACCGTGATCTTTACTTGGGGCTTTAAGATCTGATCCAGGGTTAGCCTTTTCATAAGACTTGCGACCTTTTTCATTAAGACCGCCTTTTTCTGACTTACCTTCTTTGCGTGTCCACGCCTCAGTCTTAGCCATTCTTCTTGTGCCAATCTTTAGTCGCCTTAACTCCTTGGGCAATTGTCTTTGCCCCTGCCTTCTTTGTCAGGTTAATCTTGTCGTAGGCGCCCCCACGTTTTGCGTGATCTACAATGACGTCACCCTGCTTGTTCTTTTTAATAGTATGGACTTCACGGGCTGGTTTACCAGGGACTTTAATGCCAATCTTTACTGGCTTCTCAACTGGCTTCTTCTTGTCAGCCATTACTTCTTCTTAACTTTCTTGGCTGCCTTTGCTTCACTCAGAGCGATAGCGACTGCTTGAGATTTCTTAGTAACTACTGGTCCCTTTTTAGATCCGCTATGAAGGTTACCTTTTCCATACTCCTTCATTACTTTTTCAACTTTACCCTTAGTCACTGACTTTTTAGCAGCCATTACTTTTCCTCTTCTTCTAGTTCGTCCTCATCCCACGCATGGTCATCGTAGTCTTCTAATTCTACCGCTTCTTCTTCGAAGAGATCTGGGTCTAACTCTGGTTCAAATTCGTTCATGCTATCTCCTAGTTAGCGTAAGTTTGAAACTGTGAATCATTTACTAATTCTTCTGCATTTACCATGTTACAGTCAAGGGTAACTACTGAGTAGTTTTCCTTGTAAAGACCACGAGGAAGGACACGAGTAGGAACAAAGACCTCATTGTGAAATACAATACGATCCTTAATATGAGCATTAGGATCAGTCAACATAAATGGAATAAGGCGTTGAACATCAGCCACAGCCACAACGAGGCGAAGAGTATCTGTGACGTAGTAACCTCTAGAGTTCATAACGTTGGTACCACGTAGTTGTTGAGCCATGACGACAGGTAACTTGAATGGCTCATTCCATCGGCGACCCTTGCCATCTTCCTGATTGGATACGTCGTAGATGGGATCTACCCAGTTCTCATAGTCAGCGGCTAAGGCGTTAGGGTCCCAGGCCCACCAGTCAACTTCCGTACCTACAGGGTCACGAAGTTCGTCAATGATGCCTTCATCAATTGACTTATGTTCAAACTCGATCTTGAATCGACCCTGTACCTGGTTACCACGCATGGTATGGATTATCCCCTATCGTTACTATAAAGAAAGTATTAAGGGGCGACTTCTATCCAAAGACAAGTCTCTTCGTCTAATTCCCAATTGCCTTCTGGTTTTGGGGGAATAAATGCATCACGAACGGAATCATATGTAAATCCAATTCCTGGATAATTATATCTAACATGTTCTTTTCCAGATGGAATTCGTGTTCCATCTTCATTTCTTTTATCATCGGGCAAGTAGTGAACACCACCAATTGTATTAAATGATGTTTTAATCCAAATTCCACCAAGGTTATCTATTAACCATTGGTAACCTTCATCATTATTTGGGTCGTCATTGCTGCACACTAGTACTCGTAGAACAATATTATTTTCATCAATTTCTGCCCAATGAGCCATTATGCTACCGCCGATTTCAAATAACGAACTACAACAATACCTGAACCACCAGCACCACCATCATAACCTGCCGCTGCGTTTCCGCCACCAATACCGCCACCGCCACCTCCGCCTGTACCAGCAGTTCCAGCACCTCCTGGAGAATATGCATTTCCTCCACCACCAGTACCGCCACCACCAGAACCGCCTTGAGAACCGCCGCCACCGCCACCAACAGTAAAGTTAGTAAAATAAGTAGCGCCATTACCTCCTGGTGTAAAATTTTGTCCCCAAGTAGGTGTTGAACCAGCATTACTTTTTCCACCACCGCCGCCACCAGAACCAAAAATAGCGGCATCCATTACGCTTGTAGAGAGACCTCTTCCTCCAGCAGAACCCTGACCAGCAACAGCATTTCCAGCATTTGCTGCTGTATCATTTCCGCTTGACCAAGTAGCACCACCAGTTCCGCCACCGCCAGAACCACCGTTACCACCAGCAACACCAGCGCTTGTACCAGAACCAGTGGCTCCGTATCCACCGCCTGTTGTTGATGTTGTATTTCCAAAAGAAGATGGACTACCTTGTGTTCCAGCAGTTCCGTTTTTTGTTCCTGGAGTTCCACCTGCTCCTACTGTTACTGCATAATTTCCGTTTGTTAAAGTTAAAGATGGGTTTAAAATTCCACCTGCACCTGCGCCTGCTCCTTGCCAAGAACCAGTTGAAACGCCTGTTCTTCCTCCTCCACCGCCACCGCCGCCAGCAACAACTAATACATCAGATGACACAGAACCACCAGAAACTGACAACGTTCCATTTGTATTAAATGTTCTGTAATAATAGGTTACATCAGAAGTAAGTGTTCCTCCAGTAACTGTTGGAAGAGGTGAAGGTATAACACCTGTGCTTGCACTTGATGCAGTACTTGTTCCATTAGCATTTGTTGCTGTCAATGTAAATGTGTATGAAGTTCCTTGAACAAAACTTCCTGTAACTGTTACTGGAGAGGTAGTACCTGTTACTGTTAATGCAATTGATGGAGAAGATGTTGCCGTAATGGCGCTAATTGTTTTGCCGCCAGTATTAACTGTAAATGGAATAGTTACTGATGTAGTACTGACAATAGTAGGAGTAGCAGTAATAACTGGTACATCAGGAATAGTAGTAGCAGTTACAGATGCTGAAGCAGAACTTGCCGCTGATGTTGATGCACTATTTGTTCCAGTAACAGTAAAGGTATAAGCAGTCTGACTAGCAAGACCTGTCACTACGAGGGGCGAACTAGCACCAGTAGCAGTAAATGATCCAGGAGTAGAAGTAGCAGTAAAGGATGTAGCAGGCCAATAGGTAGAATCAGGAGTAAAGGCGACGCTCACAGCGCCGTTATTGTAGGCACGGCTAGTACCTACATCTGTACCTGTTACAGATCCTGGAGCAATAGGGACATCGGCGATCTTGCCTGTGGTGCCGTCTACTGACTCTTCATTGGCGTTGCGGATACTCATAGATACTTTTCCCTATTCTAACTTTGACCAAATAGAGTTAACAAGGTTAGACAATGGTATAACCTCTTCTGTTACTGAGTCTTTAAACGTTAAGTTTTTTTCCTGCAGGTATTCAAGAAGTTCAGTTTTGTTTGCAAAACCTGTTTGAGGAGCATCGTCTGTTGCTACCCCTACAAGGTCCATGTGCTGAGGCCAAGAACCACCGTTGGCTACATCAAAGTATCCACCATCTAAAATGTATTCAGGGATAGTGCCGTCAGCGTTAAGGGTATAGACAACTATCTTCATTTATTGTTTTCCAATACTAACTCAGTGTTTAATACTTGTAGGCTTCTGTTATTAGCATATAACTCTGGAGAAGTTTCAAACTTATCTGCTACAAGATTTAACCAAGTAACAATTGCTTCGTGAGTTGGTGCCATCCCCGTATTTAATGCTTCTTGTTCTGCTTCTAAAAATGCTGTTATCTCTCTTTGAGCAACAGCACCATTGATTCCTAGTTGAAAAAGATAAATGTGGTTACCTTCATCAATTAAGCCCCCACGTGAACGAGCAGCAGTAAGAGCCTGATTAAATGCGGTCATAATGTGATAACGTGCTTGATCTTTCTCATAATCTAACTCTGTTAAATGGTCTTTTCCTAGTGCATTAAGGATAGATTGGTATTGGTCCAATGCATTTGCTAGTTTTCTTACCGCTCCCCTACCACCCGCTTCAATATTGTTGATATGTGTTTTTAATTCATCAATATCAATAAATAATTCTTCTTCCTCTGCCTCATCTGATGTTAATACCTGTAATTCTTTTTTCTTGAGTTCAAGTTTTTTACGACGCAAACTAATAGATGCTTCCTCTAGTGCTTGACGTGTTTGTTGCACAATTGCCAACAGATGTCGTGCAGAATTTATAGGAGTTAAGTCTACTACATCTAAAGTTGCAACTTTAAACTGAGAAGATGCTTTGTTAAAGTTTTCTGTATCAATATTAGCCAAAGGCAAGATACTATCTATTGTTGATAGTACAGGCGTATATTGTTCTGGTAATGACAGTTCTAGTTCGTTCACTGTAGTCCTCCGTGATTGCTTGATGTTCCCGCTAATGTTCGTCTTCCCACACTTAAATCACCAAAACTAACAGTATCACCTGTTGTGTTAATTGTTACATACTCCATAATCGATAAAGTAAGACCAGCATTGCCATTACCACCACCCATTACAGACCTAGTTGAATTAGAACAGGCTGCATGAGTTCTGTTTCCAGACAAACTACCAAAACTAGTTGCATTACCAGTTGTTGCTATTGTTGTGTAGTCAATTACTGCCGTGTAGGCGCCAACGTTAGAGTTGTAACCACCAGCCCATACTGCCCTTGTTGAACTGGAAGAACCAGCAACGCCATATCTAGCATAGGTTAATTCACCAAAACTTGTTCCATTACCTGTGGTTGCTATCGTTGCATATTCAATATTGGTGCTGAGAGCACCTCCTGAAAATCCTCCACCAAAAAGTGCCCTAGTAGAAGAACCGCAAGCGCCGTGATTACTTCTAGTAGCAACTAAATTACCAAAGTTTGTTGTGTTTCCTGTTGTTGCAATAGTTATGTACTCAATATTTTGACGTGTTCCTACGCTGTAGTATCCACCAGCAAAAAGCCCTCGTGTTGAAGATGAAGTGGCTGCTAACGTTTGAGCATTTGTAGAAAGCACACCAAAACTTGTTCCATTTCCAGTCGTAGCAATTGTTACATAGTCAATATAGTTAGTAAATGTGCTGGTTGAACCACCACCCCATACGGCTCTTGTTGTAGATGCAACGGCTCCAGGGCTACTATCTCTAGCAACCGTTAAGTTACCAAAGTTAGTCGCATTTCCAGTAGTAGAAATTGTTATGTAATCCACAACAGCAGAAAAGTTTGAACTATAACCAAGACCAAATAGTCCTCTTGCAGCAGCATTAGGGGTTACAGAACCCGATGCTGATGATGCTGCTGATGTTCCATTTGTATTTGTTGCGGTAACTGTAAAGGTGTAAGACGTTGATGAAGATAAACCAGAAACAGCAATAGGAGATGATGCTGCGGTTCCAGTAAAGGAACCTGGAGAAGATGTTGCCGTGTAACCAGTTATTGCAGATCCGCCAGTTGCAGGAGCAGTAAATGCAACAGATGCAGATAGTTCACCTGCGGTTGCAGCGCCAATTGTTGGAGCATCTGGAACAGTTGTGGCTGTTACGGATCCACTTGCAGAACTTGCAGAAGATGTACCGTTGTTGTTAGTTGCAGTGAGTGTATAGGTATAAGCGGTGGCAGATGATAAACCAGTTACAGAAATAGGACTTGATGACCCAGTGCCAGTGTAAGACCCTGGTGAGGATGTAACTGTATAACTTGTAATTGTTGAACCACCCGTTGCTGGGGCGGTAAAGGAAACTGATGCTGCGCCATTATTATAGGAACGTCCAGAACCTGAGTCAGTAGCGGTTGGCGTTGATGGAGTTGCTGGAACTGTTGTTGCTGTAAATGATGAAGAGGTAGTAGCAGATCCTGTAGCACTCACATTAGATGGAGTGACAGTTACTGTATAAGAGGTGGCACTTGATAAGCCCGTTAGCGTTACTGGGCTAGTTGAAGATGTTGTTGTTACTGTACTAGGAGAAGTTGTAATTGAGTAAGAAGAAGGCAAGCCACCTGTAGGGCTAGAGATAGTTACTGTGGCTGCGCCGTTATTGTAGGCACGGGCAGTGCCGACGTTGACTGCAGATACTGTAGGTGCATCTGGGACGTCAGGGATCTTATTAGCAAGGTTACTGACACCACGAGTCTTCTTATCTGGCACTAGTCATCCTTTACAAGAAAAAGTGAACGTCCCTATTATGGCTTATCTGTACTCTTTTACCTGTCTAAATTGAGACTTATATGAGTCAAAGAATCTAGTACGAAGTTTAGTAGTTACTTTGTTTTGGGCATTTAATTCTTCTTGGGCGCCAATTTTGATTTCCCACGACTCACGCTGGAATGGGATAACCTGAGCCATTGGAGTACCTGCAGGAATAAGACCTTCAAATCCCCAATCATTTAAGACAAAAGGAAAATTAACGGGCGCATTATATGTGTCAGTATCAACAACTCCATCAAGAATAGTAAAGACAGAGTCACGATGCATAGGAGCCGTAAATAAAGTTGAGTATCCTGGGGGCGTAATGATTGACCAAGGATTAATCCATTTTGGATAAGAAGCGCTCTTTGGCATAGCACCCTTGTTAGGATGATTAGGCGCTTGATCTACTGGGTGCCATTGAATCGGGCCAAATGAAGGCCACTCATACCACGGAGTTTTTTCTCCAGTAGGAACACCATTTTCATCTGCAACTTCTTTTTGTGATACCCAGACATCTGCGTACGTAGTTAAAATATAACCACCAGTAATGGCGTCAAAGACTGGCATGCAGCGCTTGATAGTTCCAGTAGTCATACCTTCACCAGTAGGTTTTTTTTCGCCCCCGATATATGACTCCATATCTTTATACCAATCAGGTACAAAGGAAGAAGCGGGCTTGGGAGAAAATTCTTCTGGGACACCCATGGTATTGGTAAAGGTAATCTGTGGCATTAGTAGTCCTTAGTTAGTCCGTATGGTGAGCCTAGCACACTATAAGAGGTGTTCTACCTCTTCTGTAGTGCAGTTACAGCAGTCTTTACACATTAGAATGAGGTCCAGATGCGACCTGAAGCATCACTAACCATAAAACCCTGGCTACCTACCCAAATAGCGTATATATTACTGGCAGTTTTAATATACATTCCTGGAAACGGTATTGCTTGTCCTAAAATTGGATAAGCAGAAGAAGAAGTAGTTAACGAAGCAATAAATTCATTAACCTTTTCACTATTATTGCTGTCAGTAAAAATTATTGTAGAATAGATTTTATTTGAAAAATATTTATTTCTTTGAATACCAAAAGGTGCTTGCCAAGTATTCATTGCAGTTGTTGTTCCTAATGTTACTGATGTGGAATATCTAATTTGGTCGCTTTCAATGGTTATATGACGTGTTCCATCCCAAAATACTGCACCAATTCCATTACCACTGCCAGTACTACCTACTGTCCACGTTCCAGAAGGTGCAGATGCGTATAAATAATTATTTGTAGTAAAAGATGCCCCAACAATCCAGTTGGTTCCATTGTATACAACAGAGTAATACACGGGACCAATTGTTAATGATTGAGATTTTCTAGTCCACGTAGTTCCGTCTGATGAATAAATAATTCCACCAGTGTTAGTAGTTCCACCACCAGCGCCTACCGCAACCCATAAAGAGTTTGCATAAGTAACTGCATAAATTGTGTTTGTAGACATATTTGATGTACGAGCAGTCCAGGTAGTTCCATCAGATGAAGTAATAATTGTTCCATTTGTCCCTACTGCTACCCAAAGACCATTACCAAAAGCAACATCCTGGATATTATTTGAACCACCAAAATTAGAAGTTCTAGATGTCCAAGTGGTTCCATCTGGTGACGTGTATAGTACTCCAGAGTTTCCAACAGCAACCCAAAGATTAGTTCCATTGTAGGCAATTTGATTAATTTGATTACCACTACCAGCAAGGGTATTGGTCCAGTTAACACCAGGAGTACCCCAAGATGCAGCAGTACCATTAGTAGTTAGATACTTACCTGAGTTACCAGTCTGAGATGGATAGACAGCCTTGGCATCTAATTGAGTCTGAATAGAAGAAGTAACACCATCTACATAGCCCAACTCCGTTGGACTTACTGTAGTCAGGGCGTTATCTGCCAGGTTTCTTGCTTTTGTCATTATTCAGTTACCTCTATCTCTGGGTTAAACTCATCTTTAATAGGATTGTATACCGAACCTAATGTTGGATATGCATTGCGAAAATTTCCATTGTATGAGCATTGAAGCCATTCAGTATCTTCACCGTAAAGTGATTTGCAAAATGCAATACCAATTGGTTCTGATTCTGGGAATGGTTTGTTTTCTAAAACTTCATTGTTAACAACAATTACTTGTTGAACTGTGTTGCCATTCATTTTTGCAAAATGTGCCATTAGCCAACCACCACTATTACTATACCTGAACCACCTGCGCCAATATTTGAGAATAGAACTCTACAAATACCTCCACCACCGCCACCCGTGTTTGCAGAACCTGCAGTTGGATTAACGTTTGAACTACTTCCAGCCCCACCACCACCTGTGCCACCTGTATTGTTTCCAGCGTTTGCTAAACTTGCACCGCCACCGCCACCGCTTCGTGTTACGGCACTGCCAGTTATGTTAGATGTTTTACCATTTCCGCCAGCACCACCAACGGTATTGCTGTTTGGTGAACCGCCAGCATTTGTAGCACCACCACCACCAGCAGATGCTTCAACATATGTTGCAGCGATTGTATTTCCACCAGCAGTTCCTTGACTAAGAAGAGCACCGCCACCAGACATATTTTGCACGTTAGTTCCTATTGCTCCTCCGCCAGAACCTCCAGCAACAGCACTTCCTGGATCATATTGAGTGCCACCAACGTTAGTGCTAATTTTTCCACCGCCACCACCACCACCAAGTGCAACATATCGTCCGATAGAACTTGGACTTCCAGTTCCACCTACTCTTAATTGCTTGTCGCTAATATTATCTGAACTATATGCTGCGCCACCTGCTCCAATGGTTACAGTTAAAGTTCCAGCAGGAAGTAATGCAGTTGTACTATTTGTAATACTTTCTTCTACATAACCACCAGCACCTCCACCACCGCCAGTTCCACCATCACCATTTGCAGTGTTAGAAGTTTTTCCTCCTCCACCGCCTCCTCCACCGCCTACTACAAGAATTTCTGCAGTGCCAGCAGTTCCAACTGTAAGAGATCCACTTCCATTAAAGGTATAAATTGTTTTACCAGCACGTGAGGAAGTATCAACTGTTGGTGAACCAGTAGTAGCGTTTACTGTTGCTTTACCTATTCCACCTGCTGATACTGGAGAAAATAATGGTGACATTTATTGGGCCGCCTTTATGCGTACTTTACTGGGCCAGCACCGAATACGGTGTAGGTTGGAGTTGCCGCTGTCTTAACAATAGTAAATGTATACACGTCAACTGCTGATGCGTTTCCTGCTGCTGGAGCAGTACCACCAGAGTACTTGACTGTCTGAGCGTTTCCGTCAATTGTGAGGGCCGTCATGTAATAAGCCGTAGATCCTTGTGTTACTAAAAATGAAATTGTTAAAGAGTCATTGGTTGCTAACTTTGAGGCCAAAGTAGTTGAGCCTGAACCACGAACGTTAAGGGTCCAGTTAGCAGAAGCGTTAGTTGTGTAATACAAAACGCCCTGAGTATCGGCATCATAGTTAATTGTTCCAGTAGCAGCAGTAGCAGATACAGTCGTGCGCTCTTCAGGTGATACCAAGATAGATGCAGTAAGCGCATCCGTCCATTTAACTCCTGCTGTTTGAGCAGAGTCAGCAACAAGCACTGTGTTATTAGCGCCAACAGCCACGTTTGTTACAACGTTATCTGCAGTAGCAACAATTAAATCGCCCTTGGTATTAACAAGGGTCTGATCTACAGCATTAGCAATGACAAACTCAGAGAAAGTAAGGATCTCTACAACGTCATTTAGTGCCAAGGCAGAGAGTGCTGTGATGCTTGTTCCACTTGTTCCTGTGTAATCTTGACCACGAACCATGAGGACACCGTTGATGTATACCTGCTCTTTACCTGCTACATAAGCAAGTACGGCGCCATTAGCGTCAATGCCTGATACAGATGTCTCAGAACCAACAGCAACAAAACGATAACGAGTAAGTGTTGCTACCTGTGGATTTGCTGTTGAGATTGACATTAGGAGATTTCGCTCCCAAAGAGTGTAAAGGACATAGTGGCTGCGGAAGCGTACACAGTAACAATATCTGTTGTTGCTAACGTAATTCCAAGGGTAAGAGCAGTCGTATCAGAGGCTGCAACTGTAGCGCCATAAACAACGTAGTGTTGAGTAGCGATTGCGGCTCCAGCAGGACGAACTGCAATTCTATAAGTACCAGCAGATGATGCCTGGTTACAGATTACGACAGTTGAAATAACGGTAGATGTTGCTGCTGGGACTGTGTAGAGGTTGGTATTGGTGGTGGCTGTAAGGGTTGCGGATCCATTACCTGTACTACCAGAAGAACCTGTTTGTGCTAAGACTTTATAAGTGGTTGCCATGAAACTCCTTCGAAGGGATAAGCATAGGTTAACTGGTGCATAAAGCCTATGTGGGCTAAAGTGTAGACATGAATTTGGTGCATAAATCGGTTTCTAGAGGCGGAAAATTAGCCGCTCTAGTCATACCTCCCACCCTTACATCTGGTACTGGGCAGTGTAATCCATCCGTATTTATTGATGATGATGGCGACATTCTAGTCAACCTTCGTCACATTAATTATACCCTGTATCACGCAGAAAAAAATCAAAAATTCCCAAGTCCTTGGGGCCCTCTTTCTTATCTTCATCCTGAGAAGGATCAACGTCTCGTTACTATTAATTATCTCTGCCGCCTTGATGATAATTACAAAATCATTAATTACACAGAGGTTGATTACTCTGCCCTCAATGTCCCACCTATCTGGGAGTTTGTAGGAGAAGAAGATTGCCGAGTAGTGCGTTGGGATGGCGACCTGTATCTCATTGGAGTACGCAGAGATACCACCACTAATGGCGTTGGACGTATGGAGTACTCAAAGATTGAATTAGATAAAGACAAGTGGACTGCTACCGAAGTTCAACGAGTCCGTATTCCAGCGCCATTAAAAGATGAGTCTTACTGCGAAAAGAATTGGATGCCAGTTCTTGACATGCCGTATCACTTTGTTAAGTGGACTATGCCTACTGAACTAGTTAAGTCTAATCCTAATAAGCCAGAGACTGAACAAGTCTTTATTAAAGAGACTAAGGCTGCTCCTAATGACCAGCGTGGTGGATCTCAGATTCTTCCTTGGAAGGATTACTACATCACTGTTACCCATGAAGTTAAATTGTGGAAGAACTATCTTAATCAAAAAGATGCAATCTATCGTCACCGTTTAATTGTCTGGGATAGAGACTTTAACTTCCTAGGACACAGCCCTGAAAACTTTTCATTCCTAGATGGGCAGATTGAGTTTTGTCCAGGTGGCGCTATCTATAAGGGAGATCTACTTCTTACTTTTGGTTTCCAAGATAATGCAGCATTCTTATTACGTGTACCTGGAGATCTTGTAGATGAAATGATTGCGGAGGCTATAGCGTGAACGAGTGTTATTTCTGTCAGGGAGAAGGTTTACTGCAATCAGGAGAAGAATGCACTTGTGCTGTAGGCAAGTGTGAATGTATGGGGTGTCATGAATAAACTTGAATCTCTAGTTGTTGACCTATCAACGGATGCCTTTAATCCAGAAAAGAACTTTGAGTTAGCCGTTGAATACGCAAACCTCAAGCAGACGGCATCTGCTGCATCCTTCTTTTTACGGGCCGCCGAATATGGCTATGAGACGCATCCCCTCATTGTGTACGCCTCCCTATTAAAGATTTCACTATGTCTGTCTGATCAAAATGATAGAGATGCAACACTCTTAAACTCTCTGCATGAAGCAATTGGTTATTTGCCTGGAAGACCAGAGGCGTACTTCTTATTGTCTCGCTGGTATGAACGCCATGCTGATTGGCGTAAGTGCTACGCCTTTGCTGAGGTAGGGCTTAATTTTGCCGCCTCAACTTATAACGTACCTCTGCCTACATACGTAGAGTACGAAGGCCCTTACTGCTTACTCTTTGAAAAGGCTGTCTCTTCTTGGTGGCTTGGGCGCAAAGAAGAGTGCAAAACACTCTTTGAACACCTATTAAATAACTACGAAATGGCCCCAGGGTATGTCAATAGTTCTTTAAGTAATTTAAAGTTGTTTAATAGATAGCATGTTAGTAGTTCTTTATGGAAGCAGCCATGAGAATTGGAAGACAGCACTTTCTCATACATCAACAATCTGGGCTAATTTACCCTACGTTGAAACAGTGGTAATTGTTAATGACTTAGAGTTTCCGTTAAAACAAATAGCCAGTAAATATTTAAGAACAGTTTTGATTCCTTTAAAAGAGTCAAATATCCTTAGTCATCCAGAAGGCTATTTGACGTTAGTCCCACCTAAAGAAGTAATACATATAGCATCTTATAAAAATAAATTCTATAACTTTCTTACAGAGCAGGGGTTTAAAAAATATATCCCACAGACATTAGATGCTCCTGATTTTAATACTCCATTTATAGTAAAACGATTACATGGAGAAGGTGGTTTAGGAATCTTTTTAGTGTGGGATAAAGACCGCTACAGCGAGGTAATGCAGCAGCCCTCCCTTAAAAATGAACCCTACATATTAGAAGAGTATATTGAGGGGGATGATGAGTACGTCTTTTATGTTGTCTGTAAGGATGGAGAGATCCTTTGGAGCGCTAGTTTAGTTGGGCAAGCACCCACAGACTCACGAGTTCAAAAAGGATCGTTTGCCAACGCTTCTGAGGTAGAGATAAGTGCAGAAGTTTTTGATGTTTTTACGGCTATATTTAAAGCACTTAAATATACTGGTCCTGCAAACTTTAACTACAAGTTAAAAAACAATAAACCAATTATATTTGAAATGAATCCAAGAATGGGTGGAACACTGATGAACCCTCAATTTAGTCACTTGCTATCTGAGTGTGTAAAAGCCATTACATCCAATGCTTACCTACAGGACAAGGAAATTAACTAGTGTTAAACGCCACGTATGAAGTTTTCCATACGGATATTGGAAACAATCTTCGCAATAAAGTTTATGATGAGATTATTAATAAGGTCTCATTCCTACCTAAACTTAACTCTCCTACCTACTACTTAAATACCTTTGAAAAAGTTGATGAGTTTATAAAAGACAACCCAGAGTTTAAAATACAGACACTAGAGAAATACGATGCCAATGGAAAGACCTTTCCATCTAACTCTGGGATCTGTGGAATTTGGGCGAGTAATTACATTGCTTATAAAAACTTTCTTAAGTCAGATAAAGAGATACTTATTGTCTTTGAAGATGACGTCGCTATTAGCCCAAACTTTAAGACCGTTGCAGAGACCTACATAAAAGAACTTCCTGAAGATTGGGAAGTCTTTTCTTTCTTTGTACCTAACGATTCATTGTTTGCTTATAGGTCTGATATTCACGATATACCAGGCGGTAATTTTATCTGTAAGTCCTACCAGCAGTGGGCAATGTGCGGCTATGCAGTAAACAGAAGGAGCGCTCAAAAAATCATTGATGACATTGAAACTAAAGGAATAGAGGCGCCAATTGATTGGTATTTATTTAACTTTAGAATGCATCCACGGTTTTTAAACATAACTTTTAATACGTACACCGTAAAGCCGCAGGCTTACAGACCGCTTAAGTTAGTGCCCCAGGTAGCAGATGTAAGTACGGTCCTTACAATGGACCAAAGGGACTAACCCCCAAGTATTTATTGCCAAAAACAACTGCTGGGTCAATCCACCAGTCTTCAAATTCTCTATCAGGCCATCCTGGTACATAGACCTTTACGTTTTCAAAGGCTAGTACGTACCCTAAAGAAAGCAGTAGTTCTTTTTGCTCGTCTTTTACATCTTGGTTTCCAGCATAAAGATCATGCTCAAATGTGATGGTTGAAAACCTATATTGATCTAGAGGTAATTGCTTTAATGAATTTAAAGTATCTTGTGGTGGATCTATATCTACTTGAAGATAATCAATTTGTTTTGGAAAATTATTCTTAATAAAGTAATCAAGGTAATCAAAGGTTGTAGCATCTGCTTGTATGCAGGGGTTTTTTCTATACTGGTTATAGTCTCTGGCAGGCTCTTCAAGCCATTCAAAAGCAACGCCAGTCCAATTAAATTCAGTTTCAAGCAGGTAAGTGTTATTAGTTCTTTGAGATTCAAAAGCGCCAATTTCTACATAGAAACCGTTTTGCTTTTCATCTAACATGTTTAAAACAAAAGACTCTTGCCCAGCCTCACTGTTACTGTTTAAGTAACGTTTGATATTTACATTCCTCCAAAGAGTAGAACGGTAACTGTAGGATCTGCTGCCGTTGTTCCTGCTGTTCCTTGTACGCCTGTACCTATTAGGCCTTGAGTACCAGTTAATCCCTGAGTACCAACAGTTCCTTGGGAACCTACAGTGCCTTGAGATCCTACTGTACCCTGTGAGCCAACTGTACCCTGAGTTCCATTTGTACCTTGGCTACCTACTAATCCTTGAGAGCCAACAGTTCCTTGAGCACCAGTTGTACCAAGAGTTCCCTGGCTACCAACTGTACCTTGACTGCCAACAGTTCCTTGAGTTCCAAGAGTACCCTGAGTTCCATTTGTACCTTGGCTACCGACTGTACCTTGAGTTCCTAGTGAACCTTGGCTTCCAACAGCACCTTGAGAACCAACAGTGCCTTGTGAGCCTACAGTTCCCTGTGCACCTGTAGCACCAATATCTCCAGTACGAGCAAAGGTAATAAGTACTCGGTTATTATTAGTTAATGACCCATTACCAGTAACGTATGCAACAACAACATCGTGATAAGTAGTTTGGTCTGTCATAGATGCAATTGTGTAAAGCGCAAAGATAGAACTGTCAGACTTCTTAGTAACTTTTAAGTGGCCCTTAATAGTTGATGTTGAATCATCAATTGTCTGCAAGTAGCCATGGATATCTGTATTGTCAAAATTGTTATCATCAATACGAAGAATAGTTGCTGATGCTAAAACATCGTTAAACTTTAAGTACTTGTTAGTAGGAGCACTAGCAGTTGTATCACTCTCGTAAGAGTAATCAAATGTAACACCACCAAAAGAACCTTCAACACCTTGAGAACCTGTAAGTCCTTGTGAACCTATAGTTCCTTGGCTACCGACAGTTCCTTGAATGCCTTGAGTACCGTTAGCGCCCTGTGTACCCTGGGTACCGTTAGTGCCCTGTGAACCAACAGTTCCTTGTGCTCCATTAGAGCCTACAAAGCCAGCAGTTCCTTGAGTACCGTCAGTGCCTTGGCTACCTACAGTTCCTTGGGCTCCATTAGAGCCTACAAAGCCAGCAGTTCCTTGAGTACCAAATGAACCTTGAATACCGCCTAAACCTTGTGTACCAGTAGTTCCTTGAATGGCTGAACCTTGTGTACCTTGAGTTCCTTGTACAGTCGGTACTGAGACATCAATTGTTTGTGCGCCAGAATTATACGTAAAAGTAATGTTTGAACGTGTTCCGCTATTAAGCGCAGTTGCTACACGTTCATTTTCAAAATAAAGATTAGTTAAACCTTCTGAAAGATCATCTGTAGAAGTTAATGCAGCACCACTGACTGCTGAATTTACAGCATCAATATCTACAAACTCAACAAGATCACGCCAACCAGTAGATCCATCACCAATTTTAAAAGTATTATTGGTTAAGTTGTACGCAACTTCGCCTTCACTAAGGACCGTATTGGCGTCATACCAATGGGCTTGTGTGTCTCTACGTAATTGAATCTTTGTTGCCATCAGGCGCTTCCTCCGTTAATTCCTGTTATACCAGTGTAATTTGTTGAGGCACTTCCACCATCAACATTCCCACCAGAAACTGCGGACCATATAGACCCAGTGTAGGTATAAAGAGCAATCTCATTAGTATTAAAGTACAAGTCACCAGCGTATTGGCCACTAGGCGCTGAGGCCTTGGCCAATACGTTTACTGGGACAAGTGCTTTTTTACTCACTTAGTTACTGCTTTACAACTACTCGGTAGGTCTCTCCTAATGCAGGGGCGACTGCAAAACCGATTGTAACGTAGTTAACGTTTGCCATTACTACATCTGTAACTACTTCGTTATCAGATGAGTCACGTACTGTTACTAACACGTCTCTGGTATTGAAGTTGTGAGTGATATTAAAGGACGTTGCTGAGTATGGGCTCACTGGAGTAATTGTGGCTGAGAAGGTATCTGCAGTTCCTGAGAGACCCTGTACACCAAGTGTTCCTTGGATACCTTGAGTACCGTCAAATCCTTGAGCACCTTCTAGTCCCTGAGTACCGTCAAGACCCTGTGTACCGACAGTTCCCTGCGATCCAACTGTACCTTGAGTACCGTCTAGACCCTGAGTACCAACGGTACCTTGCGTACCGTCAAGTCCTTGAGAGCCTACGGTTCCTTGTGAACCAGTTACACCTTGAACACCGACTGCACCATCTAGGTTTACAGACCAGTACTGAGATGCACCACCAGCGTTTTTAGCGCCAGTTCCAAGTGAACGTGTGCGAACGAATGAGAGTACTCCATTTCCTGAGTTAAATCCAGAAACAATACCGTATTGAATTTCAGTTACATCGTGAGCAATAACAATGTCTTGACCCACTGTGTAGTCAACATACAAGTCGTTAAGAGTAATTGTTGTTGCGCCAGAATCTCCAAGAGTTAATGCAGAGTTAGATGTTGTGGAGTACTTATCTCCATCAAGACCATCTGTACCTTGGGC
>Ga0114974_10000919_pt1 | contig 23605 bp, 25 predicted proteins | sample S_130206_EF_Meta_FD_87318 | JGI IMG/M metagenome (GOLD analysis project Ga0114974, IMG submission 87318) | Freshwater microbial communities from Lake Simoncouche, Canada to study carbon cycling - S_130206_EF_MetaG | ecosystem: Environmental > Aquatic > Freshwater > Lake | place: Lake... | reverse complement strand
TAAACCAATGATCTACTATCCACTATCTACAATGATAACGTGTGGTATAAGAGAATTTTGTATTATTAGTACACCAGAATATTTGCCTTTGTATGAGAAATTATTTGGTGACGGTAAACATTTAGGATTAGAGATTTGTTATAAAGTTCAATATAAGTCAAGAGGTATTGCTGAATCATTTATTATTGCTGAAGATTTTATTCAGAATGATACGGTTGGATTGATATTAGGAGACAATATTTTTCATGGAATGGCTAGGATAAAACCAACGTTGGATGGTGCAATTGTATTTGCGTATCAAGTAAATGATCCTAGTGCATACGGTGTTGTAGAATTTGATGATGATGGTCACGCAATTTCAATGGAAGAAAAGCCTACCAATCCAAAAAGTACGTATGCTGTTCCTGGTTTATATTTTTATGATAATAAAGTAGTAAAACTTGCAAAGTCATTGAAACCGTCTTCTAGAGGTGAATTAGAAATAACGGATTTAAATAGAATTTATTTGGAACAAAAAAAATTGACGGTAATACAATTTCCAAGAGGAACAGTTTGGTTAGATGCCGGCACGCCTGGATCTTTATATCAAAGTGGTGCTTATGTACAGACAATTCAAGAAAGACAAGGCATTAAAATTGGATGTATTGAAGAAGATTGTTATAAAAAGAAATTTATTAATAAACAACAACTAACTAATATAGTTGACAAAATGCCTAAAAGCGAATATAAACAATACTTAGAAAAATTATTATGATTATACTATTTGGATCAACCGGATATGTTGGCAGTGAATTTAAACGCCAATTAGAACAAAAACAAATTCAATTTAAATGTTGGCCTAATGCAGCAAATACAACATTTTATGATTTAGAAAAATGGTATGAAGATGCTGGATATCCAATTATTGATGCGGCAATTAATGCATCTGGATATACTGGTAAACCAAATGTAGATGCATGTGAAAAAAACAAAGATGTTTGTATTCATGCCAATATTATATTTCCACAAATACTAACTGATTGGTGTGTGTTAAATGAAATTCCTCTCGGACATGTATCAAGTGGATGTATTTATTATGGATCTGGTCCAAACGGAACTGGATTTACTGAAGAAGATGAACCAAATTTTTCTTTTAAACAAAATAATTGTAGTATTTATAGTGGAATCAAAGTAATGTCTGAAAGATTGGTATCAAAATGGAGTAATTCATATATTTGGAGATTGCGAATGCCTTTTGAAGAATATGACAATCCAAGAAATTTAATTAGTAAATTGCTTAAATATCAAAAACAATTAAAAGCAGAGAACTCAGTATCAAACAAACAAGAGTTTGTAAACGCATGTATTGAGACAATTACAAGAAAAGTGCCATATGGTATTTATAATGTTACAAATACTGGATATATTACTACTGAATTATTGGTTGATAAATTGAAGAAAACTATTGCAAAAGATAAAGTGTTTGAATTAATTGAAGGTGAAGAATTTTATAAATCTTGTGCAAATACACCAAGATCTAATTGCATCTTGGATAATAGTAAACTATTGTCTACAGGAATTAAAATGCGTAATGTAGAAGATTCCATTGATTATTGTTTAAACAATTGGAAATGATTCTTATAAAAATTCAAGATTGACATTTAAATCTGGATTTTTGACAATAACGTTTTCATACAGTCTGTTTTTTATATTACAGACTGTAACATTGATATTATCTAATAATGTAAATTTACCTGAACTTCCTTCTGTAAGTGAATTATTTAATATTTCTTGTATATTACATAAACAATTTGCAGTATTTTGATCTAACAAATTAAGATCAAAATCAATAATTACGTCATCGTTTCTAATTTCATCTGATGCAAAAATATCTTCAAACTCCCATGTTCTGTAATTTTTCTTATAATCATTCCATTGTTCTGTTTGTATGCCTAATAAAATATTTGCTGGATCTTGAAACTTTGAATATTCTGACTTTAATATATTAAATGAATTTATATCATCAACACTTATTTTATTAAATAGAAAGTAATTTTCTAATATAAATGACTCTTTGTTTTTTGAATTTTTAAAATTAATTGAAACATTGTATTTATAGTCTGATTCATCATGATTTACGTCATGTTTAAAACTCCTCCATTTTCTTAAAAATCTTTTATATTCAATTGAATCTGCTATATTTTGTGTTTTGATTCTATCTTGATTTTGCGGTTTCCACCATTCTATTCCTCTTGAAGATGTGCAAGTAAAATGATAAACAATGGCGTTCCAGTCCTGTTTAAATTTCATACCGTTCAAACATAGTCTATATAATATATCTGAATCTTCTCTAGATCGTCTAAACAAAGTATCATGTCCGCCTATTTCTATCCATTTTTTTCTATATAATGTAAATGGTGCAAACCAGTAATCAGTTAGTTTGTTTTCTTTTTTACTATTTGAAAATGTCTGAAATGATTCAAAATTAAATTTTGATGGGTCCAATCCAAAATCATGTGTAATTTTTTCTGATGAAGGAGGATGTAATGGAGGTTCTATTCTGGTACTTGAAATTACAGTACTTTCATCTAAATTTTTTATGATATCCAAATCATAGTTTTTTGAAATTACCATATCAGACTGTAAATAAGAAACAATATCAGTCTTTGCCATTTCAAACATTAAATTTATGTTTCTTTGATAACCAACTGGTATACTGCTTGTATTTTTAACTATGGTGAGATTTTTGAATTTTAATTTTTGAGTTTTTAACCATTCAGTAGTATTTTGATTGTCACTGTCAACAAACACAATAATATCATGATTTTTATTATCTAAGTTAATATCAAGTGATTTGAATAGTAACTTGATGTGATTTATTTCATTTTTTGCAGTATTAATGCAAAACGTTATATTTGATGTGTTCATAACATTCTTTTATTCCAAATTCAAGACCTTTCAATTCCAATCCAAGAGAATTTAATTTTTCTCCATTTCCTGTATAATTTAACTCTGATATTTTATTCTCTATATTAATATCTACTTTATGTGATGACAATTCATTAATTATATTTGCTATATCACTTAATTTATATTTTTTTATATATGACATATTAATATCTTTATATGTTGATATTGAATTGTTTAAGAAGTGGTTTATGACATTTGTTAAATCTTCCATATAAAAGAAGTCCATAAATCTATCTTGATGTATAATAATTGGTTTATTCTTAATATAATTATTTATATTATTTCTTATAAATCGTGTAGACAATTCATTGTAGTAGAAACAACCAAATATTCTAAGATTTAATATTATAGGATGATGTGTAGACAATTTTGTAATTACATTTTTAGATAAACCGTAAAAATCCGTAGGAATAATATTAAATATGTCATATTCATTAACATTTGATATATTTTGTTTTCTATCAAATTCTGCGCCAGAACCAAAATTAATGAATATTTTATATCTGTGGCTAAATTTAATTAAATTTTCATACATTAATATGTTTTTATACAACATATCACTTGTATCTTGTTTTAATCTACTGCCACCTTCAATTGCGCAATGTATTACAGTATCTATCTGATTTTCATCTAAATATCTTTCAATACTCTCAGTTGAATACAAATTGATGTCGTTTCTATTACCATTAAAAAATTTAAAGTTGGTATCATCAGATAACAATTTTATGATATTAGAACCTATGAAACCATTTGCGCCCGTAACTAATATATTCATTTCTTTAAATTCATATAACAGGGAAGATTATTATACAATAGAGTTAATGTTTGATGTTGTAATTCTTCTATGTCTTGCGGCTTATAAAATTTGATATTTTCAAAACATTTCATTATTTTTTCATCATCTTCAGCCCAATGAGAAAACCCTAGATATCCATAATCTTTATTTCTGCCACCGCCGATTAGTTTTACGGGTATTTTTTCATGATCTAAATAGTTTCTTATAAACTCAAATGGTCTATACAGAATAAACGGAGTAATAGAATAACAAACAGGTATTTTTTTCTCCAAAGCTATCCCAACCGCAGTTCCTATCATAAGCTGTTCTGAAGACATTACATTGAAAGATCTATCAGGAAAAGAGTTTCTTACTTCATCCCATAAACCGTAACCCAAGTCAGCAGTTATGAAATAAATGTTCTTATTTTTATGCATTTCTTGAAGCAAGATTTTGTTGAAGTCTTTTCTCATGTTAATATTTGATTGGCGATTTTGTAATCGTTTTCTGACATGATGTGGTAATGTGCATTTAATTTTTTAAGAAATGGAAAGAAGTCTCCATTGGTTAAATGAAATTTAATAGTTGGAAGGAAAGAAACCAATCTTAGTTTTAAATATTCAATATCTACATTGTCATAAGCAGCATATCCATTACAAGAACAATGGATTTCAATGTTTTGGATATTTTTTTCTTTAATAAAACGAAGAGCTTCCCATATTGATCCTTCAGCCGTCTCTCCGTCACTTATTAAACAATAAACTTTTTTATCAGTATTAACGATAGCTCTTCCAATCGCAACTGTAATTCCCATTCCTAGGCTACCTGTAGAACAATAAATTTTATTATCTTCATCAAGATGAGGGTGTCCTCCGTGTTTATTAAAAAGATATTCAGCGTCAATTTCATGGTATTTTTCTATTACACAGTATAAAGCTAAAGCGGCGTGACCGCATGACAAAATAAAAATATCGTCTTCTTTCTTTTTATTAAAAATGTCATCTATTATATCTAGGCAAGAAAAATAACTTCCTAGATGGCTTAATTTATTTTTATAAGATATATCTAAAATTCTTTTTACTAATTTTTTATCTTTGTAGTTCATTATTTTGTTTTTAGATAATCAATGAATTCATTGCTTTTTTGTAAGCTTTAACTATGTTGTCTTCAAATTTAATTAATGAATCTTTTGTAATCATAATTTACCATATAAAATTTTGTTTATAAAAATTGACAATTTCTTTTAATTCTAAATCAAATTCACATTTTGGAGACCATCCAAGACATCTCAATTTGTCATCATTCAATGCATATCTTACATCTTGTCCGACTCGTTGTATAGAAAAATCTAAATATTTTTCTTTATAATCCAATGGTAAATCACCAAAATATTCCAAAATAATTTTTTCAACAGTAACAATATTTGATTGTTCAAAGCCACCTGCAATATTATATATTTCATTTTTTACATCATTATTGATGATAGAAATTACTCCTTGAGCAGTATCCTTTGCATGTAACCAATTTCTTTTTGGTGAACCATTATTATGAAGAGGAATTTTTCTTCCGAGTTTCATAAACTTACATGATTTAGGAATTAATTTTTCAACATATTGACCAATACCATAATTATTGGTTGGTCTGATAATGACATAATTCAAACCATATGTTCTGCTCCACGCAATGATCAATTGATCCGCAGCTGCTTTTGTTGCAGAATATGGATTACTTGGCTTTAAAATATCCGTTTCTATATGTTCACCTTCAATTACATCACCATACACTTCATCTGTACTAAAATGAATAAATGTAGGTGTAACATATCCTTCTCTCTTGTATGCTTTTAATAGTTCTAGAATATTGTATACACCGTTAATATTGGAATGTATAAAATCGTCGCTTTTACGAATAGAATTATCAACATGAGTTTCCGCAGCCGTATTAATGAAATAATCACAATCTACTAATCTTTCAATGTTACATATATCTAATTTTTCAAAACTAAATTTTGGATTATTATTAAATTCTTCCAGAAGTTCTTTACGAGCAGCATATGTGATTTTATCAATACCTTTTACATACCATCCTTGGTCTAAACAAGCTCTAGTAACATAAGATCCGATAAAACCCAAACATCCAGTTATATAAACTATTTTTGTCATATACATTATATATTAATTTGAATCATCATTCATTTTTTTTAAAAAAGTTTTGAACTATTGATTCAACATAATCCAATTGAATAGATGTAATTACCGGGCTAGTACCAAGGAAGAATGTATCAGTAGTAATTTTTCTTGCATTTGGATATTTTGTAATCACTTCATTTTTATCAATCAATCCATCATATGCTGGTTGTAACATAATATTACCCGCAAAATATGGCCTAGTTTGAATTTTGTTTGATTCTAAATGATTTACGATATCTTTTCTTTTAAACTTATTATTGTCTTTAATAGTTACTGAAAACGCAAACCAACTTGGATCAGACAATTCCGTTGCTTTTGGTAGAATAAAAAATTCTTCATAGGGTTTAAAAATATTAACCAATCTTGAATGGTTTTCTTTTCTTCTACGATGAATTTCTGGCAATTTCTTCATTTGTTCAAGCCCAATAGATGCTTGTAGTTCAATTGGTTTTAAATTATAACCAATTTCATCATATACATACTTATGATCAAATAATTCATCTGGCAGTTCTGGTAACCAATTATTAAATCTACTGCCACAACTACCATTTTTTAGTAGACCTGCTTTTTTACCAACACAATAACATCCACGTCCCCATTCACGGAAACTACGAGTAACTATTTCTTGCATCTTAGTATTACATGCAACAAATCCACCTTCACCCATAGTCATGTGATGTGCAGGATAGAAACTGCAACTTGCTAGTTCTCCAAAACTACCAAGTGGTTTACCATTATAAGTTGAACCAAGCGCATCACAACAGTCTTCCAATAGAATTAAATTGTATTGTTTAACTATTTCCATCAAACGCTTCATATTGGGTGGGTTACCTAATACATGAGCAAATGTAATGATTTTTGCGCCTTTCTTTGCTACTTCTTCAACTTGGTCTAAGTTTAGGTTTAATGTATCTAAATCAATATCAACAAATACTGGTTCAAATCCTACTTGAAAAATTGGATTTAGTGTAGTAGGAAATCCTGCAATTGGTGTAATTACTTTGGTTCCTTTTGGTAGATTATATAATCTTTTTGATGTCATTGCTAACATCATCAATAAATTAGAACTACTACCACTATTTGTAAGAATACCATATTCTTTGTTGAATAACTTAGGAAAGTTTGTTTCAAACGTAATCGCATCTTGTCCTAAGACTAACCATTCATTTAATAATGAAGAAATTGCAGCAATATATTCTTTTTCATCAAAAAATGGACCTGCATACTGCACCCAGTCTTCTCCTGCTTTCCATTTTTTAGAAACTTGTTTTTGATTGATGTAATTTTTAACTAAATTTAAAATATTTTCTTTTTCATTATTCATAATAAATATAGTAAATTGATTCTCTGTTAGAATCAATTTATTTCATTTTAATAATATTTTACAAATTATTAGTATGTAAATTAATTTTTGGATATGGGACTTTTTTTCTAATTTCTAATTCTAAATCAACGCCAGCAGCTGCCTCACGTTTAACACCTCTTTCTCTATTTGAAGGAGTGTCGTTAAAAACATAGTTTACTGTAGGAACAACTCCTATTTTATTAACAGGACACATTTCTAAACATGGATATGTTGAAGCCAAATCCTCTGCATGAAAATAATATTGATTTGTTTTTGAATACAATAGATCTTCTTTTTTTATTTTTTTGTATAACCACCACTTAAATGTTCTTAAGTGACTTGCTCTCCAATGATCTTGTCTATAACCGTTATATACATGAACATCGTTTGGATAAGGAGTATTTTGTGGTGTTCCCTCTTTAAGAGTAGTATAACATACAAATTTTCCATAGGTCAACCAAGGATTGTATAAATTATAATAATTATTTAATAATTCCAATGAATTTGGATATGCTAACCAATCATCACCATCTATAAATGTGAGTATATCATTGTCAGATGACATAAATTTGATTACATCTTCATTATAAGGAGATATGTTGTATCCTCGTCGCATATTTTTTTCATTAGATACGACTTTCCAATTTGGATTATTTCCTACTAGATTATTTACTTTAGTCAACGTGTCATCTTTAGATGCATCATTTATGTATAAAACTTCATAATTTTTATAAGTCTGACATAATATACTTTCAATATTAGTTTCAACCCAATCTGAATTGTTATATGAAGGAATTACTATTTTAAATTTATTTTGTCTAGTAGACAAATCTTTTACGTATACATCATCTATATTTAGGCGAGTAATACGTTTGTATCCTTTATCTTTCATCATTTCTACAATAGATGTATCATTATAGTTATTTTCACAGACGATATAATCAATCTCAAATACATCAGTGTTTAGATGTTTTAATATTTCAAATTCACTTCCCTCAACATCTATGCTTAAGAAATCTATATGATACATACCATATTGTTCTAATATTTTATTAATATCCAAACATTTAACTGGAACGTCTGTAATCTTTTGGTTTTGTTCACGGGATTCTTGTTCTATACGATTGATATGTTTTTGATCATAACAATCTACTATTCCACTTAACATTTCTGAATATCCTTCAATTAACCGAAATGTTTTTTCTGTATCTTCTTTCCATGCAGCTGCATTTATTGATATACATTTTCTATTTTCTTTTAAACGTTGATACAATTTGGGAATAGGTTCAAAACAAATTCCCTTCCACCCTAATTCTTTTTCAAAAAAATAAGAATTACTACCTTCAATGCCGTCATACGCACCAATATCTAAGAATACACCTTCTTTTTTATTATTGAAGATATGTTCATTTAAAAATTGATCTTGATTATGTTGAGAATAATATGTCATGTGAATTTAATCGTCTTATTTATATTTTTGTATATATCCTTTTTAATTTCCGATGTATATGGTCCCATATATACAATAACAGTTGCATGTTTCTCATTTTTTAAAATAAGAGGACTTTTTACATATAAATTTGTTCCATACAATCGTTTTGATTGTTTTAGACTTCCATTGTCTAATATACACTTTATGTTTTTTACATTCAATCCATTTGCGATTAAATATTGTGAAAATATATGTGCTCCAAACAAATATAAATTTTTACGAGTTTTAATTTGTTTATTTATTTTTTTTACAATATTATTGTTATATTTTACAAAATTAATAAACAATTTTTTGTATTTTTTATAATTATTTTTAAATGGAGTTATTATGGAGTCACATGGTTCGCATGCATAGAAAATACTATGAGATTCGTATTTTTGTTTCTTAATAATTTTGAATCCGTGATTTAATAACAATACATCAACGATTTCCTCTGTTAAGAATAAAGTGTGTTCAAAGTTCAAACAATTTATATGTTTATTTTTGAGCCATTCATATAAATTAGGGATGCTAAATACATGAATACATTTTTCATTAAGTTTATTGCGAATATTTTTAAGAAATGTGTTTGGATCATGAATATGTTCGAATAAATGAGAATGTATCAATAAATCATATTGTTTCAATGATATTTTTTCATCAAACCATTTTTGTTCTATCTTTAGATTTTTGTGCGACAATCCTGAATAATTTTTATCATAAATTGTCCATTTAGACTTCTCATTACTTTTTAAATATTCGGTTGCTAATTTGCCTGATCCTCCACCCAATTCTATTACATTTTTAGATTTAAATTTATTAATGAATTCCAATAACAATTTATTGTGAGATTCCCACACAATTCCTACGGCATCATTGTGAGGAAACATGTTTGTCATTTCTAACGGTAACACATTTCGCAATTGAATCAAACCTGTATCCTTACAAATATCAAACACAAGATCTTTTTTTATATCCAATTCTACGTTTGAATCATCTACACACCCCATGAAAATAGGGAAATTTTTAATTGTGTGTAAATGTTCTATGTTTGAAGAATTAGTTATAACATTTGTAGTTCTAATCATACAGTGAAGTTTGTCAAACCAATATTTCTTTCTATAGTAATTCCGGTGGCAGTATCACCTTCATGTAAGGGTTTTTTATCATTAATTAATACTCTTACACCACCACCAATTCCCATCACCAATTGATCCCATACAAGTCCATGATAACGTAATTGTGACTCTGTTTCCGAACGAGTACATTCTTTTCTTCCTGTAACAAGAATAATTTTGTATTCTTTCATTATCCATTCATTGAACTTTTCTTTTACACCTTCTAGAATTTTTATTTTTTCAGGCGCAATAGTATGGTTGTTTGGATGACCTGGATGTTCAAAAATACAACCGTCAATATCCAGAAATATAGACTTTGGTCTTGCGTCTTTCATGATAGATTATTTTTCAATTGTTCTCCCATAGAATCCATTTGTTTGAAGAAATCAACAGATAGATCTGTCATTCTTTGATCAATATGTGGAGAGAATTTAATTGATTGTAATTCCAATGTAATTGACCATAATTTAATAAATTCATCAATGTTTTTTGTTTTGAGAATATCAAATACCCTGGTTCCTATTGTAGGAACTGTATTTCCTTGAATTGCGGACAAAAGACCTTCCACAGTTCTCATACTTCCTGTAATTAATTCATAATTGAATCTATTTTTACGTTGATCTATGAATTTCATTTGTGAAACTGCATCAATTCCTTTTTCTTCCATTCGTCCTGGAATTAAGCTAACATATCGTGGAGAATATGTGAATGACATTAATGCGGTCGAACAGTCTGCTACGCCAGTAACATTAAAATCAATTTTTTCTTGATATTCTTCTACTAATTCCAATAAATGTTGATACGGAGGTATCTTCAATCCTACTTTTGTATTACCATCTGAAAAAGTTAGGATTAAATCAATCCATTTTTTCAAAGAGTCAACGGAAACATTTGAATCTGGATGTTGAACATAAACCACACCTTTATTGTCATTTCTAATATTAGAAACTAATTTACAAAGGTTATGAGTCTTTTTTTCAAAATCAACGATATTATGAATATTACACTTTGACATTGCGTTTGGATTTGTTGTAATTCCAACCACTTCCCGCCCAGACAATCCTTTTGATAAAAAGGATTCCCATATGGTCTTGATATAATCTTCATCACCCGTATCGATAAAAAATTTGATGTCTTTCATATTATTTATTTTTCTCCAATATATTGTTTAAAATTTTCACTCCTGTTAAATACATTATAATTTGTCTTTCTTTTGAATCGTAGTGTCTTGCACACATTCCAATAAAAATTAATCCTTGAATCAGTTCATATTCTATAGGATCATTTGGAAATTTGTCAATACAATTGTCTTTTAATATTTTTGTAATTGATATCATGTTATTATTTAAAAATGAAAAATTGTAAGAATTTTCATTTACTTGTTCTAACGTAAATTTATCATTTGTAATGTATTCATAACACCCATCAAATGAATGATACAATTTTGCGATATCGTATCTTGGATCTCCAAAAATTCCAAAATTTCCCCAACTTCCTCTTGGATCAATTAAACGTAATGAAGTAATATCTTTATTTAAATTTACACTTGTGAGTATATTTCCAAAACAAAAATCTCCATGAATAACTGTTACTTCTCCATTTAACAATCTATTTTTAATTAAATTTACAATTTCTTCTTTAATTATATTAAAATTTTTATATCTTATACCGTTTATTGTAAGTGATGACACAGATGTGAGTTTATTAAAAAATTCATCACTATCTGATAATTTTTTGAATTCGTTCAATGTTTTGTCAATATACATCTTTTGAAACGTGTCATCATAACTCAATCTATTATTAGATGCAACTTTCCTGAAACTATCTAAAACATTATATAACTGATTTGAAATTGATATCCACTCATCTATATCAACATTATCACTGTATATCATTCTGTCTGATAAATTAGAATAGTTTATATATTCTAATTCTACATAATTTTCGTCCTTATCAGTTTTACCATGATCAAATACTCTTGGAAAATATTTTGTAAAAATCGGATCTTTATGAATTAAATTATAATAATTTAATTCATCTAACAATTTAGAATCAGCACTAATTTTTGTAATAGTACCTATATTCTTATTTATTTTAAATTGATTATACGCTCTTGTTATAAACTTCTTCATAGATTTCTTGAACAGAAATAATTTTTAAATTAAACATTTTTGCATAATTATTAATTTGGTCTCCCTTGACCATTGTACCGTCATGGTTCATTATTTCAACAATGATCGAAATTGGAGAAAGTCCTGCCAATTTAGATAGCTCAATTGATGCCTCTGTATGTCCTCTTCTACCTTTCAATAAATTTGGATGTCCACGTAGAGGAAACAAGTGACCTGGTTGTGAAAGTTGATTTGGATTTGAATTTGGATCACATATCACTTGTATTGTTTTTAATCTGTCTGCTGCAGACATTCCTGTAGTAGTTCCTTCAGTTGCATCAATTGACATCGCAAATGGAGTTCCGTATTTATCATTATTATTTCTTATCATTTGAGGAATTTCTAATTTATCAAGAATATGTCCCTCACACGGAATACACATTAACCCTCTTGCATAATTCATCATGAAAATTAGATTGTGTAATGTAGTCTTTTCAGCAGCAATCATTAGATCTGCTTCATTTTCCCGGTCGTAATCGTCAACGATTAAAATGGGAATGCCATTTTTTATGTCTGCTAATATGTTTGTAATGTTCATAATATAACTTTTAACTGTTTATCCATTTTAAAATTAAATGTTTGTTTGATATGAAATGATAATGTTCACACCAGTCTACTATAATAGATAGTTGGACACGATCTATGTCTTTTAATTTATTTATGATATTATCAGAAAATCCATTTTTATCAAGATAAATTATTGAATCTATAATCTTTTCGTTTACTTCATCTAATGGAGATACTGAATTATTAAAATCTTGAGGACATCTATAAGTTTCTACAAACCCCATATATTTTTTGTAAGCACGAATTCTTACATTATGTTGTTTGAAATGAAGATATTCAGTTCTTGTACAATCATATTTTGTATCAAATCCAGGTTCTATAAATGGCAATTTCCATAAATTTGGCAAATTGTCATAATATACCTCAAATATATCTGATACTCTTGTATTCATAATATGAAACATGCTGTGACATATTTTTTTATTAAATAAATGAGGCGGGTTTAATTGCCATATGCAATCTAAATCTTCCAATACATACATTGGAATTTGTGAAAAAAATATAGTGTCAGGTCTAAACACAATTACACAATCATATTTAAAATTATATTTTTCTTCATATTTTCTTTTCATTTGATTACATAATTTTATTTTATAATTTTTTGGAGTTGCTGATTTTTTTTCTGTGGCAATTACATGTTTATAGTCGTCTTTTAACTCATTTTTCCATTCATCATAATTTTCTATATTAATATCTACCGGATTATAATATTTTATTATATCGTCACGATTAATTTTTTCATTTGAAAATGATATATCTAAATTAGCAACCTCAGAATATAAAGAATGTCCTCTAGTATCCCATACATTAACAAAAACATCTGGTTGTAATACATCTAGAATATATTTTTGTATAGACGGCATACATTTTTCATATTGTCTTAATTGTCCATATACTAACATTGCAGTTTTCATATTATTTTTTTCTGTGGTGATTTATTAATTGGGGATAATTACTGTTTTTATATAAATTTTCAAATCCAATTCCCCATTGCGCCGGAGATCTAAAAGTTTTTAATTTTCTTTTTTTTATATTTACACTATATATTGATTGATCATGCCTATGATCAATGAATTCTGGATAATTTATTTTTCCGTATAAATTTGGAGAATCTGTTATCAAATTTTCAATACAAGATTGTTCAAGATATTCTTTATAAAAATTTATGGTATATTCTGTTTTTTTAAAAAATTGAACGGCTGCGTCACAAATGTTGGAATTGATTATTTCATCTATATCACAGTTATTATATATAAACACATCTCGTTTTGTCCATTTTTTTTCCGTTTGTTGTTGTAAATCAAACGGAATGATATCTTGGTTGTTATTGTTTAATGTATTTATTAAGTGATATACATTATTGATAAAATTGGTGCCAGAATCCGCGTAACACAGATAGTCACCATAATTTATTTTTTCTAGGGTTTTTAATATAAAATATGGTTTCCATAACCAATAACCAGAACCTCTAGGAAGTGTCAATATATGACTATATTCTCTATAGAATTTTTCATCTATATCTTTTTTTCTGTAATCTATAGCTTCATCAAATCCGTGTAAAAGTGCAGATTCACATCCCAATTTTTGGGAGTCATAGAATCCATTGTCTGCGTAGTTTATAAAAATATTCATAACAAATTAAAATTCATTTCTATTTCTTCAGGAGATCCAAGTGAAACAAACTGTGTGTTAAACATATGATAATTGCTTATTTTATATCCTTCACGTATTAAATAATTATACGTTAATGATACATAACATTCAGTGGACAATTTTTCAGACAATAACAATTTAGCTGATTGTTCAAATAGATGTCCGTTTTTCCAATAAAAAATACCATTTAATGCGTTCATAGATATAGCAAATTTCTCTCGTAATTCAGTTGCTATACCATTTTCATTTAATTTTATATAACTATATCTTCCGGGTTTATTTAATTCTATATCATAATGATTGTAAGTGCTTACCACACCGTCTAAATTGTTATCTTTTATGAAATTAGTAAAATCGGTCGGGTTCCACGGAGTATATTGATCACAATTTGTTATTATCAATTCATCTGATAAATTTAACTTATCAAGAATCAGATAACATGTTTCAGCTTGACCTGATGTATCTCGTCCGACATCAATTATTTTGAAATCAATGTTGTATTTTTTACATAATTCGTTTAGTATATCAACATATTTATTTTCTAATAAACGAGTAATGATGTAATATTTTCCATCCAATCTTAAAGAAGATAGAGCATATTCTATAATATACTTATCTTTAACTTTTACAAATGGTTTAGGTTCGTCAAACCCTTTTGATTTAAAACGTGTACCATGACCTGCTATTGGAAATAAAACGTTCATTTTCGATAAAGATTATATGATATTTGTTCAGATCCGATGATTGGAATGTTATACAGTCCTCTGACCACATATCCTTGATATGCTTCACCATAAACATATGGCCAAATATCTGAATGTATTTGACGAAACGTTGGAAATACCGAAGAAAATATATCAATATTCTTGGATGAACCAATGGCAAATGTATCACCTAAGCTGCTATAATTCCATCCAGACCTTGTGGTTGGATATGAATCATTTTCTCTCATATAATGATGCATAAATGCTACGTGTATATATTGAGTATCAACCACTATATGATCTACTATTACTTTGTTATGATATAGAATATCAGGTCTTGTGATAATGACTAAATCATATATAAAATTGTTTTCTTTTTCGTATTGTATTTTTAAATTGTTTGAAGTGTAACGAGAATAGAAATTGCTGGCCAATTTGGTTTGTATTGCGGATGGGATATTATCAAGATTGGAAAATTCATCAAAACTTCTAGGAGACTCCAATAGAATTTTTTTAGGTTTTAATTGATTGTACAATTCAACTGTATTTGGGTGCCATGTACCAACTTTGTTGTCTTGATTCGGTTGTGCTGAATCAAACGGCTTATTTATACAATTTTCATCAAACCATGAATGTATAAAAATGTCTTCAATATTATTCGGAACAATAACATTATCAATTAAAAATTTCAGTGACTCAGGAAATCCTCTGGGTTGCCCCGATAAACATAAAGCTATTTTCATATTATTTATTTGTTGTCATATCATCATTTAAATATTTTTTCCACAATAAATCCTCTGCTATTTTATAGTTCATTGCTCTATCAAAATTTTCTATTATGATAGGCATATTCTCTACATAAAAGTCTAATAAAAATTGTTTGTTTTTTATAATTTCATGTAATTCTTCCACAGAATCAAATGTTAAAAATCCTTTTTTATTAAAAAAGTCTCCTATAGATGGACATCCCCAATATATGGGAATTGTTCCTGTTAGAAAACAGTCAATAATTTTTTCAGTAAAGTAATAATCTTCTTTGCAGTTTTCTATTACAACTGAGAATGCATAATTTTTACAAGAATGTATTTTCTTTAAATGGACGCCTGTGTTTCCGCTTCCCATTATATCTATAAATTGACTTAATTGATTTGCAACTTGAAATCTAGTTTCATGTCCAGTAGTGAATCTTTTGAATGAATACATCATTGATACTAATTTATTTTTTTCATATTCATATGAAATTTCATTTTCATCTAAGTGACATCCACCAATAGGCAATAAATTTGCATTTGGATGTTGTAATAATTTTTTTGAATGTGTAAAGATTTTATCGTAATCTTGCCAATTATCGTTTACATATTCATATGATTTTGGAGTAATCATTGGAGATTCTACTAACCACATATATTTTTTAAATTTATTATACTTTTTGGCTTCCATTGCCATATTATCAGTAAAAAATAAAATTTCACCTTCTATTGTTTTAAAATTCCATTCAAACTTCAATGGTTTAAACCAATTACTTGAAGAATAAGCATGTGAAAATAAATTATCAATTATTGATATTTTTGGTAGTATCATTTTATTAAATTAATTGAATAACATTATAGAATAAAATCCTCTAAAATCATCAATAACATTTATATTTTCATTAATGATTTGGATTTCAGAATAGTAATGTTGATATTTTGAAATTATTTTTTTTATTATATGTAAACTTTCGTCTATGTTTGTATAAAATGGGGTGTGAATTGAAAGATGTAATGGACCTGTATAATGATCAAAAAAACTATCTTGTAAAATACTTGTCTCAGCACCCTCAGTATCTAATTTTACCATAGATATTTCATTACACGAAATATTTAAATCGTTTATAAATTCATTTAAACTCTTTCCCTGTATTTTAAATAAATTTTTTGAAGCGTTTATTCTAGTATTTGATGTCCCAATTTCTTCATCATTTCCCAATGTAAGTATCTCTGTTTTATTTGTTATTGCAAGATTATGACAAGTAACATTCTGAATATTATTTATACTTATATTTTGTTTTAATTGAGAAAATGATGTAGGATCTGGTTCGATTGAGTGACAATTTTTATTTAATTTTGACGCAACTAAAGATATCGGTCCTATCCACGATCCGATGTCAATAAATGTTTTATTACTATTTGAAAAATTTTTAATACAGTAATATGTAAATCTTTCCCATCCTTCGTCTTTCCAGAATTCATGGTCAATGACATCAAATTCAAATCCTTCTTTTTGTATTTTCATAATTTTAATTTTCCGTTGTCAATATTTGTTCAAGTCTATCATATGTTTCCCAATTTGTTGCAAAAGAAGGAAAAATCTGTAAGTTATTATTAATAATCAATTGTTTCCACACATCATTCCAATTATTAGATGGAGTTATTTGTTTATTAATAATTGATGGTGTTAGTATTTGTAATCCACTTGCACATACATTATATTTTTTATATGATGGACCTCTTCCTATAGAAGTAACTTTATATTTTGATTTTTTGTCGTCACATTTGATAAAATCAGGATTCATTCCTTTTTTATATTTTACTGGTAAAATATAAGCATCATCTTTTGAGGTATACTCACTGTGTAATTTTTCAAAATTAAAAGACATGATGATATCACATGGCATAACAATTATAGGTTCATCTATATTTTTAATTATTGTGTTGAACAAAAAATAAGAATTATCTTGATCAATGGTGTTTATTAATCCACTCACTCTTTTTTCAACATGAGAAACTAACAATTCTGATTTATAATTGTATGTTATGTATATATTATTTATACCTTTTTCTTTTAGATTATCAATACAATAATCTATTAATGTTTTATTTCTTACTTTGACAAGAGGTTTGGGAACATAATCTGAAATAGGAAACATTCTAGTTCCCTTACCTCCTGCCATTATTACTGCGGTATTAAACATACTTAAATTGAATCTGAATGTGCATTCAACAATCTAACAATCTCTTCCTCTGTTAAACGAACTGCATTACCGGAATGAAGGGTTTCTAACAAAGGATTTTTTGATTTTTCATTTGGAGAAATCAAAAAGTGTCTGATATTATTTACAATTAGTTCTTCACAAAATGGTAATTCTGCTTCTCCCATTAAATATTCATCCAATCTATCACCTGGCCTTCCTTCTATTTTTTCATAAGTTCCGCCAAATGTTTTTGTCCAACATTTCAATATATCTTCCATTTGAGCAGATTTCATTTCTCTTGATAAGATTTTTCCGGCAATAGTATCTTTTAAATTAATTGCGTTGACAACAAGATTCACTGCTTCATCAATTGTAAAAAAGAATCTTCTCATTTCTGGACCTGTAGTTTTTAGTACTTTAGTATCTTCCCACATTTTTTTCCATAACGGTAATACTGATCCAGTTGACCATGCCACATTTCCATATCTAACACAGGCAAATTTAGTATTTGTCTTTCCATTCATAAGACAAAACATCTTTTCCATAGTTGCTTTTGATATTCCATAGATATTTCTAATTGGAGGTGCGGCTTTATCAGTTGAAATACCAATTACATATTCTACATCACATTCAATTGCAACTCTCGCAATATTTTGTGACCCTACTACATTAACATCAATTGTTTCCATAGGATACTTTTCAGATAAATCTACAAATTTAGTTGCGGCTGCATGGATAATGATGTTGGGTTTCACCGTTTTTATTACATCTCTGACAGAGTTTATATTAGATACATCTAATGGTAAACTTTCACAACCAGTTATGTTACTTGCATAAAAGTTATTCTTATTATTTCTTGATGCAATATATACTTTATAATTTGATTTTAATGCTTGAGCAAGATTTCTTCCCAAGAATCCACTTCCACCTGTAATTAATATTTTTTTCATATCATTCATTTCTTTTTAATGTTGAACTGTTCTGACCAATGTGTTTACAATAACACTTTTCTAAACATGCTGATCTTTTTCCTATTTCGAAATATTTTTTGCCTACACCACTTTCTTCTTTGTATTTTTTATATGGTTTTATTAAATCATAATCTGAAAGTTTTCTCAAACCAGGATTCCATGCAAATCCGTGCCATGCACCCAAATAATTTGTGACATATTCATGATATATCGTTTCATTTTTTGTTTTAAACTTTTCAGTTACTGGATGCATACTTCCACGTTCACCGTCAAATCTTACTCTGACATTAATATTAACCAAATTAGAATCGTGTTCTAAAACGTCAATTGATTTTTCAATGAAACCATAATCAAAAAATTCCCAATCATCTTCACAATGGAATATATACGTAGTATCTACTACAGAATATGCTTTGTCAATACTACTTACTTGTCCTATGTTTTCTTCATTAATGATAACTATTACATCTATGTCACTGAATATTTTTTTTATTTCAACACTTGCATTCGGTAAAGTAGAATTATCAACCACTACATATTTTTTAATTGGATAAGTATTGTGATTCAAAAAAGATTTTACAGTTCTATTTAAGAGATCAAATCTTCCACATGAAGTAAATACAACAGTTATATCTCTTATATTTTTGGGTTGAATATTAATTTCCAAAGACGAATTTGGTTGTATTATCTCTCTAATTTTTGATAACCATTCGGTGCTGGTTGTATACACACTCTTCTTTGCCAGATTTTTTGCATAGTTGCTTGTATAATTATAAAAATCGTTATCTTGTTTTAATTTAATGGCTAAATTTCTAGCCTTATTAATATCACCAACATCAACGCTCAAATCAGGAAAGAAATAATTTTGAGTATCTACTTTGATATTTCCAATACAAGGAATTCCAAAATATGCACAATTTAAACTAAATGTGCCAGCTGCAATAGTAGGCATTAAATGAACGGCATACTTATATGACTTTAATTGTTTCATCCATTCTATCCAAGTCATATAAGTAAGGTGTTTTAATCCTGGTATTTGTTCTTCACCATTACGTTTACAATGCATTGATGGAACATATATGGGACAATCAAATTCTGTAGATACCACATAACTTTGGAATCCACCATACCAATGACAAAAATTTCCTCCGATAATACACGTATTTTCTTTAATAATATTATCATTATTGACTAATGGATACATTAAACTGGGAATTGTTTCAACTGTTACATGTGGAAACAATCCTTTATAAAAATTTACATCATAATTATTGTGTGCAAATATTATATGTGCCGATGACAATTGATTGTAAAAGTTAAATTGTGTTAGTAAATCATATTCATTAAAAAACCATGACGGACCTTCTTGAACTACACATATTTTAGTATTATAGTTTTTTAAAGTCTCTACTACTGGTTTTTTATAGATTTCAATGTCTTTGTCTTGTCCATTGTAAGTAAGTTCTATACCTACGGCGTTTAATTTAGGTATAGCTTTTGGAAATATGATAAACACTACATCATAATTTTTTACATTTTCGTAATCATAAATGTAATAATGATCTGATTGTAACGTGGCCATCCACGCAAATTCAGTTCGCATATTTGGAAAGGTAGGTATTACTTTTCCTTTAAAATCCATTTCTGTTAAAAATGCGGTTCTCATTTTAATATGTTATGTTTTTGTATGTAGATTCAATAATATAATTCAAATTTTTTGTTATTTTAAAATTGGGGTAATCATTTTTGATTTTTGTCAAATCACTGTAATAACAAATATGATCTCCGATTCTATTTTCTTCTTTATAAGAATATATCATTTTCTTTTTTGATATATTTTCTATCAATTCAAATACTTCAATTATAGAACATGAATTATTCTTTCCACCACCTATATTGTATACTGCAGATATTTTAGGATTTTCAATAAACATTGACATGAACTGAATTACATCAGACGAATGTATATTGTCTCTAACTTGTTTTCCTTTATATCCAAAAACGTTATATAATTCTTGATTCTTATTACACTTTATTAAATAATTTAAAAATCCGTGTAATTCTACGCCACTGTGATTTTCACCTGTTAAACAACCTCCTCTTAAACACATGGTTGGTATTTTAAAATATCTTCCATATTCTTGGACTAATACATCTGCTGCAACTTTAGACGCTCCAAATAATGAATGCGTGCAATGATCTATTGAAAAGGTCTCAGGGATTCCATTTTGATATATAGGATCATCATATTCATATCTAGTATTTAATTCTTTTAACTTTATAGAATTAGGTCCGTCTCCATAAACTTTATTTGTAGACATGTGTATAAAAACACAATCTTTATTTGTTTGACGTACACCCTCTAATAGATGTAAAGTTCCATTTGCATTTATTTCAAAATCGTCAAATGGTATTGATGATGCTTTATCATGACTCGGTTGTGCCGCTGTATGAATAACTACATCAAATTTTATAGTTTTAAATATTTCATCTATTGATTTTTTATCTCTAATATCAATATTAAAATTTTTAAAACTTTTATGTTCAGTCAAAAGTTGATTTAATCTGATATTAACGGTTCCTTTTTTTCCAAAGAATATTTCTCTTTGATTATTTTCAATTCCATATACATTATTGCCGAGTCTAGAATAAAAATCAACAGCTTCTGATCCTATCAATCCTCCTGCGCCAGTTATTAACACATTCATACTTTAAATCCTTTATTTTCTTCTTCTGTGAACATTTTATTGTATTTGATATTGGTCTCTACTTGTTTTTCAATTGTTTTATTATGGAGTAACGCAAATTCATATTCATATGGTAGATGAACATGTGTTTTTGAGCCTTCAATTTTTTCATGTAATCTACGTTTCCATTCAATATAAGGTAGATTTTTAAATAATCTGCCTTGTGGATCTGGCCAATTAACAATCAATCTATCTTCATATTGAGTTAATTTCCATCCCCATTGTTTTGCATTATCATGATTCACACCCTTGAAATCATTTATACGAGGAATCCAAAATAAGTCAACATCATTATTTAATTCAATTAATTCTTTTAATGATTCTAACAATGTTTCTGAAGGTAATTCATCATCATCAATTTGAAAAATATATTCACCTTGACATAAACTTTTACCATAATTTTTGTGTTCACTATAATTTCCATCTAATTTATGTTTATGAACTTTAAAGAAACTGTTGTCAGATGTGTTATTTAATACTTGTAACATCAATGGATCATCACTGTAATCATCTAAAATAACACATTCATTATTTTGACCATATTTGTATAGTCTTTCTAACAGAAATTGAAGTTCAAATCCTGTGTTTTTTGTTGTTACTAAATAACTTATAAATGGTCTCATATATCAAAAAACTTTATCCAATTTTGGTAATTCTATACGTTTTAATTTTGGTAATATAATATTTTGTTCAACAGAAAACTCAGGAACATATTTATTTAAAATTTCATGTAATCTGACATCCATTGCTTGAAGACTAAACTTTTGTTCATTTTCAATTCTCAATTTTTCATAGTCTTCTAAAATATCTTTTGATAGACTATTATATAACATCTTTAATTTATCTGATGCTAAACTATGGGATACATAAAACCAACTAGATTCTTTGATTAACCAATCATTTACTGATCCTGGATCAATTGTTTTAACGGTTCCTTCAAAAAACTCGGCATACTTAGGATTCAAAAAATCTAAATGTCCACTCCAATTTGAAACTACGGTTGGCTTTCCACTCAACGTAGACAACAAAATTGGATGGCCAAATCCTTCACCGTGTGTAAAATTAATGTGTACTTTTACTTTTTCATGATTAAACAATGCATTCATCTCAATTGGAGATAGTTCACCATGAATTAAATATATATTTGGAACATTGTCACCAACCAAAGATTGAATTTTCTTAATTTTCTTTAAAGTATCATCTCTGTCAATTTTTGAGAAATTTGCACCATTAGTCTTTAAAACTAAACATGGTCTATTTTCAGGTTTAGCATTCTTAAATGTTTCAGAGAATACCTTGATTAGATTCGCAATATCCTTTCTGTCAGTAAATAGTCCACCGTGAGTCCATTGACCAACAAACAAGAATGCAAATTTTTCTGGAATTGTTGTCATCACATTATCAACACTTTGAACTTTTTCATCTGTTTTCTTATAAATTGAAGTATCTGCACCCCAGAAACATACTTCAATTGGTTTATCATTCTTTAATGGTTCTACTTTGCCATCTTGGTATTGTTTTTGATATTGAGCAGATTCAAATACTTTTTTAACATGATTGCTTGTAACAATGTTCATGTTCATCTTATTTAAACCTTCAATAAATTGACCAGATGCTGCAGTAGTTTCAATACCGGCAGTGATACCAATATTATATTTACCTACTGTTTGAAATTCATTTGGAATGCTAATTTGTACAAACAGATCAGGTTGTTTTTGTAAAGGAGCATTTAAAAAATGACTGAATAGTTTTTTATCTTCTTCAGTGTTAAGATCAGTATCAGATACTTTTGATGGACATCCACCCCATCTAGTAGGAGCAATCTTCACATCATACTTATCATATCTAATAATACTTCTTGCAAGATCAGTTGCCAAATCACCATATCCAGAACGGGAAAATACAGGGCCTTGAATTACACATAATGGTTTACTCATAAATTTATCCTAGTTTTTGTTCTCTTTCTTTAATTGTGTCAATATATTTTTTTTG
>Ga0114974_10000917_pt1 | contig 23619 bp, 26 predicted proteins | sample S_130206_EF_Meta_FD_87318 | JGI IMG/M metagenome (GOLD analysis project Ga0114974, IMG submission 87318) | Freshwater microbial communities from Lake Simoncouche, Canada to study carbon cycling - S_130206_EF_MetaG | ecosystem: Environmental > Aquatic > Freshwater > Lake | place: Lake... | reverse complement strand
TGGAGGAGTGATGAACAACATAGAATTAAAAGAAGGCGCAAAGCTATCGCCATTTTTAGAAAACGTAATTTTTGAGACAGCACGTAAGCATCCTGATTGGACATTTAAATCTAGTGCACCGGAGGTAGCGCAAAAGATTACGGTACTTGAAAAGGATGGTACTACCCAGCTTGGGGTTATTTCAATGGAGAAAAAGTATGTCAGAGGTGACGCGCATTTTGTATTCGTAATTGATAATTGGCGTATCAACGAGATGCGACAACGTGGCTCAGGTATTCAGACTGCTAAGCCTAAGGAAGCGTTAAAAGCTATAGAGAAATATTTTTATCCGTTGACTGACCCAGAACAAATACACGATTCGTTTAAGCATGCGTATCACCTTGTACATTCAGAAGCAAGCAATGCTCAACGTAACGTAGACGCTAGCATCAGGGCATTGTACGAACCCACGCTGGCCTACGCACGTAGTAGATGGGAGGACTTTATTTCTACACTAAATGAGAAGGAGCGTATGGAAGCTTTAAACCTACTAAAGCATCAGCAGCTATGCAACGAAGCAAAAGCATTATTTAGTGATGTCGATTCTAAAAATCGCTTGACGGTGTTTTTAACTAATGGTAAATATGTGGTGCAACAAGGAGAAGTACTACAAGAGTATGAGTCCGACACTTTGCCTGAACATATAAAGACAAAGGTTGGCATGCTTAAGTTAGTAGAAGAGAAACAAGTAATACCCGAAATAGGTGTACGTGTAGGCAAACTATACGTTATCAAATCATAAATAATCAGGAGCTAACATAGGAGAATGCTATGTTGAAAGACGGAAACTTTTACAAAGAAGAACCGCCGAGGATTGGCAAGTTCTATATACCCAAACCAAAAGAAGAGAGCTGCACACCAGAGGAGCGGTTCGTGCAGGACATCATACTAGGGCAACAAGAGAAGCCTAAGCTTCTATCTAAGATGCTTGGTTACATGCTAAAGATGTAGGAGAACATAGTGTCCAGAGAAGATAAGCCACATGCAGTACTAGACTATTTAATAGATAAGGGTTGGGCTACTAACGACCAGAGTATAGCTAAGTTACTCAACACAACTCCGCCTGTTATTAGTCGAGTACGTAACGATAAGAGGGGCATAACCCCCAACCTGATACTGGCTATCTATGACCATACTAATCTAACAATAGACGAGATACGAGAACTTATAAGGAAGAAACCATGAACGAAGAGCTAGTAGATTTCTTCGCAGGGCTAGCGATGCTTGCCGTTGTAAGTAAGAAGGACTTTGAGTTTGAAGATAGTACATGGGAGAACGTCTACGACATAGCAAACGCAATGATGAAAGAACGTGAACGTAGGAAAAAAGATGATTCAGTTTAACCGCTACTCACCCGCAGACAATGACCCCGCAAGACAAGCAGCTATCAATGCACGTAAGCAATTGTGGGGTGAGGATGTACTAATTAACCTGCCTTCTTTTAAGAGCTTAAACTATTTCTATAAGCAAGAGATCGTTGCTTGCATGGGGATGGAGCTTGCTTGTGATTGGTACAAGCTAACGGATGAACAGTACTTCACGTATCTTGGATTCACACAAGACGATGACGATTTGCCTAGCTATATACCGCAAGGTGTAATGCTTTACCAACCAAGAGATTCAGGATTCTTCTCTATCATTGAGAACATGATTGTGGCTAAGTACGTAGCGAGAATGAACAACAAACAGTTGATCGTTGACAATACGTATGCGTGGTGGGGGTATGAGGAGCCGTTCGAAGATATATTCCGCGACTTCACGCTAGTCGATAACGTACCTGCAAACCCACAAGCAATTCATTTTGATTCAATGCGTAACTTTATCTTTACCGCAACAGATGAACACATGTACGAGTTCTACAAGTTTAAGATTCAGATGTACAAGAAGATACTGCGCGACATACGGTGGTACTACAAAGATGAAGTCTATAACGTAGCTAGGTCTGGGCTTATCTTCTTGCGTGGTGGTGACAAGTTAGAAACAGAAACAATATCACCGCCTGAACATTTGTTATACAGAGACATCGCTGCTTTAGCACGTCGTGTATCACGTAGAGTTGTGCTGTCAGATGACTATGCGTTAGCTGAGAAAGTAGCGAACAAAGAAAGTGTAATCACTAACATTACACCGCGTGAGCACACCGGCTACCGTCATGCGTATGGTGGCAAGGTGTCGTGCAAGCCGATACTAAAGAACTATTTAGCCCTTGTAGATTGCAAAGAAAGTTTGGCTTGTCCGTCAGCTAACTTAGTCAACGCTGCACATTGGTCACGCGCCGATGACTTGGCATTTGATTACAACACCATCAACCCCGTCTATAGGTACGCACTTATATGAGAGTGATCGTTCAGAACCATTATGACTTTATAACAAACAACGGCTTTCTATTTACTAATCCTGATAGTGACATCGGTGCAGGGCTACTGCGTCCGTGGAACGACCTGTACGTAGCGGCGAAAGAGCGCGGCATTGATATGTTCACGCCCGACCAACACGACGAGGGCGACCTACTTATCTTGATGGATAGACCGACAACAATCAAAGCTAAAGCACCACGCACTATCGCTGTGCTGTACGAGCCAGATACCATCATCCCTAACAACTACGACAAAGACTTCCTTGATAGTTGCGAGAAAGTCTTTACATGGGATGACCGCTTGGTTGATGATAAGAAGTTTATCAAGTCTAACTTCACAACTGATCTACAAAACGCAGCCACAATACTAACGCAGGTTACTAAACCGTTTGATACGCGCAAGCTGTTGTGTTTGATGAATACGTACAAGCAAAGCTTACACCCTAATACGCTATACGGTAAGCGCGTGGAGGCTGTTCGATTCTTTAACCAGTATCCAGACGATTTTGATTTGTGGGGGCGCTTCTGGCAAGCAGCTACGCACAAAGGTACAACCGACGACAAATTAAAGACGCTATCGAATTATAAGTTTTGCTTGGCGTATGAGAACTGCGACAACGCATACGGTTACATTAGCGAGAAGATGACGGATTGTTTCATGGCAGGTGTTGTGCCTGTGTACTTAGGTGCACCGAACGTGCGTGACCATATACCGCCTGAGTGTTTTGTTGACGTTAAAGACTTCAAGACATACGAAGAGTTGTACAAGTATCTGTCCGACATGCCAAGCTATGAGTACATGATGTACAGGGAAGCCGCATCTAGGTTCTTAGCTTCACCTGAAGCGGAGCAGTTTTACAACGCGCACTTTGTTGACACGATGCTTCAACACATGGAGAACAAATGAGCTTATCAGTAGCAGTAGTAACTAGTACACAAGGTAGGCAGACACTACGTGAAACTATTGAAAGCGTACGCAAACAAACCCGCCGTGCGCGACACTACGTATTTGCACATGGTGAACCGCATCATTTAAAAGTGGAGACGATTGTTGAAGACTACCCCTATGTGGAAAGTGTTTATTTACCTAACGCTAACGGTGGTAATGGTTATGCAATGGCTCCCGTTTTTGCTATGGCTCCGTACGTTATAGAAGAAGATGTAATTTGTTTTCTTGACGACGATAATTGGTACGAACCTGACCACATCGAATCATTAGTTGGTATGATAGAAGCCCATAATTTAGATTGGGCATATAGTCTCCGCAAGATTGTAGACAACGAAGGAAAGTTTATTTGTGATGACGACTGTGAATCTCTCGGGTGTATACCAAACGCAACAGGTCACTACCTTGTTGACAACTCCTGCTACGTGGTTAGAGCCGATGTTGCACGCAGACATAGCCATGCTTGGTACGTCCCCGTTATCTCAGATAGAAATTTCCAAGCTGCACTTATGCACGCTAAACATACAACAGGAACTACCGGCAAACATAGTGTCAATTACAGAATATCTACAGACGGGTCGGGGGGTATGACAGCAGAGAAATTTATCAACAACAATGAATACATGAAACAAAACCATCCCCACTTTCAATGGGCACAGAAACAACTCTTCAACTTTTAGGAGCAGTAATGACAAAACTTTTTATCGCAACGCCCATGTATGGTGGCTTGTGCTATGGCTACTACGCGCAATCGTTATTACAGTTACAAACCACACTACAACAAAACAAGATTGACACCGCTGTTAGTTTCTTATTCAACGAGTCGTTGATTCAACGTGCGCGTAATGCGTTAGCGCATGGCTTCTTAAAGACTGACTTCACGCACTTGATGTTCATTGATGCTGACATCCGGTTTGACCCTAAAGATGTATTGCCTATGCTATTAGCTGACAAGCCGATTATTTGCGGCATCTACCCCAAGAAAGAATTGAATTGGGAGATGATTCATAGAGCAGCATTAGCAGGTACACCGCCAAACGAGTTACGCAAGTACTCAGGTTCGTTTGTAGTTAATCTAGTGGGTTACGCAGGTGAGGCACAAGTAGAAGTAGATAAGCCTGTCGAGATATGGAATGGCGGAACTGGATTCATGCTTATAAAACGTGAAGTGCTCGAACAACTACGTGACAAAGTACCTAGCTACATCAATGACACGCATGACTTGGGTGGCAACATAGGTAAGGAACGTATTGCTGAGTTCTTTGCTACGAGTATTGAGCCAATGGGTGAGCGTCTTCTATCTGAGGACTATCACTTCTGCAAAGAGTGGCGTGAGAAGTGCGCGGGTAGTGTATGGGCTGCACCGTGGGCACAGTTGGCACACATCGGCACACACATGTTTGACGGTATCTTAACCCCTACTCCACAAGATACAGCGCAAGTACCAACTCCTACTTCTACTCCTATATGAGCAGCTTCATAGCCGGTAAGACTTTCATCCCTGCCTCTGGGCAGGTGGTGGGAGATCGTGAAAAAGATTACATGCACGATGCCGTAGACAAAGGCTGGTTGACTGCTGGTGCATACAACTCTCAGTTTGAACAGGGTATGGCTAAGTACTTAGGGTGCAAGGCTGTACGTACAGTTAACTCTGGTAGCTCAGCTAACTTAGTTGCTTTCTCTGCGCTTACGTCTCCTAAGTTGGGAGACAGAGCTATCAAGAGGGGCGACGAGGTTATCTCTGTTGCTTGCGGTTTCCCTACTACGATTAACCCTATCCTTCAGTTCGGTGCTGTGCCTGTTTTTATTGACGTGGACTTAACGCTGAACATTGACCCTATAGGATTAGAACTTGCTATTAACGACAAGACTAAGGCTATCTTCTTAGCACATACGTTAGGCAACCCGTTTAATCTTGATGTCATCATGGATTTAGCAAAGAAGTACAACCTGTGGGTAATTGAAGATTGCTGCGACGCGTTGGGTGCTGAGTGGCGAGGACAAAAGGTGGGCACATTTGGGCACTTATCTACATTATCGTTTTTCCCCGCGCATCACATTACGATGGGTGAAGGTGGGGCGGTTATTGTTAATGACATGGAGCTACTACGTTTAGTGGAATCGTTCAGAGATTGGGGACGTGACTGCTGGTGCGCACCGGGTAGTGACAATACGTGTGGCATGCGGTTCGATCAGAAGCATGGTGACTTACCGCAGGGATATGACCACAAATATGTGTTCAGTCATGTAGGGTACAACCTAAAGATCACAGAGATGCAAGCAGCGTGTGGTGTAGCACAGCTTGAACAGGTAGAAGAATTTGTTAAAGCTAGGCGTGATAACTACAAGTACTTAAGAAACAGTTTACAAGAGTACGATAAGTTGTGGTTCCCCCTGTCGCATCTACAAGCAAACCCTTCATGGTTTGGTTTCCCTATCACGTTGGCTAAGCATTGTGACTTTGATCGTGACACGTTTGTGCGGTACTTAAACGAAAACAAGATTGGTACACGCTTACTGTTTGCTGGTAACGCTACTAAACAACCGTTCTTAAAAGATCAGATATACCGGATACACGGTGAACTTGTTCAGACAGATTACGTTATGAACAACACGCTGTGGGTTGGTGTACAACCAGCAATTACACAGGAGATGCGTGAATACATGGCTACTAAGATACATGAATTTATGGGTGGCTTCTGATGAAAAAGCTAGCCAAGAAGATTAGGATTGATTCACTACGCATGGTGCATCGTGCGAAGGCTGCGCATATTGGGTCGGCGTTATCTATTGCTGACATCTTGGCTGTGCTTTACGGCGGCGTGTTAAAACCAGAGGACAAAGTAATTCTGTCTAAAGGGCACGCTACCGTAGCGTTGTATGCAGCATTGAAGCACTCAGGGTATGACTTAGACTTAGAATCGTATGGACAGTCAGGGTCAGCACTTATGCACCACGTAAGTCATAAGGTTGATGGTGTTCACTTCTCAACAGGCTCACTTGGTCATGGCTTGCCGTTTGGTGTAGGTATAGCTAAGGCGTGGCAGTTGCAGAAGAAAGAAGGGCGTGTGTACGTGATTATGTCTGACGGTGAGATGCAAGAGGGCAGCAATTGGGAAGCAATACAGTTTGCTGCACACCACAAGCTAGACAACCTAACCGCAATCATTGATAACAACAACCTGCAAAGCATTACCACAGTAGAACAAACACTTAGTCTTGGTAATTTAATGGGGAAGTTTGATGCGTTTGAATGGCATGCATCAATGGTAGCAGGACATAATTTATACGCGCTAAGAAGAAGACTGCTTAAAGAAACTTTTGGTGGGGATTCCCCTATAGCTATCATAGCTAGAACAATCAAAGGTAAAGGCGTGTCGTTCATGGAAGACAAAGTTGAGTGGCACTACAAGACACCGACTGATGCAGAGTTAGAGCAAGCGATAAGAGAGGTGGAAGATGCGTAAGCCATTCATGGAAGAACTAACTGCTGCTGTTGAAGCAGATAGACCCATCATGCTAATCACAGGTGATTTGGGTTGGGGTGTGGTCGAGGAGTTTGCTAAACGCTTTCCTAAGAATTTCATCAATGCTGGTGTAGCAGAGCAGAACATGATGGGTATGGCAGCGGGTATGGCAGCGGAGGGCTACCATGTGTTTGTTTATAGCATCGGTAATTTCTCTACGTTTAGATGTGCAGAGCAGATTAGAAACGATGTTGACTATCACAACCTACCTGTGACTGTCGTGTCGGTCGGCGGTGGCTTAGCGTACGGTGCTATGGGTTACTCACACCATACGGTGCAAGACTATGCGTTGATACGCTCGATGCCTAACATGTTAATCGCTGCGCCTTGCGATGACTTAGAAGCGACAGCGTGCGTGCGCTATCTGATTGAGAACCCACAGCCTAGTTACCTGCGCTTGGGTAGAGGCGGTGAAGCACAGATACATAGCCAGATGCCTATAGTAAAGCCGGGTGAATGGGTGTTGGTTGATAAAGAAAAAACTACAGATTACACCGTATTGTCTACAGGAACCGCAGCTTCTATCGCCATGCGTTTATTTCCGTACGCAAAGCAGTACACGTTACCGTTGTGGGGTATGCGCTACAACAGGATGCAGATATTGAAGACAGGCTCTGCGGTTTTCACATCAGTAGAAGATCATTTAAAAGCTGGCGGGTTTGGTAGCTGGCTGCAAGAAGCAGGGTGTTCTGTACTGATAGAGGCGCTCAACCCTAGCGTATGCGGCATGGTAGGTACGACAGAGGAACTGTTAAAGGCAGGTGGTCTATGAGGATTGCAATACTAGGTGCGACAAGCCAGATAGCTAAAGACTTTATTCTGCAATTAAAGGATAACCATGCGTTAATGTTGTTCTCGCGTAAGCCAGCAGAAGTCGATGCGTTCATGCAAGAAGCAGGGCTGCGTGACTACCTATCATTTGGCTACCATGTGCTACCCGATACGCAGTGGTATGTGGATGCTGTGATTAACTTTGTTGGTGCTGGTGACCCTGCTAAAGTAGCAGCGATGGGTGCTGACATTTTTCCTGTTACGTACAAGTACGACGAGCTTGCACTACGGTTCTTGCGCCGACCTAACACCAAGTACATCTTCATTAGTAGTGGTGCAGCGTATGGCGATGCCTTTGATGTTGACCCTGCGGGGTGGGGTACGAAGGTTACGTTTCCAAGCAGCCCACTACCACAGCACTACTATGGGTTAGCCAAGCATCAAGCAGAAGTTAGGCATCGCACGCTGCGTGATAAACACATAGTGGATGTGCGCGTGTTTAACTACATCAGCGGCACGCAGGACACTAACTTGAATTTCATGGCGATGAATATGATTCGCGCAGTTAAGAACAACGAAGTTATGCCTGTGGACATGACAAACCTTGCGCGGGATTTTATTGGCCCCGAGGATTTGGGGCATCTGTTAGCGCAGATACTTATATCGCCGGTGGCTAACGGTGCGTTGGACTGTTACACAAGGGAGCCAATTACTAAAAATGATTTGTTGGCTTACATGAAGCGTACCTACGGATTAAAGTTTGAAGTCACTGACCCTACGTTTAAATCGCCTACAGGGTTAAAGCCTTTCTACTATTCGCGCAATCTCACAGCAGAACAGTTTGGTTATAGGCCTCGATACGATTCGTGGGACAACATTAAACGTGCGGCTGATATTTTATTGGAGAGATGATGGAAACATATTCAATCCTTACGTTTGTAGGTGGCGTGCTTGTAGGTATGGGTATCGCTATGTTATTGGTCGTATCAGCTATGCTTATATGGAGCAAGTATGGCAACTCCTGAGGGTAAAGTTAAGGTAGCAGTAGTCAAGCTATTGCACAAATACAACGCGTACTATTTCTTTCCTGCTACACATGGCTATGGCAGGTCTGGTGTACCCGACATTGTGTGCTGCGTTAAGGGTAAGTTTGTAGCTATAGAATGCAAAGCAGGTACGAACACAACAACGGCTTTACAAGACCGAGAGATAAATAGAATCCGTATTGCGGAAGGTCATGCGATGGTAGTGAACGAAGACAACATAGAACTACTTGAGTGGGTACTAAAGGAGCTAACACATGCAGACAAAGAAGGTAATCCATAGGCAAGTACCATGTGATGCAGTTATGTTGCTAGTACAACGCATGGAGTCACACCCCGAAGAGTTTAGATTAGACACCGGTAAGTGGGCGAACCTGCTTGCGCACGTTAAGAAGCGCGTCGTAGATAAAAACGCCGATGCTTTCATTATCTTGGAAGACTTTGAAGCCGAGATGCTATGGGGCAAATTTAAAACAGCGGGTAAGAAAGAACTACATACGTTCGTAATGCAAAAAATATTAGAAGGAGATTAAAAATGAGCGATGAGTTTGGTGCAGGGGTGCAGATATTACTAAAGCGTATGGAGTCTAACCCTGATGAGTTTAAAGAAGAGCATGGTAGATGGTCGAGTATACGCAACGGTGTGTTTGCATACAAAGAACAAGGTGAACGTAACGCATGGGTGCGTGGGTTAACTAACGCAGAGATAGATGCGATGTATGAAAAGCTAAGCGCAATTCATAGAGCTGTAATGGACGAGTGGGTGATGAAACAAGTATTAGCTGAGCCAGAAGAAGAAAAACGATTAGATGCGTATCAAATGGCGAAGGGTAAGAGAATGGGAGTAGCTCATGGTTGGAATGACCCACGTATGTTAGCGCAGCACAGCATTATTAGTGGGGGTGGAGGTAGTGGGCAGGTGCAGGTTAAACCTGAGTCCGTTATGAGCAAACTTAAAAGAGAGCTTGGTCTGTGAAAATAATATCGTTGGACTTTGAGACGTACTACGACAAAGAGTTTAGCCTTAGCAAGCTAACTACAGAAGAGTACATACGACACGACAACTTTGAAGTTATAGGGGTGGGGGTACAGATAGATGGTGAAGAGGCACAATGGTTCACAGGTACACACGACAAGATCAAAGCGTTCCTTGATTCTTTCAACTTGCAAGATCACCTTGTGCTTGCTCATAATGCTATGTTTGACGCCGCTATTCTTAACTGGCGTTTTGATATTAAGCCTAGGGGTTGGCTTGACACTCTTAGCATGGCACGGGCTTTACACACTATCGAAGTCGGAGGGAGTCTTGCCGCTTTGGCACAGTACTACAGCCTCGGGGAGAAAGGAACCGAAGTTGTTTTGGCCCTTGGCAAGCGACGCACCGACTTCACAGCAGCAGACCTTGCAGCCTATGGAGAGTACTGCAAAAACGACTGTACCCTAACGCTAGACCTATTCAGGATACTGTCGCAAGGTTTTGCGCAATCGGAACTCAGGCTGATTGACTTAACCATACGTATGTTCTCGGAACCCGTGTTGGAGCTAGACGTCAACATGCTACTAGACCACTTACATGAAGTGCAGGTTAAAAAGCAGGAGTTGTTGGACGCTGTGACTATGGTGGACAAAGAGCAGTTGATGTCTAACGATAAGTTTGCGGCAACACTACGTGTGCTAGGTGCTGAGCCGCCTATGAAGATAAGCGCGGTTACAGGTAAAGATGCGTACGCTTTTGCTAAGACAGACGAGGGATTTAAGGAATTACTAGAACACGAGGACATTCGAGTACAAGCTATTGCTGCTGCTAGGCTAGGCGTTAAGTCTACGTTAGAAGAGACGCGCACCCAACGCTTCATCGAGATTTCGGGACGAGGGGCTATGCCAGTTCCCCTACGTTATTACGCCGCTCACACAGGGCGGTGGGGTGGTGATGACAAAGTTAATTTGCAAAACCTTCCCCGCATGTCACCGATTAAAACCTCTATTGTTGCGCCTAAAAATCATTTGATGATTGACTCAGATTCATCACAGATCGAAGCGCGGACGTTGGCGTGGTTAGCAGGGCAGGATGACTTAGTGGAGGCGTTCGACAACGGCGATGACGTGTACAAGATTATGGCTAGTGCTATCTACAATAAAGATATTGCTGACATAACTAAGGACGAGCGGTTTGTGGGTAAGACTACTATCCTAGGTGCAGGGTATGGCATGGGAGCTGCTAAGTTTCAAACCCAACTAAAGACATTCAAAGTTGATATGCCACTTGAAGAAACACAACGCATCATAGATGTGTACCGCAAGACATATCCGCACATTGCTATGTTCTGGAAGCTAGCAGGTAAGGCGCTAGAGCACATTCAATTCAACCAACAAAGCACACTAGGACGCGATGGGGTACTAGTGGTTGAAGGTAGCAAAGGCATCAAATTACCTAATGGTATGTACGTTAAGTATCCGAACTTAAGAAAACTGCAAAAAGATGACGGCTCTACGGAATTGGTGTACGATACAAAGAGGGGGAAAGCAATCATACCAAATAGGATATATGGCGGTAAGGTAACGGAGAACGTCTGCCAAGCCTTAGCGCGTATTGTTATCGGTGAGCAAATGCTGATGATTGCCAAGAAGTACAAGGTGGTTATGACGGTGCATGATGCTATTGCTTGCGTAGTCCCATTCGACGAAGTTGATAGAGCTATGGAGTATGTGCAGTTGTGCATGCGCTTACGCCCTAGTTGGGCACTAGAGTTACCTCTTAACTGTGAAGCAGGATACGGTAAGAGTTATGGAGAATGTTAGTGATAGTTGAAACAATTGATTACAAGAAAATATTCGCGTGGATTAACAACGTGTGGGCTAAGTCATTAGCTGCGGTAGTTATGTTTTGTGTTGGCCTGATGATAGGGCAAGTACAGACAGAGAGCCGCGTTATTGGTGACTGTAAGTATGCAGGTGCATTCCGTGTAGAACAACAAGCGTTTACATGTCAGAGAAGAATATGATACCAGCATGGTCGTACAGCAGTATCAAAACATTCGAGCAATGCCCGAAGAAATACTATCATTTAAAGATAGCAAAGGATGTTAAGGATGAAGGTTCGACGGCTACGATTTACGGTACAGAATTACACACGGCTGCGGAAAACTTTATCAAGGAAGCCACTCCGATTCCGGCGAGGTTTGCTTTTCTCCAACCTGTACTGGACTCGCTTAGCAAAATCGAAGGAGAGAAGCACTGCGAGATCAAGTTGGGCATTGCAAAGAGAGACGGTAAATTTGCGCCATGCGATTTCTTTGCTAAGAATGTATGGTGGCGCGGCATAGCTGACTTACTAATTATTAACGAAGCAAAACAGCAAGCGTACTTAGTTGACTACAAGACGAGTAAGAATGCCAAGTATGCAGACACTAAGCAGCTTGATTTGTTAGCAGGAGCGGTGTTTACGCACTTCCCTAAAGTGATGGAGATTAAGTCCGCGTTGCTCTTTGTGGTTAGCAACGAGATGGTAAAGAAAGAACACGAGCACATCATGCGTTCTTCATACATGAACGTCATGGAGCCTGAGTTGGTTAGGCTTGAAGCAGCAATGAAGAACGATGTATGGAACGCTAACTCAGGGCCGCTATGTAAATTCTGTCCTGTAACAACATGCACACATAATAGGAAGGGCTAATGACAGAATTTGAAGCGCAAGAATGTATCGACAAGATACTTGAAGGCTACCCCGACTTAACTGCTAATGGGTTTAAATACGCAAGAAGATACAAGCAGGAAGAAGGGGAAGGGAGCTACGGGGCTATCAACCCCAAAGGATTTATAACTGTAGTCGAGTGGCTATTAAATTATGACGCGCTAGACCGTAGAAAAACCATTAACACTAGTTTAGGCAGCTACGGGTGGAAACACAAAGTAGAGCGTGATGCTAATACTTATGTAAGTAATGGTGATTTTATTTGTGGTGCTTTGTATTTAAAATATATTATGAAGCGCATACCAAATTCACCTAATGCTTATTTTAATTTAAGGAAGGAACAGACCCGTGCCATACGTAAATAAACCTAGGCCGTACAAAAAAGAATACGAGCAACAGAAAGAGCGCGGTGAATTACCCACAAGGATGGAGCGTCAACGTGCGCGTAACGAGATGGACAAGAAGGGCATTGATCGTACAGGTAAAGACATCGACCATACGATACCGCTTAGCAAAGGCGGCACTAATGCACCGAGTAATTTAAAGTTAAAGAAGCCAAGTGCTAATCGTTCGTTTAGTCGTAACCCAGATCACACGGTTAAAAAGAACAAGCCTAAAAAATAATGCAAATCGTAAACGACAAGGTAATAGTGATAAGAACTAGACGACCGCATCTAGTCACCGAAAAGATCAAGAAGAGCAAGATCATCGGTTGGCTACCGGATGGGCTGCATGACGTCGCTGTTTTCTTTGGGCTTAAAGAAGCGCAACAGCTTACTAGCCTGAAGATTAAAAACGTACCAAGCACCATCACAAGAGATTACAACTGGCCCGGACTGCACAAGCCGTTTAACCATCAGAAAGAGACAGCAGCGTTCTTAACACTACGCAAGAAAGCATTTTGTTTTAACGAGCAAGGTACAGGTAAGACAGCAGCAGTTATCTGGGCGGCTGACTATCTTATGAAAGCGGGTTTGATTCGTCGAGTGCTTATTATTTGCCCCTTGTCGATTATGAAGTCAGCATGGCAAGCAGACTTGTTTAAGTTCGCTGTGCATAGAACAGTAGACATAGCGTATGGCAAAAAAGAGCAACGCGCTAAAGTTATAGAAGGCGATGCTGAGTTTGTCATCATTAACTTTGATGGTGTAGATATTGTCAGGGAAGATATTGCTAATGGTGGGTTTGATTTAATCGTTGCAGACGAAGCGTCGGCGTATAAGAACATTCAGACTAACCGATGGAAAGCATTGAAGACGTTGATTACACCTGATACATGGTTGTGGATGTTGACTGGTACACCCGCTGCGCAGTCGCCTGTGGATGCGTATGGCCTAGCTAAGCTAATTAACCCTGATGGCATACCTAAGTTCTATGGGCAGTTCCGTGACAAGGTGATGGAGAAGGTTGGTCAGTTTCGTTGGATACCACGCAAGGACTCGGAAGTAACGGTGCATAACGCACTACAACCAGCGATACGATTTGAAAAGGCGCAGTGCTTAGACCTACCGGATGTAACGTACGTGGAACGTGATGCACCTTTAACGTCTCAGCAAAAGAAGTATTACGAGATACTCAAGCAGCAAATGATGATGTCAGCGGACGGTGAAGATGTTACGTCTGTTAACGCAGCAGTAAAACTAAATAAACTGTTGCAAATATCGGGCGGTGCAGTTTATTCTGACGATAGACAAGTAATTGAATTTGATGTATCGAACCGTCTGAACGTAGTGCAAGAGGTCATAGAAGAAGCTAGCCATAAGGTGCTAGTGTTTGTACCCTTTACTCATACGATAGCTTTATTGAAAGCGCATCTAATTAAGTCTGGTATTACCTGTGAAGTTATTAGCGGACAAGTAACAGTTAACAAACGACATGACATTATTAATAGATTTCAGACCGACCAAAATACTAAGGTATTAATAATTCAGCCGCAAGCAGCATCACATGGACTAACACTAACCGCAGCAAATGTAGTAATCTGGTACGCACCTGTCACTAGTGTTGAAACGTATCTTCAAGCTAATGCACGAATTGATAGGCCGGGTCAGAAGAATCCGATGACTGTTGTACATATAAAAGGTAGTGAAGTCGAACGACGAATGTACAGCATGCTTCGTGGCAACATAGTAAACCACAATAAAATAATTGAGTTGTACAAGCAGGAAATAGAATCAAAATAGCCCAGCCGGAGGTGGCGCTAATAACACCGGCAGCGGGGGCTAGGGCCTTTGACAATGCAACACCTCATCCCTAGTGACCCCGTACTTTTATTAACCGAAGGAGCTAACTTTGAAAAAACTATTATTACTCGCCCCTATTGTATTAGCAGGGTGTGCGTTGGGCGACGCATACAACCCACCAAACTCAACCCTTGTAGTTGATAAAGAAGTGCAAGGCATGAGTCGCAACGAGGTCATCATGGCTATTAACGAGTGCGAATACAACCGTACCCGTGCAGTAGTTATCATGGCTAAACGCAAAATCTCTGGACGCACGACAGATATAGTTACTGACGTCACATGCGCACCTAAGTACACATACTAAGGGGGCGTTATGGATGAAGTATCTACTAGCAAGCTATCGGCTATCTACTTAAAGATACGCGATGCAAGGTCAGAGTTAAAAGCGAAGTACGAAGAAGATGATAAGCAGTTAGAAGCGCAGATGGATGTAATAGAAGCTAAGTTGCTAGAGATATGCAAAGCAACAGATGCTGACAGTATCAAAACCCAAGCAGGTACAGTAATGCGTAGAGTAGCGACTCGCTACTGGACTAACGATTGGGATTCGATGTATGAATTCGTCAAAGAGAATGACGCTTATGGTTTGTTTGAGAAGCGTATTAGTCAGACGAACATGAAGCAGTTTCTTGAAGAGAACCCCGACAAATTCCCTAAGGGTATGCTGTTGGATAGTGCGTATAAAATCACCGTAAGGAGAAGTAACAAATGACAAACGAAGTTTCTATTTTCAAGAACCGCGATGTAGCGGTTGCAGGTAAGAAGGCCCCTAGTGCATTGACTCAGTCATTGATGAAGGGTGGTAGTAAGCTTAAGCGCATCTCCCCACGTAACGGCATGTTCGTTCGTATAGTTAACGGCGATTCAGCAGGTAAGTTCAAAGCGCCGTTGCGAGTGGTGTTGGTAGGTGTGGCCCCATCTGTACAACGTACGTTCTATATCAAAGCATACGATCCTAACGCTGAGGCTACTCCACCTGATTGCTGGTCTAACGACGGTAACAAACCAGATGCCAGCATCAAGAACCCACAAGGCAAGACTTGTGAAACTTGCCCACAGAACATCAAAGGTTCAGGCCAAGCAGATTCCCGTGCTTGTAGGTTCAAGCGTCGTGTAGCGGTTATTCTGCCAGAAGAAGTGGGTGGCAATAATCATGGCGACATCTATCAGCTTGAGGTAGCATCGAAGTCAATCTTTGGTAAGGGCAGCGGTCAGGTGTTCCCGCTTAATGCTTATCTTGACTACGTTATTGCTAACGGTGAGAACATTGACGGTGTAGTAACTGAGATTGACTTTAACGAGGACAACAACAATCAGTCTGTGTTGTTCCGTGCAGTTGACTTTGTGGCTAGCCATCCTGACTTGCAAGCAGTGGTTGACGAAGCAGTTGAGTCTCCTGAGGTACATAAAGCTATTGTGTTGAACGTAGCTGTTGTAGATAAGGGCGGCGACAACAACGAGGAGTTTGAACAGAAGCCTAAGAAAGTTCAGGTTGTGGAAGAAGAGGAAGTAGCGGAGCCAGTTAAACGCGCAGCAAAGAAAGCTACCCCGCCTCCAGCAGAAACAAAAGGCAGCTTAGCAGATGTAGTTAGCGCGTGGAGTGACGACTAAGTTCTCGCGCCGCATCATGCGGCTTTCGGGGAGGAGCAATCCTCCCCCTTTTTTTCACCTGAGATAAGACAATGGCTGACTTCGACCTTTTAGATGCTGTGCTTGCCCCCCAAGGGTGGTACGCAGTTGTAGGCATCAAGAACAAGAAGACGAGGCAGCACCTTGTAGAGACTAGAGAAGAGGTAAATGAGCTAGTACAAGACATGCTCGAAGAAGAGCGCGACGTGTACTTTGGCTGCGCCAAGTACGAAACAGGAGATAACCGCACAGGCGACAATGCAAAGTACTTCAAGGCATTGTGGGTGGACATTGACTGCGGAGAAGATAAGGCTGCATCCGGTGAAGGCTATATAGACCAAGCTACTGGACTACAGGAACTGCAACGCTTCTGTAAGACAATCGGGCTACCCAAGCCCATAATAATTAACTCAGGCCGTGGCATACACGCTTACTGGGCGCTCACTGAGGTTATCGGCAAAGATCGCTGGCAACCAATGATGGGTCGTTTGGCTGAGCTTTGTAAGATTCACAGCCTGACAGCAGACCCTAAGTGCTTTGAACCAGCACGGATACTGCGTGTACCTAATACGTATAACTTTAAGGATACGCCACCGTCTCCAGTTACTGTAATAGCTGTAGGTGGTAACGTAAGTGAGCCTGCTGAGCTACGTCTAACATTAGGTGTAACGGATAAGAAGTTTGCCCCACGTAGGCAGATACAGCGTAGTGCCCTGACCCTATCCTTGATGGGCAACCGTATCTCCCGCTTCAAAACCATAATGATGAAGTCGGCGCAAGGCGAAGGATGTAAGCAGTTAGTTCACTGCTTCCAGAACCAAGACACTATTTCTTACAACCTATGGCGTAGCGCCTTGTCTATCACGGCATTCTGTGAGGAAGGGGCATCGGCTGCGCACAAGATGTCAGAGAAGTACCCCGGCTATGACCCCGAGGAAATCGAGATTAAAGTGCATGACCTACAGCGTAAAGGTGGGCCGCACTTCTGTGAGACGTTTGAGAAGGAGAATCCCGACGGGTGTATTGGTTGTATACACAAGGGCAAGATCACTACACCTATCGTACTAGGTAAAGAGATAGCACAATCTGAGCCGACTGAAGAAGGTGTGTACGAGGTTGAAGCTGAGGAGGAAGAGGAGGTTGTTTCTTACAAAGTGCCAGCTTTCCCTTACCCATACTTCCGTGGCAAGACAGGCGGTATCTACATGGAGAAAAGTGACGATGACCCTGTGCTGGTATACGAGCATGACTTGTACGTACTCAAGCGTATGACCGACCCTGAAAAAGGCGAGATGGCGTTGATGCGGCTGCACTTGCCAAGAGACGGCACGAAGGAGTTTGCCATACCTGCAAGTGCTTTGATTGGTAAGGACGAGCCGAAGAAGTTTTTAGGCGAAAACGGTGTGCTAGCCCGTGGTCAGCAGATGGACAACATTGTAGGATTTTTACTGTCCTGCGCGAAGGATATACAACTAACAAGAAAGGCAGAACTTATGAGAACACAGTTCGGCTGGGCTGATTCAGACAGCAAATTTATTATTGGGGACAGGGAGATCACCGCAGACGGGGTTTACTATAGCCCCCCTTCCTCCCACACCGAAAGCATTGCGCAACACATGGTGGCTAAGGGTACGTTAGAGAAGTGGAAGGAAGTATTCAACATGTATGCACGGCCCGGTTTAGAGGCTAATGCGTTTGCTGCACTTACTGCGTTTGGCTCCCCGCTGCTTAAGTTTACTGGGCTTAGCGGGGCTATCATCAACGTCATCTTTCCGCACTCAGGTTCAGGTAAATCTACGGCTTTGTTTATGTGCAACAGCGTTTACGGACACCCTAAGGACTTAGTGGCAATTCCTAAGGACACCATGAACGCCCGTATGCACATGCTTGGCGTTATGAACAATCTACCGTTCACGATGGATGAGATTACCAACATGAAGTCCGAGGAGTTCTCAGACCTGACCTACGCTATGTCACAAGGGCGAGGCAAGAATAGGCAGGAGGCAGGAGCCAATAAGCTGCGCAAGAACAATACGAAGTGGCAGAACATAACTCTGTCCAGCGGTAACGCTAGCTTTTACGAGAAGCTGGGTAGCCTTAAGAACACGCCAGATGGCGAGATGATGCGCTTGATGGAGTACACAATTGGCTACAGCGATGCTATCTCTACCGAAGAAGGCAAGCGTATGTTCGATCACCAATTGTTAGAAAACTATGGGCATGCTGGTGACATCTATGCGCAGTGGCTTGTGGGGCACAAAGAGGATGCGGTACAACAGCTACTAGAAGTGCAAGCCAAGATTGACAAGGAGTTACGCCTTAGCCAGCGGGAGCGGTTCTGGTCTGGTCTTGTTGCATGTAACATCATGGGTGGCTTGATAGCTAAGTCGTTGGGTCTGCATGACTACGACATGAAGGCTATATACAAGTGGGCATGTAGCATGATTCGTGACATACGCGAAGATAGCACCGCACCAAGAGATGACCCATCAAGCGTAGTAGGTGACTTTATCAACCGTCATATACGTAACACGCTAGTGGTAGATGGTGAGGCAGATGCCCGCACTAAGTTGTTGCCCGCACCAATTCAAGAGCCGTACGGTGAACTAATCATACGGTATGAGCCTGATACCAAGCAGATGTACATTGTAGCTAAGGTGTTTAAAGATGACTGCGTAGAGCGGCAGATAAACTACAAAGACACCATGAAGCAGTTGCAGACCAAAGGTATCTATCTAGGTAGCACTACAAGGCGTATGACTAGCGGCACTAAGATTAAAGGCACACCCGTTCACGTCATGCACTTTGATTGCAACGCGCCTGAATTCATTAACGTAGACGCGTACGTTGGTGTGGAGAAAGAAGATGAAGGTAGCGGGAGTCTTGTATCAAATTAACTGGAAGCAGTTTAAGAAGGGGCATTCTTTTTTTATACCTTGCTTACATTGCCCAAGTGCAACTGAAGAAATTAAGCGCGTTACAAACCGGCTTAAGTACAAGGTTGTTTCCAAGTGTGTAATCGAAAACAGTATCAGAGGTGTGCGAGTGTGGAGAATATGATATAAAGCACTTGGCGGACGTTGTTAGCTCCTTCGTCCGTTGATTCTCCTTCGGTTGACTTGTGCCCCCGGCCTGTCCGGGGGTTTTTTATTTCCGCTCTTCTTTGCGCAAAGCTTTATCGCTTTGCCGCCCAAGCTTGTAAAGGCTTTCGTACCCTTCAGGTAAATACAACCCACGTTCTGTGTCTTCAAGCATTTTTTCACGACGGTCAAACGCTGCGTCAATGTTCTCGTCTTCAATCTCATTATCAGGGTACATAGCGTTGAAACGATCAATACGATCAAGCACTTTGTTAAATTCTTTTTGCGTACCTAACTCATCAGCACGTAACAAACTATTTAATAACGAAGTACGTTGGTTTTGTACTTTTTGGACAATCTGCCTATTAGCAAAATTATCTGATAGTTTTTGCGCTAGCGGTGCGGTCTTGTAACCTAACGCTTGCATGAAGTATTGGAACTGCGTGAACTTTGTACTGTCTTTAACAGGGTCTAAACCCATACCACGTACGCCTTCTTTCTCGTAGCGTATGTCAGTAATAATACCTCTAAACATAGCAGGTGTTAGTTTTTCAAACGCTTTAAGGTGGTCGCCATTGTTAAAGTCGTCTATAGCGCTCATCCAATTGCTAACCATGCCGCCAGCAGGCCCTGCTAACCCCGCTGCAATATTTAAATACGCTGATTTCCAGTTAGGTGCTTCAGGCCCATCACGGAACCAAAAATCTTGAGACACCCCACTACCCATGTCATACCCAGTAACAGTATCTAAAAGGCCATGCGCTGCAAAGTTACCCAAGCCGCCTAGTTTTTCAGGTAACCATACGTTTTCAAAATATTTTTTAAAGTTGAGCAACTCTAACGGCATTTCTTTATCGTCATCGTGTAGCAAGTTAATAGCGCCTTGTATTGCTGCCATTATCATGCCGTACATAAAAGCGTAGCGAACTCCAGCTAAAAGCCCAGACAAACCTAATGTACCAAAAAACGCTTTAGCTGCGCCAGCACGTTGAGACGCCGGAAGGCTAGATAGCATTTCAGTGCCGTTACGTAGTAAGTACGTAAGGCTAAACAATTGATATTTGCGATATTGAAGTACCGCTTGCAATGGTACAGGGCGCATTGCCTCAGGAGTATTAAACTGTTCGTAGTTAAACAAAGCTTCTTTTGTTTCGCCCTTTGCGTTTTGAACTGCCCTGTCAAACTTTTGTTCGCCGGTTAAATTTTTATCTTTGTTTAATTTTGCATAGTTTAATTTAAACGAAGCAATAAACATTATTTCACGCGACATACTTTCAGCTTTGTGAAAAAAGAAAGTCATCCCGTTTTCAATTGTTTTTGCTAATGCCCCGTATTGGCTTGAAGGCACCTTTGAACGCCCAACTAAATCTGCAGTACGCGTTTGTTGGTTTTGCTGACTATCTATAAATTCGTCGTATGCTTTTTGTAGCAGAGGGTTACCGGCTAAAGAATTCCTTAGCGATGGGAATTCATACTTTAAGTTTCCATCATCTGCGGTTTTAATTTTGCCTACTAAACCAAACCCCATAGACGCAGTATCCATAAGAGCTTGCATAGTGCCGCGTCCTACGCCGTGGTGTTTCCACAGTACAGGTAAGCCGTGCGTTGTAAGGCTGAACAGTTGAGTTACCGCAGACTTAACACCAGTCATTTGCCATAAGAAAGCAATTTTTGTAACCGCTTGCATAGCTAATGCTAACCAGTCATCTTCTAAAGTAGGCGCAATTTCAGCATCTACACGAGTTTCCACTCGATCTACAATCATGCCTAATTTAGCTTTGTCTGGGTTACCTTGAAGCGATGCACGAGCAGCAGATACATGGTTACGCAACGCAGGGCCATACTTAATGCGGCCCAACTGATTAATCATCTTATGACTTAGGTTTCCAAAGTTACGTAACGCGTCATTAGTAAAACCGGCTGTACCTTTGCGATGCAAGAATTGTTTGCGGAACGATTCATCAGGCATTGTGTTCAAGTGCATTTGAAACACTTCTTGCTTTAAAGTGTTTTTAGCATCCGCATCAACCGACTTCATGTTGTCGATAGTAGCAAACAAGTCTCTAATAGTATCGTTATGCTCAGGCAGTTTATTAACAAGTTCAGCTAAACTATTACCTTCATCAAGGTATCCATCTTCAAACATACGTTCGCGTGACCGTTTATCGCCTTTAGCAGCAAGCTCAGCCGTGTGTTCGCGTACAAACGCATTTCTGCTGTCTTCGTCTTCAAACATAGCAAAAACAGCTTTTTTACCTGAACCGCCTATACGCGCCCAGTATTTACCATAACGCATAAGAGGGAAGTAAGGAGCTAACTTAGCACCGGCTTCAAGGGTGGTACGAATAGCAGCCATAAGAGTTTTACTCTCGTCTGCATCACCAGCAATAGCATCTACACGTTCTTGTAAATATTGTCCGTATAGTTTGTAGTTGTTTGCGTACCAATCTCGTACGGCTACATACACAGCTTTAGCTTCACGAGTTAATTTTTTCCATTCGTTATTAACAAGTTTATTGCTTGTATCTTTAGTAGGGTCGATACTTACTAACGTAGTGAAGTGCATGACATCGGCTAAATTTTCAGCGTCTTGTTCTTTTAGTTTTAACCACTTTTCACCAATACGGTCTACTTGCTTTAGCAATTTAACACGGAACGTAACCATCTTATCAATGGTGTTTGTTATGTCGTTAAGTGAACCTATACCTAACTCAGTGCCACGTTTGATAAGCTCATCAGTAGGAAGCAGTTTTAAAAAACCAGTCTTTCGCATATCTTTTAAAGACATACGGTTCCATTTAGCTACTAGCAAACGACCTAGTTCAGTTGGGTCACGGGACAGTTTAGCCATATTGCCAAGTATGCTTAATTTCTGTTTGCTGTCTTTAGCGTGTTGTAGCTTTTCGTATTCTGCTTGCACTTCCTTTTCGGTCAAACGTATTGCTTTTATTACGTTATCTATTTCAGCATCTGCTTTGTCGGACATCTCCCGCATAGCTTCAGCCGATACCTTAGTCTCCATAATCTGATTAGATATGAGGATTAAGTCTTTAAGGCCTGATTTTAAACTAGGGTCTACGCCTAAAACTTGCATAATTATTTCTACAAGTTTATCGAAGCCTGATGTTCTTGTAGAAGTCCCCGGCACAGTGGTGCGTAAGAATTCTTTCATAGCGGGGTCGTTTAGACCGTAAGCCAAAAACTCATGGGTATCTTCAAACACACCAAACCCAACAAGTTCGTCTAACTGGGATTGCAACGGGCCTCTATATGTTACAAGCGTTTGGTACGCAGATTTCATTAAGTCTTGAAGTTCTTTATAAGCATCTGCTAGACTAGGGTCAAGCTTATTAGTTTCTCCCGCTTCTATAGCATCTTCAACGTACATTAACTTTAACGTAGTAACAGCATGCAAAGCTTCATGCAAAACCGTAGCGTTGTCCATCCCAGTATACCCAAAGCTTTCACCCGCTATGTATATGACGCCGCCTTCTTTGTCTTCAAACGGTGCATAGCCTCCTTTAGAGTCTGCTAAAAAGTCTTTAACGTCATCCGGTATAGAAGAGTCGTCTTTCTCCACCACCATAAATGCAACGTCTTTAAGGAAACGCCTATTCTTTTCATCCAGAAGCGCTCTAGCTACACCTTTATCAGCAAAGTTGCCAGACATACCTACGTAGCTAAGCGCACCTAGCAAAGATGAAAACTGTTTAAACTCAGGGTCTACTTTTGTAGAGTGCTCTTGCGTAGGTATAGATACTCGGGATTTTTTAGCTTTGCCTGTTTCTGCAAGAACCGCCGCTTTAGCTTCTGCTAGCTGAGCTTCAGGCATGCTACGCACGTAGTCTTTTAATGCAATGTGACCTTTAGTAGTGCCGTATTTTAATGACTCTCTATATATAACTTTTTGCAAAGTCTTTAACGACTGAGCACGTTTATCTTCTTTTTCTTGCCATTCTTCTGCGCTTTTAAATGTTTCAGGCGCTTGCCTTTGACTTGCTTCTTCAGCAAAGCCTAGTAATGTTTTTACATCACGATAGAATTGATTGATAGCTTTAGATTGTTCGTTACGCTCTTCTTCTGTTCTTTTATTTTCAGACGGTTTACGTCCACCCCCGGGGGCACGAGTTTTAACTGCTTTCTCTTGTGTTTGTTCAATACGCGCAAGTTTAGCGCGTGATTGCGCCATAGCGTTGTACGCATCTAATTCATTGCCAGACAGTTCAAGCGCTTCGTTGCGCCCTGCTTCTAATTCAAGAGGTGCAAACTCGGATGCGGCTGGCTTGGCTGCGGG
>Ga0114974_10000914_pt1 | contig 23700 bp, 30 predicted proteins | sample S_130206_EF_Meta_FD_87318 | JGI IMG/M metagenome (GOLD analysis project Ga0114974, IMG submission 87318) | Freshwater microbial communities from Lake Simoncouche, Canada to study carbon cycling - S_130206_EF_MetaG | ecosystem: Environmental > Aquatic > Freshwater > Lake | place: Lake... | reverse complement strand
CAATCTTGCCGAGGTCATTGGCCGAGAAGGTGAACAGCACCTTGCTGAGATCGAGAGGGATGCCGCTCAGGTACTTGTCCTCGAACTCGCCATTCTGGACAGGGTCTGTCAAGTGCACGAGGAGATTCTGCACCTCCTCACCCTTCGCCGTAGAGCTGATCTTGTCCAGCTCGTCGAACATCAGGATCATCGACATCGACTTCGCACCAATCACCGAGTTCACAATCTTGCCGCAGTGCGAGCCCTCATACACGAGCTGGTGACCCATGTAGGTGCTGGCATCCGAGTCGCCGCCGAGTGAGATGAACTGGAAGGGCCAGCCGAGCGCCTTGGCGATGCCATTCTTGATCAGACTCGTCTTACCAATGCCGGGCGGGCCGGCCAGAAGAAGCGACAGGCCACGCGCGTCCGGGTTGGCGATCTTGGACGCGATGAACTGGAGAATCTGGAGCTTCGACTCTTCCTGACCGTAGATCGCCTCACCGAGGGCCCGCCGCGCCTTCTCCATGAAGGCGCCGCAGGTCTCCTGGCCATCCGCGATGCGCACCGGCACATCCTTATAGAGACCCAGCGGCAGCGCCGTCACCTTCTCTAGCCAGGAACGGAGCTTGTAGTACTCACCGGCGCCCGGGTCCATGGCCTGGAGCGTATTGTACTTGGCGAGCACCATGGCCCGCGTCTCATTCGGCAGCTTCATAGAGAGAATCCGGAACATCATGCTCTGGTAGTTCGGGTCCGTCTCCGGGCGGCGCTCCAGAACATTGATGATCTCGGCCTGCTTACTATCGGTGAGGCGCTTGAACTCGTCAATCTGATCGTCGATCCCGCCCTCGTCCACAGGCTTCGTTACCAGATTGACAAACTTCTTGACAATCTCGGACTCCTTCTTCATATTGTGGCGCTTCGGCACCATGCGGTTCTCTTCCTCCTCGTAGCCACCCATGGTGATTACGAAACCACCCGGGGCCTTCTCATCGTCATCCTCCTCGTCCTCCTCGTCATCATCGTCGTAGTCCTCATCGTCCTCCTCTTCATTCTCGGTCTCCGTCTCCGTCTCGACAACTGGCTTCTTGGAGCTCTTTGACTTCTTGTGAGCGGCCTTCTTCTTGACGGGCTCTTCCTCTTCCTCCTCAGACTCAGACTCCGACTCGGGCTCTTCCTTCTTGGCCTTCTTCTTCTTGGGCACGAACCCCTTGGCCTTCCGCGTAGGTGCAGGCGACGGCTCAGGAGACGACTCCTCGGCCTTCAGGCGGGCCTTGATCTTCTCCTTGGCGGCCGTAGCGGCCGCGCGAGCCGTGCGCTTAATCACGAGACGATCCTCTGGCGTTAGACTCGTATCAATAGAATCCTCCGAGTCGGAACTGTAGGCGATGAGGCCGCGGATATTGCCGTGGCTATCCACGCTCTCATCATCATCATCCTGGGCACCACGACCAGCCTTCTTGCTATGAGTCTTCGGGCTCTTGCGATCCGGGGACTTACCCGCATCGCCAGACTCCTTCTTTGCCATCTTCTGTGAGGCGGCATTCTTCATTTCGATGCTTGGACACGGCCAAGTAGGTGTGTTAATTTTGGTCACTTGCGAGCCGTACGGCGGCCCTTGCGACCGGTGCGGCGAGATCCACGGCGACCGCCGTAAAAAGTATTGCGCACGGCCATATTGCTGTGCTTGGCGAACGTGCGCCCGACGCCCGCCGGAAGGCTGGCCGTCTCTCTGACAATGCGGCCGGCCGTAGATCCAACGCGCTGGGCCGACTCGCCCGTGGCTCTGAGGAGGTGGTTGAAGGGGCTCCAAACGCGCTGCACTAGGCGAAGACCCTTGCGAGAAGCCTTGCGACCGGCCTTGCCGCCCTTACGAGAAGCCTTGCGACCGGCCTTGCCGCCGCCCATGCCCATAGGACGCATGTTAGAGTTGCCTCCACCCATACCCATCTTGTACCCCATATTCGAGTTGCCTCCGCGCATCTTACGAGATCCCTTGCGCATACTCTTGCGACCAGCCTTGCGTGTTCCCTTAGCCATTTCTATTTACCGTCTAGAATATCTTTTACATCCATGAGCAGGAACCGGGACTTTGGGCTAATGCTCTCACACTTCGTCGAAATACAGAAGTTCAGAGTTTCACCACAAGTCTCCAGAAGACTGGTGCGCGCATTTAAGAAGAATGGAGTTACGCGCTTCTTCAGAACCTTCGACATCCGCACAAGACAATCCGCATATTCATCAACCAGCGTCTTTTTGCCAGCCGTTAACCCATGACGCTGAATAAGGCTCAGCAGCAGCTGAAAGGTGTCGCGCAGCGTCGATAGTTCGAGAATCTCGAGGCCCGCGAGCTCGGCTAGGAACTGACTGTAGCCCTGGCGATAGCGCTTCTCCTTATTCTTTTCCACAAAGGACTCATAGTTATCACCGCCCTCCGGGATCTCTACAACGTCCTCAAAGATATCAGTATAGTTCGACTGCAGCTTATTCATTTCCTCCAGCACCACCGTATAGCGGCTAGAAATCTCCGCCAGCAGCTTCGCATATAAGGCACAATAGACCTCTTCAGATGCGGCCTTCTTGAAAACGAGCATGATGAAATCCCGCACAAGGGTTGCCAGATCCGGGTCGCCGGAGCCTAAAATCTGGTAGAGGAACTCACGGACATCCGCATAGGTTGCCGGGCTGAATTTATTCAGCTTCGAAAGAATAATATTGTTCAGAATCTTGTCCTCCACCGGCTGCGTCGAGTTCTTGAATTTCGACTGATACCGATTATGCGGCGAATGCGTTGGCAAAGGCGACGGCGTATCCGGAGACACGGGCGTCGTTGGGGCCGATTTGCCACGAGGTGATCCCCTGGGTGCGAATCGCTGGAGATTTGTAGCGGACTGCGTGCCGCGCCGCCAGTCCGCGACACCCTGTAGCTCACATAGATCCTTCATATTTGCAATAGCTCTACAGACTGTTTCAGACGGCCTCGGTGCCGTTGCCTGATGAGATAGAATGCTTTGGACAACCGATAGAGGGTCCTGCATTGACATACTGTATATTTGTAATGGGACCTTAAACCCATTCTTAGGGCAATTTTACTGTCATTTCATTCCCGTTGCGTAACACATCACAACCTGATCTTCTGCCGGTCCAACAGAATGTTAAAGGCGCCGACTGTGGCCGCCGGCGCCCATATTGTGAATGATGCAAACCTGGGTAATCTGTCCGGATGGCTCGGCTGTAAGATGTCCCAGGCACCCGAGCTTCTGGCAATGGATCTCGCCACAGCCGTACAGACAAAGCCATCGGTTCTTAAAGACCGAGTCAAGCATATCGAGGGGCTTCGCGCTGTACCAGATTTGCAGCCGGAGTTTGAACAGCTGGCCGCAATCGAGACATCCATCCAGGAGTTCTTTGAGACTTCCACGAAGGAGGCTGATTCTCTGAAAGACGATTCTCTCGCCCAACTCAGCTTCACGCACGAGCTGCTGCGTTCCTTGAATCACCTCCCATTTATCTTAATGGCCACAGCGCTCTTTAAGATTTGGGTCGTCCCGGCCATGACTCTTCTCTTTCCACTTGTGGCCTGGATCATGCCTTATCTGCTTTTACGATTCGTCTATGCTCTGCCCATCACACAGGACCAGTATATGGGGATTCTGAGAACGATGTGGTCAGGAGATCTTGTGAATCCGCAGGCCTTCTTTGAAGGGGGCGGTGTCGGCGGCGCCGGACCACCCGTCGCAGACCTTCTCACTCCGAAGTCGATCATGCAGGCCGCCTTCTTTGTATTCTCTTTTGTCCAGAGCATGATCCAGCCCATTCAGAATGCGATGCACTTGTACAAGACCGATAAGGTGTTTTTGACCATGGGTACAAAGCTAATCGAACTCCGGAATCGCATTCGGGCTCTAAACCGGCTCGGAGTGCCATTGTCGAACAGCTTGGAGGAGCTCGACGACGATCCTCGCCGCGCCTTCATTCTGGTGAAGGAGCAGCCCGAGCGCCTTCGCATCGCCTTGAAGAGTCTGGCCCGGCTGGAGATTCTTTGGCGCCTCGCCGTGAAGCCCGAGCTGAAGGCGGTGACGTTCCGGGAAGGGAGCTTAGATCTTGTGGAGGTGGTGGACATTTCTCTGGAGAAGGGCGTGGCCTCGTCGGTTGTTCTCGGAGGCACTGAGCCCGGGCACGCCGTGATCACCGGACCGAATGGCGGTGGCAAGTCGTCCTTCATGCGCGCCGTCCTTCAGTCGGTGCTTCTCGGACACGCCTACGGATGTGCTCCGGCGACCGCCGCCGCCATGCCCCGGTTCTCCTGGATTGCCTCCGGTCTCCAGCTCCGGGACAGCCCCGGCGTTCTCTCCATGTTCGAAACAGAGGTCCGGTTCGCAGCGGCGGCCCTGAATCAGGGCGACGGCGGCCTGGTCCTCTTCGATGAACTGTTCCACAGTACGAATGCACCGGATGGCGCCCGGACGGCGACCCTTTTCTTGGAGCAGCTGTGGGCCAGTACAAGGAGCATGAGCATTGTTAGCACGCACATCTTTCCTTTGATCGAGGCCGCCCCGAAGTCTGTGAAGGCGATTTGTTGCCAGGCCACGGATCGCCCGGATGGAGTGGAGTTCTCATTCCGTGTTGAGCCCGGCATCTGTAGGGTGAGCAGCGTGAAGGGCGTGTGGGAACGGTTCGGGCTAAGTCGCATCGCGGCCCCCAAGCAGACTCCAACTTCTACGGGCTAAAAAGAAAGATGGCCATCCTCAGCGAGTCGATTGCAATCGGCGTACTTCTTATGCTACTCTTCGGCTCGGCCGCGATCTACCTCTATAGCCGTATCACCTACACCGAGAAGCGTGTCAGCATGATGGAGAGCCTCCTCGTCGATATCAAGATGATGATTGAGAGCACGGAGCAGCAGGGTCCCCCGGTTCTTCCGGTAGCCTCTGTTCACAGCTATCAGCCTCCTGCTGTTTTTAAGGCTGAGGCGCAGGCCCCGTCCCAGGAAGAGGCCGAGGCCGAGGCTGAGGATGAGGCCGCCTACGCCGAAGTGCTACAGCAGGCGCCCACCGATGTATCCGGCGAGCCCCCTGTAGAGGCCCCAGTGAAGGTCGGGCCCAACTATGACGCCATGACGCGCACCGAGCTCGTTGCACTGGTTGAGCAGAAGGGAGGGCGCACGACGAAGCGCACCAGCCGCGGTGAGCTCATCAACGTGTTGCGCGCACTTGACTCATCTAAGAATGAGGCCGCCGTAACAGGGGATGCAGTTGCTGAGCCTGTTGGCGGCGATCTCTCTATGGATACAGGCTCTAACGAAACAATGGGAGCTGATCTGGAGGAAGCTACGCTCTAAGCAGATATGGACTCTAAACTCTTTCGCCTTCCTACAAAACCCAATTTCTATGCCGGAACTCCCGACCCTTTCAAGCCGAGCTCCACAGGAAAGTTCTCCCAGCTCCCCACTCCCGACTCCAGATACCCGGGCTTCCCTGCCCAAATGTCGGATGGCCGTTTGGTAACGGACTACCTTCCGAACTGCAGTAAGAATGTTCCGGCGGGCAGCCAGTTCGCCACGAAGGAGTGGATGACCAAGAATGCTTCAGAGCTTATCCGGGTCGGCCGGGAGCGCTATTCCCAGCAGAACGGATCGGGCTTTCACATGGCGAATACGGTGCCTCCTCCGGCCGTCTTAGTTGATTGCCGGACGGACGATTGCAGCCGACGCCTCACGGGGGCCCCTGGAGGAATCGGGGTCGAGCGCCAAGGAGCGGTGGCCCCGGATCTCTTTGGGACCTGGGAGCCGAACATGTTTCGGCAGCCGCCCCCGACCGTGGCCGGGCTCACCACACGGTACGAGGGCGGCCGGAATACGCCCAGAGGCTAAACAGCGACAGATACAGAATATCAGATGCCAGATCCCATTAAGGTTCTGGCCTTCGATATTGGAATCAAGAATCTTGCCTGGTGTCTGCTGGATGCGAGCGGGGCCAAGCCGACCATTCTGGGTTGGCAGAACTACAATCTTCTCGCCGGCGAGGAGGCCGGGACCAAGGTCGTGAAGCCGCCCTGTATGTTCTGCAAGGTGGCCGCTGCCTTCTTTACGGCCGCCGGCCAGACCTGTATCCGCCACTGCCCGGCCGGACAGCCGCCCCTCAAAGATCTCAGTGGCGTTATCCAGCGCTCCGCAACTCTTCCGGTTCTCCGGGCCCTGGCTCCGGGCAAGAAGGGTACGAAGTCCGGGCTCGCCGCCTTTCTGGCCCCCAAGTTCTCCTTTCCGATCGAGAAGATCAAGATCAAAAAAGCGGTTGATACAGACATGGCAACACTACATGACTCTATACGTGCCTTTATTACGGCAAACCTGGCAACCTTTCGCCAGGCCACCCACATTTGCTTAGAGAATCAACCCGTGTTAAAGAATCCGACCATGAAGACCGTGCAGATCCTGCTCTACGCCACTCTGCGCGACTTTTTGCAGCCGGCGCCGCCCGTGAAGCTCGTGCATGCGGGAAAGAAGAATACTGACGGGCCCGTTGCTGAAGTGGGTGACGCGGGATATAAGACTCGAAAGGATGCCATGGAGGCCAAGGTCACCAGTCTTTTAACCCAGGGAAAGATCGTAGACGCTGCTACCCATTTGGCCAAATTCAAGAGTCACACAAAGAAGTCTGATTTGGCCGATGCCTTCTGCATGTGCTGGGATTTTGCTGCCCTAAAATAGATGAGCATCTTCACAACGCCGCAATATGATGCGTCTATGTGGACCCCGGTTAAGACAATCTATGCCACTCACACGGAGGCCGTGTCACTTTTCCGGGGGATTGCGTCAGGGATTGTTGGCCTTGGAGGTGGGCCTGATACGTTTCTAAATAAGAAAATGGATGACATAACGGGGAGTCTAATGAAGAATATAAAGGGACAGCTCGAATCCGATCAATGTGTCGTCGGGTTCAGCATTGAGTTTACGACATTTGGGCGTTCTGATGCTAATACAACGATTAGCGGGCTCGCTATGGGAACTCTTTTGAAGAAGAAGGCGCAGGGTGGTGGAACACGGAAGCGGCGCACAGCCTAAGCCCGACCCGCTATAATATAGTAAACTGCGACCATTTCGAAAAAAGCACAGGGAACGTTAAATGCCTTCTTTAAGGTTCCCGGTCCTTCCGTAGCGGTTCCCGCGCCGCCGAACCGCGTACCGAAGCCGTCTAAAAAGAACGAATCAATGCGAAGAAGGATGAGCGGCAGTGTCACCATTCACGAGATGGAGAACGTGGCCTCGGGCCTGGGCGCGATGGATGTAACACTTGACGCGGGTATGGGCAACGTCATTGACTTTTCTGATCCAAATGACACTCTCGGGCTCGGCATGTTATCGAATCCGGGCAAGATTCGCCCCCAGACTTACACAATGCCTACGGCGTCGGCCCCGCCGCCACCTTCTTCTGGGCTTGCGGAAGTCAGCCTCGGCACGATTGATACTCTTCAACCGATCACGCTCGACCTCGGGGGCTCGGCACCCACGGTGCACTTCGCGCCCGCTCCAGTTGAAATCGAATTCAAGAAGGCCGCCGAAGAGCACGCGCCTCCCAGCCTCTTTTCGAATCCACAGACGGCTACGGGCCCCGGCATTGCGCTGGCCGCCGCCGCGCCGCCCCGCATGGATCCCGAGCAGGAGAAGAAGGAGAAGATCGAGCACTTGACGAAGCTCCAGCGTTTGGAGCAGAAGGGCTTTCCGGTGTCGAAGCGCTATACGATGGACAACTCGCTCGATGAGATGAAGCAGGAGTATCTCCGCCTCGTGGATGCCCGGAACCTCGAGGGATCGCTCCGTTTCCAGCGCCAGGCCCTCATGAGCGTCGTGACGGGTATTCAGTACTTGAACGGCCGCTTCGACCCCTTCGACCTGAAGCTCGACGGCTGGTCGGAGTCCGTGCACGAGAACGTGGAGGACTTCGATGAGATCTTCGAGGAGCTCTATGACAAGTACAAGGAGCGCGGCAAGATGCCTCCGGAGGCGCGCCTCGTGATGGCTCTCGCCGGCTCCGGCTTCATGTGCCACGTGAGCAACACGTTCTTGCGCTCGCGCATGCCGAATATGGATGATATCTTGAAGCAGAACCCGGATCTGGCGAAGCAGTTCGCGGCGGCGGCGGCGCAGCAGGCTGGACCGGGCTTCGGCAACTTCATGGGCATGGCGATGGGCGGATCTGCGCCGGCCCCCGCTCAGCCCCAGGCCCAGGAGCCCCCTACGGGCGCCTTCTTCGGTAGCTCAGCTGAGCGCGTCGCGGCGATGGCCCAGCAGGCCCAGGCGCAGGCCCAGGCCCAGGCGCGCTTTTCACAGAACCAGATGGCCTCTGGTCGGGAGCCCCAGGCCGTAGCGGCTATGGAGAAGCCCACGGCCCGTCGCGAGATGCGCGGCCCCACGGGCGTCGATGACATCCTGAAGTCGTTCGAGGATGCCCGGGCCTCTGGCTCAGAGAACGCCTTCGTGGACCAGATCCCGAGCTCCGATATGCAGAGCATGGTCTCGGCGGAGGATCTCGGCAGCACGACGGAGTCGACGAAGGGCCGCCGCCGTCGGAAGGCCGTCGGTAACACGGTGAGCTTGAATGTATAAGATAGCCACATAGCCACATATAGCCACATGAATAGGAGAACTTCTAGCCCTCCTATTAATATGGCCGTACCACCCGTGCGCTGGTATCACCTTCTATCGTCATGGATCTTTCTCCTGTCAGCCCTATATCCGGTGCACAAGATATCGACCTTTCCTCTAAATATCCTAGCGCTCGGCGGATGTCTAGAGGTGATTATAAATCCGTACAATGAGCATTTCCTAAAAAACATCTATATCTTGGCCCTGCACCTAGTGCCATTCGCCTGGATTCCGTTCGACTTGTCCAGAGAAGTGATCGGATTATCTTTGGCGACTATTGCGATATACATCCTGTTCATCTATAGCATAGGAGAACAGCCAGTACACGTTTACAGAACACTCCTTTCGGAACGCCACACGACCTTTCAGGAGTTTGTAGCGGATCGATTTGGGATACTATAGTAGTATGTCACAAGAAGAGGGCGCATATATAATGATAGCTGCATTTACAATCGTTCCTTTTATTGTATATGCTATATTAAACGTAGTTTTATATAGGGTATTAACAACACTGGGGGTAAAGCTTCTATACTATATTACTATAGCTTTTCTTCTAGGCATTGTGGCATTTTTTATAAGCGCCGTCTTATATTCTGAATCTTTTTCTATTATTATATATTTACCCTTGGCTCTTTTGAATTTATATTATGCTTATTCATACATATCGTTGGTGCGTTAGACACCTATGACATCCCGGATATACTTCATATTCTTCTGATACCAGGTCATAACGTCTGGTGCGGCAACGTCTACGGGCTTCTCCTCGACGGCCTTCGTCTTCTCGTGAAGCCTCTTATAGATATCATTCTCCTCTGCCGTGAGCCCCTTTGTGGGCGCAGGAGTGGGCGGAAGGGGCATCGGGTTACCGAAGATATAGAGATCACTGTGTTCGTTGAAAAGATAGCCCATGGCAAGAATAATGCCAATGCTCATCCAGAGTGCCGTAAACACGTTTCTCGTGGCGACGAAAATCACCACGAACAACATGGCCCGGCGAATCCATGGATTCTGAAAGAACTTATCCTGCTCGGGTGTGAGACTCATCGCGAGATGCCGCCCTCCCAGATTCAGGATTAACATGCTCAGGCCAATGAAGTATGTGTTTGTATTGATGCCACTGATGGCTGCGTCTATTGGATTTAGAGGACCCACTGCAGCCGCCACGGGGGGCGGCATGAAGCTCATTCTACTGTTAGGCCCACTTATTTAGCGTAACCTCCATATCCATCACGTAAAAGAAGATGGAGAAGGCCATCATAACTCCCACGGATGTCGACCAGCGAGCGCCCAGAATGGTCGCTAAAAGAAGGGCAAAGCGCCAAAGCGGGATCGTATAGAGTTTGACCAGTGCCGTGGGATAGTGATTTTCGAAGGCGGCGCCCTCAAAGATATTCCATATGAGCAGAACTGTTGTAAATATAATCCGGCAGACGAGATCTATATATATCGCTGTCATTCTAACTATACTTCCTATTTCCCGGAATGGGAAGCGTTGTTCGTCGACGCTGTGTTCCCTTGATCCTGAACCGCTGCTGTTGTCACCTTATCTTCCGAAATGCCTGCCGGATTTTCGCCCAGAAGCTCCTCGGCGAACCAGCGCTTCTTGAGGGTTACCATCTTTATATCCGTTGCATCCCCTGATTCGAATCCCTCTATCCGGGGGCTGACCGCGAGAAGAAGTATGGTAAACAGGGCCATCATGATTCCGTAGGTCCAGGAATACATGTCAGCGATAAGAAGCGTAAGGGCGAAAAGTACTGCGCGACCTATCGTTGTATTTAGTTGCAGTCGGATGCCGGCAGGTATTTGGCGAACATAGACGATTCCCAGAACCAGCGCGAGGCCTAGATACATCGATAGAGGTTTGGTATATTTATTGATCATGTCAATAATGTGTTCTTTTGCTCCACCTGACATTATAGGCAGAGGAGCAGGGGCGCTCATTCTATCGTTAAATGGTATTTTCTAAGAGTTACTAACAGAGGGGGAATGGCTGAGCTCTGTTCCCTGGAGAATGCTTTTCCAAATATAGGTAAAATCGGGCCACCGTCGGTGGGTGGCACCGATACGACCCCGACACGTGAAGAGCGCAAGGCGGCGAAAAAGAAGGCGAAGCGCTGCAAGGTCACGGCGCTCGAGGCTGATCAAGGCCCCGACCCTGATCGCCTCTATGGTAAAACTGATGACGTTGAGAAGGAGGGCTATCAGAATGGGATCCCGAAGGTGGCCAAATCGACGGAGTCGACGGCAACGTTTCCCTCCTATTTTGGCAAGGGCCTCGATGATGACGAGGGGTTCTCTTCCTATTCGGCGGCGAAAGGCGATGATCCTAACTATCGGCTCGAGCCCGACTTCACCCAGACCTTTGATACGAAGGGGGTCGAGAAGGCCATGGGATCTCTCCTTCCGGATCCGAATCTCTCCGACCGCTGGAAGCCCCTGACGGAGACCACCTACACTGCCTTCGGGACGCCAAGACATCCTACGGCACTTGCCGCTAGACCGGGGTGGGCGTCGATCCCGCAACTAGAGACACCGGCCCCTATTGAGCAGAAATTCAAGCCACGGGACGAGTCGTGGCTGTCGAAGAATGATAAGGAGGAGATCCTGGAGCGCATGAACACTCTGGTCGGGCGCCTTGATGAAATGGAGCGGCGGCGGCTCCAGAACACGCAAACAGAGCTTCTTCTGTTTGTGGGTACTGGCTTGTTACTGCTATTTACATTTGAACTAGTGTCGAGATAAGAGGCAGCGAGTAATATAAGGGTTCCTTTTAGGCTTGCCGCCCCCTCCGTGGATTTCCTTAAGTACTTTCACGACCTTTTCTTCGGTTTCCGAATATGCCTTGAAACATTTATCATCTTCTTTAGCGAAGGCCATGTACCGCTCATCAATTTGCCTCTGTGGATCACTAATCGTTTTTTCTGTCATTTTCATACAATCGTTTGGATTCGCGACAAGTTTCACATCTGAAATAGCTGAACTATAATCTTCATCTTGAGGTTTATAGTTCTTTAACGATAGGCGTAGAGCTTTTACGCTCATCTCTTCATTATCGGCGGTGGCCCCTATAATAGGCGTAGTTCCATCTGAATTTTTTATAGTCGTATATGAAATAACCTTTTCACCTTTGATTATAGTCCTAATTTCATTCAGACGCGTGGGGGGGCCAGGAAACTCGGATAGTATTTCTACATCTGTTCCTTGAAGTTTGCCATCGAGAGAAAGTACGAACTTGCCTGACTTTGCGGCAGCCATTGCTTTGCTTCGGGCGGCGGCGGCAGCTTTGGCCTCTGCAAGAGATTTGTATGGCTTGCCGGTGACTGGATCGATTCCATACTTGCCACGCGCTACAGCGGCTGCCTCTGCGGCTTCTTTTGATGTATAGGGTTTACCGGTCTCTGGGTCAATCCCATAGTCTCCATCATCGGCTGTCCCCTTTCTACCTTTACGACCGCCTTTGCCGTCTCCTTCGCCGTCTCCGTCGCCGTCTCCGTCGCCGTCACCGCTACCCTTATTATTATTGTTACTACTCGGGTCCGTAGGATTATCATTTCCAGAGGTTTTATTCGCGTCGTTATTGTTAGGCGAGTCAGGATTATTATTGTTGTTACCACTATTTGAACCGTTGCCTCTAGAACCTAGACCTGCACTACCCAGACCCAATGATAATGCTGTCATACCGCCGGGCCCGCCGCTACCCTTATCCTTATCCTTCTTCTTCTTTTTCTTGTTTTTCTTTCCCTTCTTTCCCTTCTTTCCCTTCTTTCCCTTCTTTCTCTTCTTTCCCTTCTTTCCCTTCTTTCCCTTCTTTCCCTTCTTTGTAGACTTCTTATTCTTCTTTTTATTCTTCTTGGTTGTCTTCTTTTTATTTTTCTTAGATGTCTTCTTAGACGTCTTCTTTTTATTCTTCTTGGTCGTCTTCTTAGACGTCTTCTTTTTATTCTTCTTGGTCTTCTTGGGCGCCTTCTTTTTCTTCTTGGGCGCCTTCTTTTTCCCTTTTCCACCCACCATTTTTTGAGTAGACTTTCTTGTTATAAACCTCGCCCCACTTCTAGCACTCTTTCGAGTCTGCCCCATCTACTCTATAAACATATTTAATACAATAAACAGTGCCCGCGCTACCCCCATCAGTTCAGGAAGTTCCATTCAGGATACCGCTTTTTGTATAGATTAAGAATATCTTTTATGTCATATTCTGTAATATCTATCTTATTTACAACAATATTCCGTAATAGGTATTGATTTGTTTTGTTACTAACGATTATAACTGGCATTATCCAACCGGTTATGGTCCTATATGCCTTATGTGCACCAAACTCAAAATCTAACATGAACTCACCGGGTGTAGCTTCCTCCAGCGTAGCCTCTTCTGCATTCATAGTTTGGGGTATTTCTAAAGCCGGGTCTTCTACCTTTATATTGTCCAAGTTATTCATTAATAGATTGGTTTCAATCTGTCTAACAAAGGCACGCGCAGCATCGCATTCCTTATATGTAAGTAGTCCTTCATCAGTAAAACACTTACTTATGGAGATTAACATTAAAAACTCACATAGCTTATCATTCCATTCATCACGAAATACGTTATGTAATAGCTTCGGACTTATTCCGAGGTCATTTAATAGATCTGCTTCACCACTGAACCCTTTACCACCGGATGTAAATACTCCTGCCAACCAGTTACTTTTAACCTTACCCGAACCTTTACGAATACGATATAGTTTGCCGTTACGTATGATGTTTATCTTCTGAGCTCTCGTGATTCGTTTCATATCTGCTGAAAAAAACCGGTCAAGCCCTTCTAGAACATTCTTTACCTCGCACATGGGTTTCCGATTCACGGTAGGCGCATACAGGCGTATAACGGCGATCTTATCTGAATCCTTGAAGCCGAATGGAGATGATACGGTGGAAGCCGAAATATCGGCTATTAATGGCTCGCATTGACCGGTGCGGCTAGGGCCTGGCGGTACTACAGTCCTAGCATCTGCCGATGTAAATGTTAAATATCCTGTGATATCTGTTGCTAGGCCAGTATTTATAAACGTATTATATTCGGTGTTTATCAATGGCTCGAGTGTTAGACCATTGTGAGTAGCGTTCGATGTTATTATAATACCACTGCGTCTTTCTACCGGGCCCTTATATACAATATAACTCGGTTCTAGCATATTTACGAGAGCGTCATCCTGTGGTAGTTCATACTGTTGTTTAAGAGCACAGCCAACCTCTATATTAGCCGGCGTATGCTCAGCAAGAACAAATACCTTATCTTCATTGAGGGCCTTGAATTTCATAAACATATAGTTGAGCGTCAGGTCATGGGCGATTCCCTCGGATGTCTTTAGATTTCCGTAAAAGGGTGGCATAAATACTATGCGCGCATTCTCTACGATTGTGCCGATTTCATCCTGAACATTCGACATTACACCGATAGATGATAGGAATGTGAGTAGATAATCAAACCGTGATAGTTTGCCGGCTACCGGTGGAAGAAGTACGATTGTCTCGACGGCGTCTCCTATGTCTGCGCCACTATCTGAAATGAAATGCACAAGTTTCGGTACCTTACTTATATCTTGACCAGGCGCACAGCTGTTTCCATTTGGAGGAGGTGTTCCACCCCAGTGCACCGCATGTTTGGTTTTATAGGCTGTCACAACATCCTTCACGTCTGTTCTTGATTGCTTCAACATTGTGGTCATGATACTTGCAGAATATTTATCGAGGATCTCGGCTTTTTTGTCGAGCTTATAGAACTCGACTCGGGGGTTGGAGATTAGTTTGACACTTTCTTTGTGTGCAGCGACGCGAGCGGCGGCGGCAGCGGCGGCGGCAGCAGCACTGTCAACCTTTACAGCATCGGCTATTTCTGGTTCGAGTGCTCTTAACCCACCCTCTTGACTCCCGCCAACAGCCACAATAGGGGCCGGAGGCACATCTCCGTTCATGAGAGACGGCGTTTCAGGTTGTCCCAAGGCCATTAGGCTGAATCCTCCGCCCATGACGGGTCGTATATCTCCTTGTCCACCCGAGAGCATACTCTCTCCAGAATAACCCGGAGGCGCACTCATCTATCAAAGCATGTGAAACATAAAGGCCTAAGAACCCCCGCCCTATAAGAGCAGCATGGACGACCTACCGGTGCCAATCGAACCCGACCCGCAAACTCGTCGCAAGAAGATCCACTGCAAGCAGGAACTAATCGTCAGCTCCTTGCAGCGGTTTTATTCGGGCCACCCCGATAAGGCCGAGATTATCGGGCTCCTCGATGGCACGTCTGAGATGTCTCTCCGCCTTGTAGACTGGTTCGTCACGAACTATGCGAAGCAGCACAGCATCTCCTACATTCTGAATGGCCAGGAGTTCCTCGTGTATACCAACTACAAGTCGCAGCTGAAGGCCTACAGCAAGAAGCTCTTTGACCCCTTTTGCCGTCGGGAGCGTATCATGTTCCAGATTGTGGACACTCCGGCCTTCATGACGACGGTGGGTAAGCTGAACTTCTTCCGATGGGCAATCGAGAAGGGTGTTCTGAATTACATCACGCTGAACTCTGCCAAGATTGAGGCGGCCATGAATGCGAACGCCAAGGAGCAGCTGAAGGCCAGGAAGGCGGAGCCTACCCAGGCTACACGCGCAGCCACGCGGAAGCGTGTCGTGGCGCAGCCGAATGCAAAACTCATGCAGAAGCACGAGTTTTCGGTGGAGGTGCGATTTGATTGATGGTGCATCGCCTAAGGGTAGTTGACATATATCATGTAAGATGGACACAATTTGTGGTGTAGTATGTATATTTCAAATGAATCATTGGGCACTCGATCGCATATTACCAAAACCGAACATTGAAGCCATCACTCGCCTAAATGGCATGGCTCTTCAGGTATATATTTGCGCAAGCTTTCTCTTCAAACATGACGTAAGCAATATGGTTCGCATCGCCTACATTTTTATAGGTCATATGATATATGATCTAGTATATGTGGATACACTCGCGATGAAGATACATCATATACTATGCATATCTCTTTTGGTCTTATATCATACATATTTGAAGTATACACTTGAGTTTACATATGCAGATGCATATTATGTATATAGGAATCTTGTCCTACTTGAATCAACCTCGCCCCTGTTAAACTGTGCATGGTTATTGCACCATTTTCAGTATCCAAATAAGGCCTTTAATATGTATATAAAGGCGGCGGCTGCTCTCTATTGGACAGTCGCGCGGATGATCGTATTTCCTTACATAGTTTACTCGGGTGGAAACTTCTATCCTCGCCTCTTCGCATATCCCTTTATTCCATTGAATATCATCTGGTTTCATGCTCTTATGAAGATGGCCGCTAAGGAACTTTATGGAAAACCTGTCAAGGCACCTTTGCCTGTAGCCGATAGTTGACCTCAATGGAATCGATCTTGGGGCGCATGACCTCGTAGGCTAGAATAGGTGCCGTGAGATCCGAGCCCTCTGGCATCCAGCGACTCGTGAGCCCCCGCTCCAAGAGCCTCTTCGACTCCTTAACGCCCCGCTCAGGCTCCTTTTCCTCATATACAACGGAACGGACTTCGCGCACCATATTGCGCGGATCCCGGGTCGGATCATAGCGATCGAAGTACGGATTCTCGGCGAGCTGGGGGCCATCCGCAACGAAGGGCTGCGACTGGCGAAAGTCACGCGTATCCGTGCGGCTGCTCAAAGGCGCCATATCATAGAACTTGAGCGCGCGCGATGCATCTGTAGGGACGGCCAGGCCCTGTTGCACAGGGGCGTCCGAGTTCCACTGCTCGAACTGCCTCGCGTTAATCGTGTCGTGAGTGGCGGTCTCCTTACGCATACGGAGCTGCATTTTGGGCGGTGGGATTCTGACTGTTCCAGCATATTGTAGGGGGTTGAACATCTACCACTCTTTTCTACCAGAAGGTTTAAACTCACATTCATAGATATCTATAGTATGTTCATCGTGCCATATATATCGATTCAGGTAAAGGCCTGTACACAGTTCTGGCTATTCTTAGAGAGAAACGGCACTCACTTGATCGAGGTCGGCGCAGATGCTCACGCCTTCAGCGTCGATAACGGGTTCTCGGATGATCCGACGTTCCAGAAAACAGGCGATCTCCTATTTCTCCAGGTGGATCGTTTGAGGCCGGGGCTCGACGCCTTTTACACCTGGGACGAAGTGGTACCAGGCACGATTCCGGGCAAGGAGCTTTGGCGCCCCTTCCTGTGGCTTCCGGGAACGGAGCACCTTTTGGCGGAGACGCGGTTATCGGCGAAGCATACGGCCTTATCTGTGTTACAAGGCATCTTAAGCCATAGCGCTATAGAATCAATAGATGAGTGCACGAAATAAGACAGTTCGGAAATCGCATGATGTCAGCGGCACACCTATTGATTTCTCGGTGAACACCTCTCTCCAGAATCTGATTCAGACGGAGGCGGATGGGGCCTACAGGAAGGCTTGGCACCGGCTCGAGCGCGGCCTTCGCCTAAATCGTCTCCGGGCATTTACGGAGGAGTTCGCCGCAAAGCGTGGCCTGAAGGATTCCGAGAAGGTGGCCCTGCTCTCACTTCTCACGAAGGCCCTTGACAAGAAGCTTCTAAATTCGAAGACGACCGTTGAATACGATGAACAGGAGGAGAAGATTAAGGAGATCAAGCCCCTGGTCATGCATCAGAACGCGGCCGGCGAAGTCCTTTTTCAGCTACTGGAGAAGAGGAATGCCGTCACATTCCGGAAACGGGCCTCAGAACTTCCGGCCCAACCTGAAGAAAAGAGTGCCTAAGATGTTGCCGCCTATATCTAATAAAGTGCCTAAGCCCGGCAAAGTTGACGACACTATGAAGTCACTGAACGGTATCATGTTTGAACCGGTTGCCACGCTCATACAATGGAAGGATTTAACGAGTCCGGCGATCAATCATCCGAGCCGTATGGCTGCCTGGCAAACGGAGGTGGAAGAGGAGGTTGATGAGGCGACTGCGGCGGCTGAGGTCGGACCGGAAGAACAGGTCTCGGCCACAGCGGCTACCGAAATCGGGCTGGCTCTCATGGAAAAGTTTCTGGCGGCGGCGGGATCCGTGGGCTGGGCTTCACAGAGTCCGGCGGAGCGTTTGGCGGCGGCCGAGCTCGTACTGAAGTCGCCCCAGGTGCCCCAGCGCACGCCGGCCTGGTATCTGCAGGGGAAGCAAGTGCTGACCGCTTCCGAGTTTGCCACTCTATATGGGTCGCCTCGGGCCGTAGGCCAGATGGTGGTGAGCAAGGTTCCACCAACGGAGCCCGTCGCGAGTCTTTCAAACCGCCTCGCCTGCTGTACAAGTGAGATGGGGCCATTCGACTGGGGTGTGCGCTTTGAACCGGTGGTGAAGCAGGTGCTCTCGGCCAAATGGGGTGCCGTGATTGCGGAGTCGGGGCGCATCATGCATCCGACGGATTCGTGCCTGGCCGCTAGTCCGGATGGCTTCATTATGGCGGCGACCGATGAGGCGCGCATCGGCCGACTCTTAGAGATCAAGTGCCCAATTCGGCGGGCGATCGGCGACGGCATTCCTTTCGAATACTGGTGCCAGATGCAGATTCAGATGGAGGTCACGGGAATCGGGGAGTGCGAGTATGTGGAAGTGAAGTTCGACTCGGTGGAAAAGGGAAAGACCGATCTGTCGGGGGAGCCCGAGGGCTTCCTTTGGCTTCTTCAGAATCCGGAGACGTGCGAGCTGCGGTATGTCTATACGGTTCAGGAGCGGGCGGAGCTGGACGCTTGGGCGGAGCTCGAGAAGATCCCTTGGCGCCTTGGAGGCTTCTATTCGGAAGTGGTGAGCCGGGACAGAAACTGGTTCGCATCCACGGCGGAGCTACGGGCCGGCTTCTGGGCCAATGTGGCCGTGGCTCGGGCCGGCGGATTTGAGGTGCCTCTTGGCAAATCGAAACCGAAGGGGCTGGCCGTTACGGTTGTCAAGGAGGGCTGTCAGATTGTTGACTAAAAGTAGGTGATGGGCAACGGACAGTCCTGGTTCAGCATTGCGCCACTAGACGTCAATGATCCTAGTATTCCCGTCACACAAGGACAGGGAAAGCTTCAAATATGGGGGCCTATTAAAAAGACCTTCTGGAAACCAACAGGTCTTGGAGACCCATTTTTTCGTATACCGAGAACGGTGAATGGGCAGTACATTCATTGTAAATGTGAGAATATTAGTGAATTTATGAGAGGTACTGAGACCTTCTGGGCAAGCGTTCTATCCGGTAAGGTTATTCCAGCCTGTTGGGATGATCGCGAGATTAGCACTGATCCAATTACTCTTAAGTATCACTTTAACCCGTATTCTATTACGGAAATAATGAAGGGTGTTAAATATAGTGGAGATAATGATATTCCAACCTTTTCACTTTATCTAAATCATCCAGACTTTGCTATATTTTCTATGAGTAACAAGGGTATTACTGGGATTCCGGTGCCATTTCCTCTGCAGCCGGTATGGCATCTATGTTTAGCTTTAAGGGTGGTCATCGGAAACGTGTACCAGTCAGTTCCCGTCGCCGCAGTAAACCGGGAACCGTTCGAAGCCAGGCCTTGAACTCCAGGCGGCGACGCCATAAGCGCTGAACGAGTATGAGATAGCGCGTCATGTCAGTATTAGCACATCCTCTATAGTCCCAGACAATCTTATTGATTTGAAAGAATGTGATTCCGTCAAATCTTATAAATAATGGTGGAACACCCTGGGAATAGATTGCCGTCTGCCGTCCCTTTTTGACAGTCAACGTGTAATGGGTGTTCATAGTCTATTAATCATCTTTGAAAACAAGTTCTTAGCCGCCTTCTTCTTTTGTTTCTCTGTCATACCACACATCTTGCGCGCATCCTTTAATAATGGTTTCACGATTGCCATAGTCTTATTTCTCATAGTTTTAGTAAATCTCTGATGATATCCAGGTATCTTTGCGCCTATACGCGGCATCTTAGTTATCTGAGAGTTCACTCTCTTTTCACAGGCCTTCCGTGTCTTAGCGTTTACCATTATATTATGGCCTAAGATTTTAAAACACCCGCCTGCCGTCCCTTTTGACAGTCAACGTGTAATGGGTCTTCATAGTCTATTACTCATCATTGATAATAAGTTCTTAGTCGCTATCTTTTTTTGGTTCTCTGTCATACTATACATCTTTGAAAACAAGTTCTCAGCCGCCTTCTTCTGTTGCTTTTCTGTCATACCACACATCTTTCGCGCAGCCTTCACTATTGGTTTCACGATTGCCATCATCTTATTTCTCATAGTTTTAGTAAATCTCTTACCTCCAGGTATCTTTGCGTCTGCACGTGGTATCTGTGACATCATTTGCGCATTCACTCTCTTTTCACAGGCCTTCCGTGTCTTAGCGTTGACCATTCTATTATGGCCTAAGATTTGACCACAATAAAATCAACAGATGGACTTCCTCGCAGAATATGATGAAATGGCGACGATTCCGCCGAAATCCGCGGTGTCCTATAAGTTCCTCAGCCTGTTCCGGGTTGTTACTGCCGGCGATGAGAAGGGGCTGCATTGGTCGACGGATGCCCATGATACCCGCCTCTCAGATGAGGCTCTTGAAGCCATTCGACTTTATCTGAAGGCGAAGAAGGCCGGTCTCAGAAAGGGCGCCGAAAAGGACTATGCGAAGGTCCTGTGGTTCTTCTACCAGAAGTTGCTGGAGATCGGCGCGTTCGATAGGACGATTCGTGCCGAGATCCGATCCTACTTGGACCTTTGTCAGTATATCTTACTGTAGCGGCTTCCGCTCATAGAATCCCAGATTCAGTTCCTCCGTCCAGCCACTACAGGAATCCGGATCGTCATGGCGATAGTTGTTCGTCAACTGGCGAAAGTTGCCCGTCTTTTCTAGGCGTGTCAGGAAATCCGCTGTGTGGCAACCCTGGGCCGTGAGAACGAGGGGCTTCTCGGCCACTGGGCGATCGAGCAGCACATAGGGCTTCCGGGGCTCACCTAACTCTGGCGCGCCGGGACTGAGGCCAGGTGTCAGCTCACCACTGTCTGTGGGACCTGACGACCCGTTCTGGAATGGCTCCTTCACTTCTAGACGCGGTCTCAGAATCGGATTCGATCCGTAGTAGTCGCGGGACTGCACGAATAGGGTGAGGGCCAGACTGAATACGAGCCAGGCCACTGTGAGCGTGGCCGCGAATATAAGGAGACGCTTCATCTTCTCTTACTATGGCGTCGCATATTGTAGCGTCCAGGCGGCGGCTATCTCATCATAGGCCTTTCGATCCTCCACGTAGAGACGCGCGGCCTCTGGTACAAGAGGGTCCCCCGGATTCGGATCATTCAAAAGACTGCAGATGCTCAGGAGTACTTTTCCGACCGTGAGGGCGGGTGACCACTCGCCTTTCAGGATATCGAGGCAAATGCTGCCGGCTGAGTTGATGTTTGGATGATAGATGCGCGTCTTGAATTGGAAGTGGGGCGCGCGAAAGGGATATTCGACCGGGAACTGAATACTGAGTATGAAGACACCGCCTGAATAGGGGCTGTCGTCAGGCCCAAAGATACAGGCCTCCCAGACTAACATATCTTCGCCCTCCGGCCCGGCACTGCAGCTGAGCGGAGGGTCTTTTCTTAAGTCGGCCAGTTCTTTTTCTATACGTCGTAGGGCCATCGTCTATATGTAAGAACATAAAAAACCCTCTATAAGAAGAAATGGTGGACGGCCTAGTACTTCTTGCCGAGTTTCTTGGAACCTTCCTACTTACGTTGAGTGTGTTCGCTTCGGGTGGCGCGTGGTGGGCGGTTGGAGGTACGCTGGCACTCATTGTCCTCCTTATCGGCAAGCTCTCGGGCGGTCACGTCAACCCGGCCATCTCGGCGGCGGTCTACTTCAAGGGTGCGCTGACGCTGCAGGAGCTGGCCGCCTACGTGGCCTGCCAGGTCGCGGGCGCCGTGTCGTCGCTGTACGTGTATCGTGTTTTTGCATAGGCAAACACTTGTATCGTGTTTTCGCATAGGCAAACACTTGTCGTGTTTTTGCATAGGGCTAAAGTGCCCCCACTTCCTCTTCTATAAAGATGCGACCATCGGCTATTGCAACTCTTGCTACAGGATCTGCAATCTCCGATCTGACGCTTTTTCTGTTCACTCTAGAACTCTGGAATGCGTCGCCGCCGCCCGTCTATCTTCTCTGTGATTCCTCGATCGCCTCTAAGAAATTTAACTATAAGGGCACGATTCATATTCAGAAAGGTCTCGACTCCTATTCTGGCCTAACCCGAGCACAAATGGAGCGCACCTCTGGAAAGACGCAAAACCAGTGGACGGACTTCATGCTCGAAAAGACAACTCTACTGGAGTGGGCCCTGTCCGAACAGCCGAATGTACTCTTTTGCGACTGTGATATCTGTTTCATGGGCCCCGTTTTCGATATTCCAGAGGGTGCGACCCTCGCCGTAAGTCAGCACATGATTCGCCCCCAGGATGAGGCGCGCTTCGGGACATATAATGGGGGCATGATCTGGGTCTCACAGCAGGCTCAGATTGATCTTTGGCGCACGGCCACTAAGACATCGCGCTTCTTTGAACAGGCGGCGATCGAGGATGTGGCTGCTGCCACGCCGACGGTCAGCCTCTATCAGATTCCACGCCAAGAGAACTACGGCTGGTGGCGTCTATGGCAAGGTATTAAGCCGGCCAATGAGCTGATGTGTGAATGGTCGATACGGTCGAGATCTAACAACTCGGGGATTATGATCGGCAATCAGCCTCTCGGATCTATCCATACACATTTTGGAGAGGTCCGGGACGCGGCGACTACTGAGTATAATAAGTGGGTTTTGAACTGGCTCTCGAAGCTGACAATGCATCCGCCGGCGCAACAGCTTCTGGGATTTATTCACGGCCTGCATCCGTGGATGTTGCTGGATTAAACGCACGCGGTTGTTGGTTTATCCCAAACGGATTCAACCTTCTCATTCTCGCATTCATAATATTTCTCTCCATAATCTGATATTAACTCTTTCCAGCCTTTTGGTAAAGCGCAAGAATCTTTTGGTTTATCCCAAACGGATGGGATATCGGTATCAGCTACGCACTTATAATATGGATGATCTCCATCATTTGTTATATATACCCATCCTTTTGGTAAGTCGCTAGCCACTGCTTTAGACAATGCAGCAGCTTTAGCGGCAGCTTTAGCCATTTCGAAGGTGCTAGGCGCTGGTTTAGCATTTGTGACTACCTTAGCCACCGATAAGGCGCTAGCCGCAGCAGCCATTGGATTTACTGTAGCAACAGGTCCTCCCGTAGGCTCTTCCACAGGCTTACCATACGCCTTCAACTTATATCTGGCGGCCAAATACACCGCATTTCTAAATGCAGTAAACGTAGAAAAGTTGTAGGCTGGATTTTTAAAACTGCGTGATGATACCTCTGAGAGCGTCATCTGACTTCTGGATAATAGGCCCCTTTTGCTAGCAGATATAACAGCCTTTCTAGTTTCTACGTTGACACTTTCCGGTTTAATCAATAATATAAACTGCGCACTCTTATCATCGCGTGTCCATGGAAGACCCCTTTCATCAATAATAGTTTTATAAGGGACCACATATTTGCTCATATTTATCTTCTTCTTGCCCTCTATAAAAATACCATCGCCGATAAATAGGTTACCTTTAAATCCATGATTATCTAAAGATAGATTGTCACCCTTGTTATATATATCTCTGATTTTATTATCAAAATCCGTGTCTCTCCATATAACATTCACTTCATCACCATATGGTTCTAGAGTAGGGGATTCTGTAAATATGAAACTTAGCGCATACTTTATCACGGAGGGTTTGGGCAACACTGTAAAGGGAAGATGGGCCTTCATAAATGGATTATATATTCTCATACCCTTTCTTACACGAGATGTGACGAAATTGTATTTAATATATTCTGATTCGAAATGTTCGATTTGTTCTTTGGTAGGTTTAGATCCAGGCCCTAGCATATCACTTAAACCTTTAATAGCCATATAGTTCCACCCGGCCTGTGATAACCCTGAGAGGCCTAGACTTAATGACGATTG
>Ga0114974_10000912_pt1 | contig 23703 bp, 3 predicted proteins | sample S_130206_EF_Meta_FD_87318 | JGI IMG/M metagenome (GOLD analysis project Ga0114974, IMG submission 87318) | Freshwater microbial communities from Lake Simoncouche, Canada to study carbon cycling - S_130206_EF_MetaG | ecosystem: Environmental > Aquatic > Freshwater > Lake | place: Lake... | reverse complement strand
TATGAACTCTGGTAAAGCTATGATGATGGGTGGTAATGCTAAACTACTTAATGCTGCCATCATTAAAGAAAGAGCAGCTGGTGTTCAGAATGCTATTCTTGATACAGCTAAAGAGTATGGTGTAAAGAGTGATGAATTAGCTCAAGGTAAATTTGTAATTGATAAAAATTCAGATATGGCTAAATATGGTAAGAGTTTAAGTAAAGCTCAAAATGGTAAAGGAATAGGAGAAGATATTGTAAGAAAAGCTTTAGGATCTAATTATAAGGATTATGAAAATATTATTCCATATAAATATATTAGTAATGATTTACCAGCTGCTACAGTTTCTGCTAGTATGAAACAAAAGCGTAAACCTCTTATTGCTCCTTCAGCTCCTCAGTCTATTGATCCTAATTTGCGTCCTAGTATACAAATGAAGGAAATGAATGGTAAGGATAAAGATAAAGATAAAAGTAAGTTTGATTGGAAAGGATTAGCAGAAGGTGTTACATCTAATCTAGGTTCATTATTCAGACCATCTAACCAAGAAGGTTTAGATCCTAATCAGTTATATCCTGAAATGTTTGCATTAGCCAGTAATCAATTAGAACCTGTAAATGCTCAGCAATACAATCCTAGACTTAAACAATCTTATAATATATCCTTACAAGATCAATTAAATGAGATAGATTCTCAAGTGAGAGCTGCTACAAAAATGATAGGATCTAATCCATCTGCTGCTGCTACAATATTTGCACAAGCTGCTGATGCTAAAAATAAGATTAGAGGTGAGCAATTTAGAATGAATCAAGCTAATCAAATTGGTACACAGAATGCAAACATTGATACATTGAATCAAGCTCAGCTACAAAACTTGCAACTCCTTGATCAACAATACGTTAGACAAGCTCAAGCTAAATCTAATACCAAAGCTCAGACTTTTGAAGCTCTTAAATCTATTGCTGCCAAAACTGCTCAAAACAAACTTGAGAACAGACAATTAGGCATTATGGAAAATATGTACAACTTCAGATTTGCACCTAATGGTCAAGTATATAATGTTAATAATCCTTATCAATTTAATAATCCTACAGTTGGTTCAACGAATGTTTCTGGACAATCTAATATAATAGAATCACAAGGAAAGAAATATCGTCCTATAGATTATGATAATAAAACAGGAGTTCCTACTAAGTTTGAACTTATTGGTAAAAACGGTTCTAAAATCAAAGCTAGAAATGGCTCTATTGTAAAAGCTCTAAAATCTCTATAACTAACTCAGTTATACCAGATTAACTAAAGTCGTTAATTCTCTTGGTATATATAATAATTTAAATTACATTTGTTAATTCAAATACTATGGCTTCATTTACAGATCAGATATCGCAATTTAACCCCTATATCCAACAGCTTCCAGTTGATGCAATGGTGAAGGTAGGTATGTACAAGCAACAGCAGTACGACCAAGGTGTGCAAAAAATTCAAGGACAAATAGATAACATTGCTGGAATAGATATATTAAATCCTACACAGAAACAATATTTACAATCTAAATTAAATGAATTAGGTAGCAGGTTAAAAACTGTAGCTGCTGGAGATTTTTCTAATAATCAATTAGTTAACTCTGTAGGAGGTATGGCTACTCAAATTGTAAAAGATTCTAAGATTCAAAATGCTGTTGAATCAACTTCAAGAATAAGAAAAGGAATAGTTGATCAAACAGAAGCTAATAAATCAGGCAAAGGTTCTCCAGATAATGACTGGTTTTTTGAAACAGGTATAAATAAGTTTATGTCTAATACAGATGTAAATGCATCTTATAATGGTAGGTATGTTAATAAATATGATATTGATAAAGATGTTAATGAAGCAATAAAATCTGCTCATTTTGATAGTGCTGAGTGGGAAGAGATGCCTAAAAAACTTATACCTTCTTTAGATAAAGCTGGTAAACCTATAATGGACAAAGAGGGTAAGCCTGTGATGCAAACTGTGGTTGATACAGATATCCTTGTAGAAAAAACCAAGAAGGGTTTATTGTCAGGTAAGGTTGCCAATATTGTAGGAAGTATATTTGCTAAGCCAGAAGTTCAACAACAGTTGGCCATATCTGGAGCATATACTTACAGAGACTACACTCCTGAAATGTTAAAAACAGTTCAAGATAGAAGTTTAGAATTTTATACAAAAAGAGCTAAAGAGTTAAAGGATCAATATGAAATTGAAAGTACTCTTTCTTCTAAAGATGCTAATAAATCAAATAGTGCTGTTCTTTCAATTGATCAAGATTTGATTAATCAAAAAGAAAAATATAATGATTTTATTAAATTATTAAATGAAGGAAAGGTAGAAGAAGCTAAAATTAGACTATATACAGATAATCAATTAGAAAGATATAAAACAAATCTTTCTTGGGAAGAGAACTCCAGAAAAACAAAAGTTAATCCTGTATTTACTACAACTATGGCAAGAGCTGCTCAACAACTTGCTGTTGAAAAAGAAATATTTGATCAAGCTGATAGAAATAGAATGTATGATTTATCTGTAAGAAATACAACAGTTGCAGAACAAGGAGAGCGTAGACAACAAATGATTGCTGCTGGTAAGTTAAATCCAGATGGAAGTCCTAAAATTATTTATACTAAGACATTAGGACTTGATCCAGAGCAAGAAGCAAAGATAGGTTCTGAAACCTTTGTAGCTAGTATGAAAGGTTTAATGGATGAAAAGAAACAAGTTGAGGCAAAGATTATTTCTGGTCTTCCTGGATATGAAGATATGTATGAAATGAAAGATGGTAAGTATGTTCTTACTCAAGCTGCTTTGAATATGGGTACTGATGCATATCTAGCAAAGTATAAACTAGCTATGAGTGCTATGGACAAAGCATATTTAAATGGTACATTAAATAATAACTATAAAGCAGATGTTCAAAAGTACTATGATTTGAATTCTTTAATTACAGAAGGTAATGAAAAAAGAGCTGAGATTGATAATAAGTTTAGAGGTGTTGGTGATATAGGAGGATTGATTCCTGATCTAGCAACTATAGGAAAAAAGAGACAAGAAACCTTTGTAGGTAAAACTGCGTCACTTGTTAGTGGAAAAGATGATTTCCTAACAAAACCTCAAATGACTATTAACAAAGATACTAAACAACCTGTTCAAATAAATAAGAATGATCTAATTCAATTCTACATTTGGGAAAATTCAGATAATCCTTCTTTAAAACTTGCTGCTACAAGTCATTTAAAAAGTAAATTTGGAAAAGATATAAGTGGTAGTGGTATTTATGAAAGTATATATGGACGTAGTTCTGGTACAGGAGAATCACGTGGAGGACAATTAGGTGATTATTATTATAAACCTTATGTAAAGTCTATATTAAATAAAAATAAAGAAGGCTTAGGTTCATATTTAGATAGAGAGAATGAATACAAAAAGATACAGTTACAATCTCTTCCTTATGCAGGAACATTTAATATAGGTAAGGCTGAAGATAAATTAAATATCAATACCTTCTATCAAAAGGCATTAGAAGAAATTATGGCTGAACAAACTGGTGGAGACTGGTCAAAGACTGCTCAAGCATTAGATCCAAGCAAACCAGAAAACTTAAATGCTAATCTATATAGCTATGCTAAAGATAGACAAGGGAACTATTACTTACAAGTATCAAGAAACAATGGATCAGGTGGGTTTACATATTTTCCAGCAATTCCTACAACACCAGATGTAATAGCTCAAATGAATGTAAAAGAAGATCCTAATGAGGTGGCATTCAATACTACCTTTGGTCCTTTTTTAGACATGAATGGTGGTGCACAAACTACTAAAAACTTAATGAGTCCTAGTGCTTCTCTTACAGCTTTACAAAGAAAGACAGTAGGTAAGTATTCTGTAGGATATCATTTAAAAGAATTTAATGGTGGCATGGTTCCTTATTTATATATTCAAGATAATGAAGGTAACGAAATTAGAAGAGGTTTACAATTAGACTTCTCTGTATTTGCAAAAGACCCAAGACTCACTCCTCAACAAAGAGCTGCTGCTAAGAGTGCAACAACTGTTCTATCTAAACAAGATGTATTATCCAAAGTGGATATGTTCTTGAATGATGAAAAAGATGTAGAATTACTATTAAAAAATTAATAATGGCTTTACCTGAAAAAGATATATTAAAGAATGCTAGTGAAAAAATGTACGATCCCACAAAGGATGATACATTTGTACCAAACATTTCTCTTCCAAGAGCAGGAGTTAATGTGAGTGGTAGTGGTGGAGGTTCTCAAAACAATCCTACATTTGATAGATTTGTAGCATTAACTTCTCCTATAAATCCCACTCCAGCATTAGGTCCACAGACTGTGACTAAGTATAGTCCTTTAGATGTTGACACTACTGGTAGATATGATAGATTTGTTTTAGGTGCAGACAATGAAGATTTACAAGCTGGCTTTCAATCTAGTTGGGCTAAAGCAGCTAATGGTTTAACAAAAGGTTTAGGTATTGCAGGTACTACATTTTTAGATGGTACTGTAGGATTAGTGTATGGTCTTGGAGCAGCTGCTGGTACAGGTAAGTTAAGTAAGTTCTATAATAATGATTTTTCAAATTACATGGCTGATTTGAATGAATCTATGGAAGTTGCTATGCCTAACTATTATAGTTCTGAAGAAAGAGAAGCTAATTGGTATGATAGAAATAATATATTTACTGCAAACTTTTTCTTTGATAAGATTATTAAAAACTTAGGATTCTCTGTAGGAGCAATGGCTTCAGGTGCTGTTGTTGGTGGGCTTCTTGCTAAGGTGCCACAAATGTTTAATATATCTAAAGCAGGTATGATCTCTAAACTATCTGAAGCTTTAGAAACAGGATTGAAAGGTGTACCACAAATAGAACGTGCTGCTAAAGCAAAGGATATTATATTACAAAACTCTAAGCTTGTAAATGCTATAGAGAAAATGACAGCTGTAGAGAGAGGTATTGTTGCAGGACTAGGTGCTGCTACAGAAGGCGGTATAGAAGCATTACAAGGATTGAATGAATACAGAGATAAGTTAATTGCACAATATAAAGAAAGATTTGGTAAAGCACCTATAGGTGATGATTTAGATAGAATCAATAGAGCATCAGAAGATTTAGGTAATGTTAGACTTGGTCTAAATATGTTATTGTTGTCTGCAACAAACTATATTCATATTCCTAGAATACTAGGATCATCATATCGTTCTGGTAAGAACGCATTGATAAATAGTGCAATTACAGATGTTGAAACAGGATTATTAAAATCATCTATTCCTACAAAAGGATTTGCAAAAGTTGTAAATAGAACAAAGAATATAGCAGGATTATTTGTGTCTCCTAGTGAAGGATTTGAAGAAGGTGCACAGTTTGCTATTGAGAAAGGTGTTCAATCTTATTATAATAAAAAAGACTATAATAAAGATGAAGGATTAGATGAACTAATAGATAATGTAAAAGCTGCTTCTTTAAAAGGTATTGAATCTGTAAACAGCAAAGAAGGTATGGAAGCTATACTGATTGGTGCTGTTTCTGGAGGTATTCAACAAGCAGGTCTTGTGGGTAGATATAAAAATAAAGAAGGTAAAACTACTATAGGATTTGGTAAAACTGGTAAAATTGGAGAAAGAGGTTTTGCTGGTGAAGGTGGTGAAATAGCTAAAAATACGCAAGACCTTATTTCTCAAGCTAAACCATTTACATTAAAATCAGATAAGTGGTTAAATGATACAACTAATTCAGTTAAGCGTGCTGTAGTTTTACAAGAAGAATTTCAATCAGCTGTTAACCAAGGAGATATTCTTGAAGCTAAAGATAAAGAATTTGATTATCAACATAACTATTTATTACCACGTATTAAATATGGTAGGTTTGATTTGGTTATGGATGATATTAAATCATTCAGAACAATTGCTGCTACAGAAGAAGGTTTTGATAGTTTAAGAGAAAAAGGAATTGCTGCTGAATTAGATACTAGAGAAAGCTTTTTAAACAGACTTAATAGTTTTGAGACTCATGCTAAAGCAGTTAATTCATTAAATGAATCTTTGAATCTTAGATATGCCACAGCAGTTACAGAAGATGGTAAGAAGAAATATAGTGATGTTGTATTAGAAAAAATGGTTTATGCTGCATCTAAAATATCTGATTACGATCAACGTGTTCCACAGTTAACAGGAAGTTTATTAGATGCTAATGTAGATGTACAAACCATCCTTGATGAAATCATACTTAATGGCACACCATCTGTAAAAGCTACTAAAGAAGCATTAGCTATTATCAATAAGGTTCCAGGTATCTCAGATGTAAGAGATGAATTAAAAAGAAACTTGAGAGACATTATTGAACTTGGATTAAGAAGAAAAGAGTTTATTGATGAATATGATGATATCAAACAAAACCCTAGTATGTATGAGGGTCCAATGCTTTCTGATATTGAATCTACTATTAGTGCTACAGTTAAACAACAAATAGTTCCAGAAGGTGAAACTAAGAAGAAGACTATTAATAAGGAATTAGAAATAGGCAAAGAATACTCTTTGGTAGAACCTGTTAGAAGAGAAGGTAATGCTTTACAAGTTGCTCCTAAGATTGTTGTGCTATCAAAAACTTTAGGTGGTGAGTTTGAAGTGAGTCTTCCTAATGGGGAAACTGCATTTATGACTCCTCAACAATTTAAAGGATATCAAATTACTGATATAGATAATACTTCTACAGAGATAGACACTATGTTAAATGATGCTATTGATAATGTATTAGGTAGAAACAAGTATTCTAGTATAGAGAAGCCCACAGAAAACAAGGTGGAGTTTGTTAACTCATTGAATAACAAAGGATTAATAGATGATATTCAAAAAGAGTTTGACAAACAATCAGAAGAGTTTTTAAAGAAACAAGCTGAGGCTAGACAAAGAAAAGAAGTTATATTAAGAAATAAAGCTAATCTAGATAAAACACAAAAGAAGATTCAGTTAATGTCAGGACAGGTTGGTACACGACCTAACCCAGTTGACTTAGCTTCACGTGCGTTTGAAGAAGCAAGAAAGCTATGGAGTAGACTTTATAGAAGTAGCACCACAGCATCTTCTGATGAAGGTAAAGAATTAGCCCCTCATGTTACTAGATTAAATGAGTTCTTTAACAATGCTAAAAACTTTAAGAATAGAGGTCAGTTAAAGGCTATTATGTTTACATCTGCACAGGAAGCAGCACTTAAGATTGAAGGTGTTGCTAAGTTATCATTTGATACAGAAGGTATTGATATGGCTACTGTAAATGATATTAAGGAAGGCTTTGTAGGAATAGTTTTTGTAGAAGTGGATAAGAACAATAAATCTTATTTTGTTGATAAGGATGGTAATCGTATAGGTGAAGTGAATGTAGATGCTCCTAACTTAAATAAGTTAGTATTTACAACAATGCCTGCTGTTAATCTGTATTACAGAATGAATGGCAAACCTAGACATAGAGAAGGACAAGAGAAACAAGCTATAGAAGAACTTGCTGGATGGCAAGCTTTTCGTGAGCAGTTGTTTAAAAAAGATAATCAACCTAGACTATATAAGTTTAACATTTCTAGAGGCATCCCTGTAACTAATAAAGATAATCCAGAAACAAACTTTGTATCAGAAACACTGGTTCCTGAAGAAAAGATATCTACTACACCAATCATCAAAGTATCTACAAAAGGTGTTATATCATTTGATGGTGATAACATTAAGGTACCTAATGGTAGACCTGTAATAGATTATGGTGATACATTACAATACTTAAACAATACAACATTCTCTAAAGAGAAAGCTGAGACTATATTCAATGTGCTAAATGCCATTACTAAGATGTCAATGAATTCTAATTTAACTAAGAAAGAAATACAGTTAAATGAAAGAATGTTTGCATACCTACAGAATGTATTGTATTGGAGAGAGGATGGTCCTGCTTCTAACAACAAGGTGTACATTGATACAACTACAGGAGAGTTAGTATTAGGAGAACCTGCACAAGAAGGTAGTTCTGATAACAGATTTGACCTTGGAAACATAGAGAATAGTAAAGATAGAATTGTTTCTAGACTTCAACAGATCTATCATAATGTAAACGATAAGACATTGTCTCTTGGATTGTCTGAGCCTTTCTATGAGTTCTATGTGGCTGATAATCAATTGAAAGAGGCTAAGTGGAAGAACTATCAAACATATTTATTATCTAATAAAGGTGCTGATGGTAAGACAATTCGTTCTATAAAAGAAACACCACTAAACACATCTGTATCTAAAAAGACAGATGAAGTACCTTATAACTATAAGCAAAAATATGCTATCCTTGAAGAATTAGATTTCCCTAAAACATTTACTGGAACTCCTTCAGTTGCACCAGGTGCTCCTGTTGTGGATACATCAGTTAAAGACTATCCTGTTCAAGGTATGGGTAATTTACAATACACTGCTACTCCTAGAGAAGGTGGTGGCTTTGATGTAAGTTTAATAGTTAATGATGTTACAAATGCTACAGTTTCTGCCATAGTTGCAAATCCAGCAATGTTAGAAGCAGTTAAAAATAACCTTAGAGCTATTGAAAAATATGTTCCAGGTAAGGCAGATAGAGACTATGTAATACAAGCTGCTCCTAATTTAATTGAAGCAAATTTAATTAGAACACAAGCTGAGGCTACTCCTAAACCAGAAGCTCCTGTAGTTTCTAATATAGAGGGTGATAAAAACTTTGATGATGTACCTACACCAGAAGATACTCCTGAGTATAGAATGGTTGGGTCTACAAATGTACGTAGAATATCAGAAGCTGATCTTGCTTACTATAGAGACTTTATGAAAAAGGTTGCTCCTAATCTTCCTTTTGAAGTGTTAGATAACATGATTGAAATTAGTCCTACAGAAAAAGCTTGGGGAGCATTTGAGAAAGGTGTTATTAAGTTTGCTAAGTCTGCACAGAGAGGTACAGAATATCATGAATTAGGAGAGGCTGTATGGAAAGGTTTCCTTTCTCCAGAACAGCAGGCTGCAATATTGGCTCAAGAAAGAACTAGAAAGGGTGAGTTTACAGATAACCAATCAGGTAAGAAGTATGCATATTCAGATGCTTCTGTTACTGATAAGATGTTGAAAGAGAGAGTAATGGATGACTATGCTGACTTTAGAGTTGGTAAGTTACCTGCTAGAAACTTAGGTGATTTAGTTCGCAAGTTCTTCAAAGCTATTGTAGAATTTGTTAAGTCTTTTGGAAGTAATCCTTCATTGAAAGAACAATTGTTTAAAGATATAGATACAGGAAAGTTTGCTAATCGCATGTTCCCAGAAGCTAGAAAGAATGATGCTGCTGAGTATAGTGCTATTCCAGGAATGAATGAACAATTAGTTCATGAGTTTGTACAGGATATAACAGCTAGAATGTTCCAGATTATATTTAGAGACAATAAGTCTTTATTTAATCTTAAGAATGTTACAGCAGGTGCTGTATTTGGTGAGATCAAAGACCAATATACAAAAACTGGTAGAATAAAAGAAGGTGATCCTTCACGTCTTAGTGAAGAGAACTATGAGCAATTGGTACAAAGAACTATCAACTTCTTAAGAGTATTTAGAATTGAACTTGATGATAATAGTATAGTGGGTATTAATGATGGTGAAGCTAATAGAAATGACTATGCAAGTAGATCTTTCTCTATTGACTTTAAGAAATCATCTCCATATGCTATTAAGCTTTTACTAGGAACATTAATTGAAACACAGGCTGGTACACAACTATCTCCTGGTGTTAAAGGATTGTCTTTGCCTAAAGCTGAGATCTCTACAAATGCTAAAGGATACACTCTTGTAAACTATAGCCAAGCATTTGCTACAGTTATTAATAGGCTTACTGGAACTAAATCTGTAGATGAAGCTGTTAGCAAATTGTATGAACTTGCCAAGGAAGATAGTAGATATGTAAGATTGTTTAGTCGCTTAGGTGGTAACTTAAGTGATGGTACAATCAACTTTAAAGACTATGGTGCTGATGATTGGAGATTGTTTATCAACTTCTATCAGGTGTTTACTAAACAAAAGCCTGATGCTATTATTCAGTATTTAGATAATAACTTCCAAACCTATAGTGGTTTAGCTAGACAAATGTCTGCATCTGAATCAGTTAAGGATGAGTGGATTGAAGATATGCAATCATTATCTACAGATCCTACATCAATAGTTACACGTGATGTGCAAACACAATCTTATAATATAGATATGTCAGTTGATTATCCTATAGGTGTTCCTAGTGAGATGATCAGCTTCTTAGCTAAGCTAGGAATTGACTTCCCAATTACTACTTACAATAGACTTACAACTAGAACTCAAAAAGATAACTTTGCTGATGCTGTATCTGGTATAAAACAATCACTTAAGAAATCTCCTAAGGTGCTATCATTAAAAGGAGAGACATTAGATATTGGTGGACACCTTACTACATTAGGTGAATTATATACCACTGTAAATAGTCCTAGCCAAGAAAGTACTACATTGAATGCTGAAGGAGAATTACAACAAGTGTTTGATAATGTAAATGCTCCTTCTGTTATAGAAGACTTATTTAATTCTTCTAACACATTGACAGAATTGAAAGAAAAAATGCCTCAGTTAAATGATATCTTCTCTGTTAATTCTAAAATGATTCAATTAGGTGGACCATTCTGGAATGCTGATGGAACTAGAATTAAGAGTAATAAATTAAAACTTTCTTATATATCTGGTATCAGAGATAAGAATACTAATACAGGACTTAGCGTAGCTGATTTATCTATAGGTCAAAGATATAGTCTTGAGATTAATCAGAATATCAATGGTAATTACTATGTACTAATTCCTGCAGATGGTTCTACAGAATGGATGATGAACTTAGGTAACTCTATTTCTTTTAAAGAAGTTAAAGAGGGAACTTCTGATATGACAACTCATAGCATGTTCCAAGGATATTTAAAAGATGATATTGCATTAGCTCAAGATGCTAAGAACAGAAGTAAGTTAAAGAATGTTGGTAATAAAGCCAATGAATTAAGATTCTTTAAAGATATATTAACTGGTGACACATTACTTACTGCTAATCAATTAGTTACAGATGGTGCTACACCAGCAGAGATAGATGCATTTATTGATGCATATGCTGATGATATTAACTTAGATGTAGATAACTATATTGAAAGAAGTGTAAATAATACAATAGAAGCATTAAAGAATAATAATGAGATTGTAGATAATAAAGATGGTGGATATTCATATAAAGCATTAGATAATAACTTTGCTACTAAGGCTAAGATTAATAAACTAAACCTAACTGGAGATGATATTAATAACATTGTTAGATTTGTTAATACTAACTATATCATCAATAACATTGAGTATCATAAGTTTATCTTTGGTGATCCATTACAATTTAGTACAGAAGATGGTAAGTTAGATGAAACTAAGCGTATCAAATCTTTCTTGTCTCCTAGAAGAATAATGTTTGACAGCCCTGAACTAAATGCATTCATGAATAATGAATACAATACAGTGGATGGAGTTGAACTTACAGATAAGGATTATGGATATCATCAGAATAAAGAATATGCTAGAACCTTTACAGCTAAAGATATTATTATAGCTGGTGGTCTTCCAGGATATGGTAAGACTAATGAAGCAGATGCATCTTCTTGGATTATGGATGGTGCTTTTAAAGAAGTGAAGTATAAGAATGGTCAATGGCCAGATGAAGCTGAAACTTGGCACCAATGGCAAATGGCTTATACAAGAAACAAACTAGCTGCTAAAGGTAGATATACATATAGTAGTGATAAATTACAAAAGCGTGATGCTGAAATGATTTCTAAAGAAGCTCCTGTTTTTGTAATAGAAGTGTTAAAGCCTATTGTATCTGGTAATAAGTTTAACAAGACTCAGTTTGATCTTGTATTAGATAAGTTTTCTCAGATGCCTATGTATTATCAAGCTATTGAGGGTACTAATCTTGAGGAGCTTTATATCAAGATGTTTGAAGAAGGATATGATTATGCTATTGTAGAAAGTGGAAGAAAGGTAGGTACAGAAGGATTACAATCTTTATACATGCCTAATGGCGACTTTAATACAGAAGCATTTAATAATACAATAGATGTTCCTTGGAATGCATATGGTATACAAGTGGAAAATAGTTATGCTGAGAAGTTACAAACACGTGGTTCTCAAGTAACTAAGATTGCAACTGTAGATTTATATGATAATGGTATATCAACTCCTGAAGCAGAGGCTGCTGTTAAAGCTCATAACAAAGCATTAGATAACTTACATGCTAATGGTTATGCTGAACTTCTTAATGAATTTGGTATAGAAGATTTAGGTACAAGTTTCTTTGCTAAAGATAAAACTGCTATTGCTGAGACACTTAGACAACAAATGTTAAAAAGAGAACTATCTCAAAATGCATTAGATAGTATTACAATAGGTAAGAATGGACAATTTAATATTCCATTAGAAGCATCTTCTTCTTACATACAGATTAAGAATATTTTATATTCAATTATAGATAAGAGAATATCTTCTCCTAAGGTGAATGGCTTCTCTGGTGTTCAGATATCTGCAGCAATGTGGGAAGATTCTACAAAGGGTAGAGGAATTGCTCTTAAGACAGAAGATGGATATAAGAGAATTAGCAAGGATGAATTTAGTAAGCTATCTCAAGAAGAACAAAAGAATGTAGTATTAATAAATGATACACTTAAGTTTTATACAAAAGAAGAACCTTGGTGTGAGATATTACTTCCTAATTGGGTTAAAGATAAGTTTGATAAGAAGAAGTTTCCAACAGATGAGAAGATTCTTGAATATTTAAACAGGAAAGAGAATCAGGCTATATTAAGAGGTATTGGATTTCGTATTCCTTCACAGGCAATGAGCTCTATAGAGTCATTCAAAGTAAAAGGATTCTTACCTAAGTTTATGGGAGCTAGTGTAGTAGTACCTTCTGAGATTACAACTAAAGCAGGATCTGACTTTGACATAGATAAGTTAAACATGTACCTTAAGTCTGTATACAGAAACGCTAATGGTGATGTTAAATTAATTGAGTATTTAGGTTCTGAAAAAGCAACTAAAGACTTCTATGCTAATGTATTTGATGCTAAGTTAGAAAAGAGTAAGATTAAGAAAGCTGAGCTATTTGAAGCTATAGGTATAATAATGAATGGATTAGAAGATCCTAAAAACCTTACAGAAAAATACTCTGATGAAATAGATTCTATTTTAAAGGATATTAATGATCCAACAGATGCTGAAGACTTATTAATGAAGCAGTTAGAGAAACTTGGAGACAAGTCTTTCCAAGCTGAGTTAAAAGATAGATTTGTAAGAAACATGTATACTAAGTCTTTGGAGAATGAATACTATCAAACTATAGAAGACTTATTATCTCTTCCTGAAAACTTTGATCGTTTAACTAAACCTAATGATGATAAGTCATTAAAGAAACTTGCTACCAAACTTGGAGAGTTAAGAGGGGAAGATGAATCTACTATTCCAAACAGAATACTTGATAGAAACTACATGACTGAAACAAGACATGCATTCATCACAGCTAAGCGTTGGGTAGGTATTGGTGCTGTAAATACTACAGGTCACTCTCTTGCACAACAGAGTAAAATATATATTGATCCTACTAAGTTTGATATACAAAGTGAAAATGATAAGAAATATTTAGGTGATGGTAGTGTTGTATTAGATCATAACACATTGACTATCAATGATAAAGAATACATATCTTTATCTGGTAGATTAGATAGAGCTGGAAAATACATATCTGATAAATTATCAATGTATGTCAATGCATTTGTGGATGTGTCTAAAGATCCATACATCCTTAAAATCATTGGTAGTAGTAGAGTGGTAGGTACATTTATGTTCTTAGAAAGAATAGGTGTTCCTATTGAGCAAGTGGGAATGTTCATGAACCAACCAATCATTAAAGAATACATTTCTTATCTAGATTCTAAAAACCTTAAAGGTATATTTAGACCTAAAGATATTCAGTTCATTGGACAAATGTTTCCAACTACTTCTGCTTTAATTGAGGCTTCAAAGATTAATGTTGCAGGTTTAGAAGGTAACATTGAAAAGTATTACAAAAAAGGATTATCTGAAACAGAGAATGCTGAACAACATAAGATCTTGGCAGAGTTCTTGAAATATGCTAAGATGGCTGAGTTTAATTTTAAATTTACTCAAGCTATTAACTATGATACAACTAAGTTTAAGAATGCTGATGAATTATATAGAAAGTTATTAAGAGAAGAAGTTGCTAGAAATAAAAACATAATCTCTTCAGTGGATAAGGTGCTACAGTCAACCTTCCTTGGTGACCTAGCTAAGTTCTTATTCAAAGCAAGTAATTCATTAGGGGCAGTGTTGAAGTTTAATGAAGTTGAGTTTAGAGGCATCCTTGAGAATGTGATTAGACCTTATGCTCTTAATCAATATTTAAGTGATGAGAAGTATGCAAAGGTTACACAGAAAGCAGCTGCGTCTTTCTTAGACTATGTTATTCAAATCAACAAACCTAATATCGATGTAAAGGCAATATTAGTAGATGATGAAACAGCACTAGCTAATAAGCTTGTAAAAGCTAAGAATAAGAACTTAGGAGTTAAAATGATTAATGATTTGATTGTAACTTCTCGTGGAATTGTAGGTGGAGCAAAGTCTGTTAAACTAAGAGCGAATCTTAGAGAAGCATATGACGAGAATCTTTATACAGGATACATGAGAGAGATGAGAGATAATCCTGAGACAGCAGACTTGTATAAAGAGTTGGTAACAACAATCATATTACAAGGAACTTATACATCTCCTATATCATTAAAGAATATCATTCCTATTGAAGACTATGCGGCTGAGGTATCTAATATTATGAGCACTGTAACTGCTGATAAGATTGCACAAAACTTTGCTACAAACAATTACTTCCAAAGAAACAACTGGAATGATTCTGATGTGGTTCCTAGATTCAAACCTCAAATGTGGCATGCTTCTATACAAAGAGCTGGTGATACACCAATAGCTGCTAGATATGATAACTTTGGTGACCCTATATATGAATATACTTCTCCTTCTCTTAAGTCATTAGGAACGCTTCCAGCTGCTAGTACAAGAAAGATATTGTACTTAAATGATAAGTATAACTCAGATATGGTAGCTTATGATGTAGTTGCTGTACCTAGAATACTAGATGTAGATGGTGACTTGGTAGATTATACCACTGGTAACACCATGCCTAGATCAGAGTATGGTCAAAGAAAGAGAGTAGGAGACATTACATTGAATGCTCTATATGGTTATCAAAAGGTTAAATATACTAGTGGAGAGCCTGTAACACTTACAGATGCTGAGGGTAACCTAACTTATGTATACAAACTTATTAACTTGTATGGGGATAGTCCTTATGCTTCTGTATATCCAGCAGTAAATGGAACATCTGTTGTAAGAAATGCAACAGCTAGAGCTAATACAGAATTAACAGATGTTGATGTTATTGCAGGTCTTTTCCCTAAGATTAATAAAAATGTTGTATCTTTACAGCCAACTATTGAAACCCAACCAGTTATTAGTAATAAGCCTGAATTTAGTAAACTTCCAAGTGTATCAGCAACACCTACAATGACTTATGCAGGTATTGGTTCAAGACAAACTCCTCCAGAAGTTCTTAAACAAATGACTGAGGTGGCAAAAGAACTTGAGTCTAAAGGATATACATTGAACACAGGAGTTACATTTGGAGGAAATAAAGAAGGAGCAGATAAAGCTTTTGATGATGGTACTACTAAAAAGAATTTATTCTCTCCAGAGAATCAAGGAGCTAGAGCAAAAGAACAAGCTATTGCTAAAGAGATTCATCCTAATCCAAATGCATTAACAGCTGGAGCATTAAAGTTAATGGCAAGAAACACTAATCAAGTGTTTGGTGATAATCTTAATACACCTGTAGATTTTGTATTGTTCTATGCAAAAGAAACAAAGGGTATTAGACCAGAGGGTGGAACAGGACAGGCTGTACAGATGGCTAGATTAAAAGGAATTCCTACAATCAATTTAGCTAATCCTAACTGGAGAGCAGAATTAGATAAAGCATTAGAAGGTAAAGCTCAATCAGTGGAAGCTCAACCTGCAGTTGAAAGAACATACACACCTAAACAATTAGCTAGTATGGATGCCAAAGCTTTGTATAAACAACTTAAACAAATTGATTCTCCAACTGATGCTAGAGGATTGGCTTTAGAATATATTGCTAATGGTGGTACAATTAGTCCTGAAACTTTATATAATGAGGTTCTTGCAACTAGAGATGTTAGATTAGTACCAACTAAACAAAAGGTTAAAGAAGAAGCTAATAACAGAGACTATGTAAAAAAAGGTGGACCAAGTATTAAAGAGGTAGCCCACTTTATATGGGAAAACTTAACTGAAGAAATACAAACTAGAGTAGATGATCAAGATGTTAGAAACGAATTAATTGAAGTGGTTGGTGTATATAATAAAAGATTAGAAGTAGCTAAAGAATATATCGCAAGCTATTCTATAGAAGATGATAAATTAAACTTTAAAAAAGGACCTTGTAAATAATAAATATGAGCTGTAGAACAATCACATCACCTATTACAGGTAAAGAAGAAACGTCACAAACGTGGAATGATATAAGAGCTTTTGTTCAAACAGAAGAAGAAGCTGATGATTTATATAAACAATTATCTTCTCCTGCATTTAGATCATGGTTTGGTGACTGGATAAATAATCCAGGTGGAAGAGATGTATCTAAGGTGGTAAATGAAATAGGTGAACCATTGTTAGTTTATCATGGTACATCAGAAGAGTTTAATGTATTTGATATGACTTCTTCTGGATTAACTTTCTTTGCAGAAAATAAAGCATACGCTGAAGTTTATGCAAGAAAAAAGACAGAAAGCATTCAACTATTAAAAAGAATATTAAAACAATCTACAGAAGTGTTTGATGCATTAGATGCAGAAAAAGGATATCCTTGGTTATATGCATCTATAGAAGCTATGGCAAAAGAAGGATACTCTGCTGATAAGATTACTAATTTAGTACTTAATAATTTAGATCTTGCAAAGAACTTTGAACCAGATTATGAAAGAGGGTATGTACAAGACTCAGGCGATGAGTATGCAGATGATCCAAGATATAGAGATCCTAATATAGATTATGAAGGGATTACAAATAAAAATATAGAAAATATAGTAAATGAAGTATTAGGAAAGATATATGCATCTGATAGAACTCTAAGTATTCTTAATGATTTAGAGAATGATGTATCTACTAATGAAGCAGATCTTATTAGATTTGCAGCAAAGCAAGGAGTAGAAACTATAATGCCTGGATTTTTAAACATACGCAATCCTCAATTGGCTAATGATATATCCTCAGAAAGTATAAAAGAAGGAACTTTAAAGTTAGATAATACATCAGATGGATTAATAGGTACAGACGCTATGTACTATCATAGAGTGGGTGGTAAAAAAGAAATGATAGAAAATGAAAAAGTCTATGCAATTAAAAATGCTAACCAAGTTAAATCTGTATTTAATGTAGGAACATTTGGTATAGATAAAGGTGGATATGATAATACTAAAACTGGATTTGCTCCAGTAGAAAAAGGTCCTGGATATGTAGGAAGAATTCAAGAAAAGAAAAAAGAACTAGAAGAAAAAGGTGCTAGAGTATTAGGTATACAAGATGGTATTAGATATAGTTATGATCCTAATAATATTTACTTTCAACAAGGAGAAGTTACATCATCTAAAGCATCTCCTGCCACTGTAGCTAGAATTAAAGACTTCCTTAAACGCATTGGTGTTGACATCAAAATGATGGATAACATTACAGTGAATGGTGTAAAGAAGGATGCAAATGGTGCTGCTTTGATTATGCAACAGTTAGTTCAGGTGGTATATGGTAAAGAAGATGTAGCTCTTACAGAAGAAGCTATGCACTTTGCTGTAGAGATTATTGAACAAAGAGATCCTAAGTTATTTAACCAATTATTAAAAGAGGTTAATAACTATAGACTATATGACCAAGTTGTAAAGAACTATGGTAAACTTGCTGATTATCAAGGAGCTGATGGTAAGCCAGATATTAGAAAGTTAAAAAAAGAGGCTATTGCTAAGATACTTACAGAGACAGTTATTAATAAGAATGAGGGTTTGACAGAGAAGCCAGAACTATTAGCTAAGGCTGAGGGCTGGTGGCAAACATTCTTAACTGCTTTGAAGAACATCTTCCAAAAGTCTGGATTTGACTTAGCTGCTATAAAGGTATTGTCTGGAGAGTTTGAAGGAACTGCTCAAGAACTTAGAGCTGAAGAAGGAGCTGTCTATCTACAAGCCACTGAAGGTATGTCTAAACAAGATACTACTATTCAGAGGATATTAGATATGGCCAAGCGATTATCTCTTGACACTACTACAAATAAGTATAAAATAGATAATTCAGATATTCCTTATAGAGTTACACAACTTGTTGGTGATACTTATGAAGACTTGTTTAAAAACTCAGCATTAACTAAAAGTGAATGGCAAGAGGTAGTTGAGTCTGTTAGTATGGCAACAGGAGATGCAGGACATAAGGATATTCAATGGATGATGGAGAATGTATTTCTTTCTCCTGATAGAACATTACTACCTGAAAATCAAGAAGGTGATGATACTAACTATGTCTCTAGATTAGAGCCAAATGATAGACGTTTATATGATACACTTAAAGGTAACCTTAGAGAAAGACTTGCTTCTTTTGGACCAGGTACTAAGTTTCTTGTAGAGACAACTATTTATAATGGAACTAACACTGCTGGTACAGTTGATTTAATTGTTGTTACTCCTGAAGGAAAGGTGAGTATGCTTGACTGGAAGTTTACAAAGATTAATACAACATATAACAAAGACATACCTTGGTATAAGATTGGTGCATGGAAAGAACAAATGGGCTATTATAAATCTATGTTGCAGTCACAGTATGGAGTAGATCCTAAAGACTTTGTACAAACTAGAATGATACCTATATTAACTACATATAGTGAAGGAGATCCTAAATTAAAGATAGCCCCTACTGTAACTGATGTAAGAATAGGTAGTGTTGATGTCAAATTAATTGATGAAGCATATCTATTGCCTGTAGGAGTAGAAGATGAAGATACAGGTAATAAGAAAGTTAATGCATTACTAGTAAAACTTAATGGTATATATAAGTCTTTATCTGGAAAGAAAGCTGTTTCTCCTACAGATAAAGCAAACAAAGCAGAAGAGTTAAACTATTTGTATAGTGCTATTAGACAATTACAAATGAGAGAGAATGTTAAACCTTTGCTTGAACAGGCTAAGATTCTTAATAAGAATATAACAAACATCATCAAAGAATACAATGACTCTTGGAAAGGTATAGATTTAACCACTGTAGATGATGTTGCTAAAGATGAATTTTCAAATAACATTATGTTGTATGAAGCTTCTTTAAAAACTTACACATCATTGACCTCAGAATTAAAATCATTGTTTAATGGAGAAAAGACTCCAGAGCAAAAAGAACTGTGGGAAGATATTAGAGATACAACAGAAAATGCCAATGAATTAGCTTCAGAACTAAGAGATGTATCTGATGAGTTTGCTCAAGATATTGTAGCTGCTAGTTATGATGTACTTAACTTTTTAAAGCCTGAAAAGATAATTAAAGGTTTTTCTAAATGGTTTAGTTCTACATCAACGTTACAACTTAAAGGAACAGAGCTATTATTTAAAATGGCTAATAAAGCTTTTGGTTTAGCATCTATGGATACTACCACTGAGGGTAATAGATTAATTGAACTTAAGAAAAACTTTGATGAGTGGGCTAGTAGGAAAGGACTTACAAGTAAAAACTACTTTGATATTCTTAAAAAGAAAGACAAAAATGAGTTAATTGATGAGTTTAAACCTGAGTTTTATACAGAACTTAAACAAAAAATTGCAGCAAAAGACTTTGATTGGATTACAGCTAATATTGACGTACAACAATTTAGAAAAGATATAGCACAAGCTTTAGATAAAGAGTATGCTAGAATTGAATCTAAGGTGAGAGTGGGGTCTAAAGAAGATAATGAAAATGCAATTCTTAGAGAACGTTCTAAAGCATTTGATTTGTACAACTTAACTACAACAACTTCTCCTGGTTGGAGAATATATGAAATAGTTAAGAAGAATCCTTTAAGAAGTAAGTGGCAATCTGAAGAGTGGACAGAGTTAACAAAACCTGAGAATGCACCAGCTAAAGCTTTCTATGATTATATTAGAGAAAGAAATGAATACTATCAATCTATAGGATATATAACTAATGAAAGAACATTTCTTCCTTTTGTAAGAAAAGGATTATTAGAAAAGATTGTTATGGGTGGTGACCTTAAAATTGGAGAAGGTCTTCTTAGAAACATAACTATAAGTGAGGGTGATGTGGGTTATGGTAAAACAGACCCATTGACTAAACAACCTATTTATAAGATACCTAAATATTTTACTAGAGATACAGGAGAAGAAGTGAGTGGTGATTTATTTAAGAACATGACTCTTCTTAATGAAATGGCTATACGTTATGCTTATTTAGATAAGATAGAAAATCAGATGAGACTTATTGTCAATACTGAGAATAATAAAGAAGCTATTAAAACGTCTTATTTTGGTAAGACTAAATATAAAGCTAATGGTGAAGTTGAAACTGTAGATGATAATTCTGAAAATGCTAAGCTTATTGGAGACATGATGGAAGCTATTGTCTATGGACATAAGTTTGTAGAAAATGAAAACTTTGACCAATTATTAGGGGGCTTAGGTAAGTTTGGTAAAAACTTAAATAAAAAATTAGGAATGAATATATTTCCTGAGAACTTTGATGATGCACAGATATCTTTGAATAAATCTATCACTCAATTAAATACAGCATTCCAATTAAAGACATTAGGATTAAACCCATTGTCTTCTATTGCTACATTATTAGGAGGCTCGTTTCAAAGTTTAATCAATGCTGGAACCTATTTTACAAAAACAGACTATATTGCTAATGAAGCAATGATTAGTATGGCTAAGTTCAATGGACAGGATGGTAAGAAACTAATGGCAGCATTAGAGTATTTCCTACCTCTTACAGAAAACTATAATGTTGAGATAGCTAAAAAGCTTTCTATGAATAAGTTTAGTCAAGAAAGTATACAAGAATTCTTAATGAGCTTAATGAGAAATGCTGACCAGCACGTACAAACAGTTAACTTCTTTAGTTATTTAAACAATACTATTGTTGAAGATGGACAATTAGTTAACGCTAGAGAGTTCTTGAGAGCTTCTGATAAATATGCTAATATATATAACGTTGGTTCTCAAGAAAGAAAGAAGCTACAGGATGAGTTTGATAAAGATGTAAAAGCTCTTGTAAAAGAGAAAGGGGTTATGAATCTTGCTGAGGTTAAAGACAATGAGTTAGTAATCCCTGGTATAGAAAGAAAGTCTGACACTGTTATTAAGCTTAGAAGAATTGTACAGAATGTAACAAAAGATGCATTAGGTAACCTATCTGCAGATGATGTAAGAAAGATTAACCTTAATATATATGGTAAGTCATTCATGGTGTTCAAAAACTGGATTCCTAGACTTGTAGATATAAGACTTGGTAATCTTAAATACAATTCTGCTACTGAAGCTTATGAGTGGGGAAGAAGTAGAATGATGTTTAGAATGTTATCTAAAGAGTTCTTAAGAAGCACAGACAGTTTACTAAGTGCTCTTGGTGGTAATGATGAAAAGTTTATAGCTCAGATAAAAGATTTATATGAGGCCAAGAGAGTTGAGTATGAAAAAGATACAGGTAAGGTGCTAGAAATGACTGAAGCTCAATTCATTGACTTAGTTAGACAGAACATACAATCTCAAATGACTGACTTCTTATTCTATGCTTCTCTTACAGCACTTATTCTTGGTGCAAAAGCAATGGTTCCAGATGATGATGAGGACGATGCATCTAAGAACAGATATAAATATATGTTGAGAATTATAGATAAGGTGAGAGATGAGGTTGCTTACTTCTATGATCCTACAGCCATTATATCTTTAACATCAGGTGGTGTATTCCCAGCAATTACTTACCTAGAAACATTTAAGAAAGCATTTGTAAACCTCAGAAAAGAAATGTTTGCTATAGCTATTGATGATAAAGAGACACAAGATGATAACTATGTAATTAAATACTTCTTGAAGGCTGCACCTATAGCTTCTCAACTAGATGCTTTTATATTGTTATTCTATCCTGATCTTGCTAAAGAATTAGGAATGAGAGCTCAGTCTGAAGCAAGACCAATAGGTAGATAAACATTATAGTTATTGCTATATTATGTAGGAATGTTTTCTACAACTCATTGAAAATAAAATAATTTCATTACTTTTGTAGCTATTGATGCACATAATCTCTCTTTTTGTGCAAGCCCCTGTGTATCAATACGTTACATACACTACAAATTTATAATTATGAACGTTACTTGTTCAGCAACTCCCTGCCCAATCTTATTGGATAGCACCTGCGTATTTTACGAGGGTGCTAATTTAGTTTATACTGGTATCAACACTAATGATTCTGTTCAAACAGCATTACAAAAAATTGATGCTGCCATAGGTAGTGGTGCTGGAGGTACAGGTACTTCTGGTACTTCTGGTGCTAATGGTGCTCCTGGTACTCCTGGTGCTGCTGGTACATCTGGTACTAATGGTGGTACTGGTGCTAGTGGTTCTTCTGGAACTAGTGGTGGTAATGGTGCTAATGGTTCATCTGGTACATCTGGTGCTAAAGGTACATCTGGTTCAAGTGGTGCAACTGGGGCTAATGGTTCTTCTGGTTCAAGTGGTGCAACTGGGGCTAATGGTTCATCTGGAACAAGTGGTGCTGATGGTGCTAATGGTACTAGAGGTACATCTGGTGCTAATGGTACAAGTGGTGTTAATGGTACAAGTGGTGTTAATGGTACAAATGGTGTTAATGGTGCTAATGGTACAAGTGGTATTAATGGTACTTCTGGTGTCAATGGTACATCTGGTGCTACTGGTACATCTGGTGCTACTGGCACATCTGGTACTGCTGGTTTATCAGGAGATTTATATAGAACAACATCATCTACTTCTTTCACATTAGGTAATGCAGGAACTATAACAGTAGGAACTGGATTATCATACAGTGTTGCTCAAAGCATTTTAATTGCTTATGATGCAAACAATCATCAAACTTCTGAAGTTATTTCTTATAACCCTGCAACAGGTGTTTTAACCTTTGCAGCCCCTACTGACCAAGTAGGTTCTGGTACATATTCTTCTTGGAATGTAAACTTAGCTGGTGCTAGTGGTGGAGATGGTTCTTCTGGAACAAGTTCAAATGGTACATCTGGTATTAATGGTACTTCTGGTACCACTGGACCTCAAGGTAATCCTGGCACAAGTGGTCAGTCTGGTACATCTGGTGCTACTGGTACATCTGGTATTAATGGTACTTCTGGTACTACTGGTCCTCAAGGTAACCCTGGTACATCTGGTATTAATGGTACTTCTGGTACTACTGGACCTCAAGGTAACCCTGGTACATCTGGTATTAATGGTACTTCTGGTAC
>Ga0114974_10000911_pt1 | contig 23708 bp, 21 predicted proteins | sample S_130206_EF_Meta_FD_87318 | JGI IMG/M metagenome (GOLD analysis project Ga0114974, IMG submission 87318) | Freshwater microbial communities from Lake Simoncouche, Canada to study carbon cycling - S_130206_EF_MetaG | ecosystem: Environmental > Aquatic > Freshwater > Lake | place: Lake... | reverse complement strand
TATGGCTGTGATTGCCGATAGTCGCGCTTATCGGTGCGACTACTTTGCGGTGCCATATCATAATAGACAGGTTTGATATCGATTTTATCGGTGCCAGAACTGCCTTGGACCACCGGCACACTTGCCTGCCATGACTCGAACTGGCGCGCGTTGATTGTGTCATATGTACCTGTTTCCCGCCGGACACGTAGCTGCATGGTAGGGGGTGGAATACGGACCTTGCCTGCGTACATTTCAGGATGAAACATCCGCCTTGTCTAAAGAAGAATGATAACATATCTTTAAAGTGATGTACATTGTTCCTATTGCTATACGTGAACGGAGCGCCTCCGTAAAACAGATATGGATCCTGCTAGAAAGAAATGGGTCGCACCTTATCTCACTGGAGTCTGGAACGGATGCGCATCAGTTTGCCGATCTGAATGGGCTCGTACTTGCATCTGAGCCGGTAAACGCAGGTCCTCTCACTTTTCTACCGGTAGATATGGATCGCACAGATATGTCCTCTTTTTACAGCTGGAGGGAGGTTGTCCCAGGCACGGTGCCCTCGAAAGAGGTCTGGCGGCAGTTTGTATGGGTATCCGATTCCCTCGATGTGAATAAGCTGTTAAACGATATTGTGGTAGGAGAACCGGATCACACCGTGTTCAGCATTCTACGAACATACCTTAAGACGAATCACTAATACTATATAGAATGGCATCTAACCGTAATAGGACTGTACGCAGGACGCATGATCTTAGTGCGAACTCGGTTGATTACGGTGCGAACGATTCTCTTCAGAAGATGATTGCGGCGGAGGCAGATAGTGCCTTCAAGAAGCCGTGGCATCGCCTGGAGCGCGGCCTTCGTATGAATCGTATTCGCGCCTTTGTAGAGGATTTGGCGATGAAGCGGGGCTTCAAGGAGTCGGAGAAGCAGTCTCTTCTGGCCCTGCTCATGAAGTCGCTGGATAAGAAGCTTCTGAACTCGAAGACTTCGGTCGAGTATGATCCCGAGGAGGAGATGATTAAGGAAATCAAACCGCTTGTTATGCACCAGGCCGCGAACGGCGATGTTCTTTTTCAACTGCTGGAGAAGAGAAATGCCATTACATTCCGGAAGCGAGGACCAGTCGCCGCGGTCGCCGAGCCCGCAGATGCCTAAGACTGAAGAAGCATTCCTATATAACAGACTGGATTCGCACGCCGACACTAAGTTTGACGGGCCGCTGCTGGCGTCAGTCAGTATATACAAGTCAATGTTCGGGCCAGTCTCCGATATGATGAGATGGAATGATGTTGTTCAGCCCGCCCCATCCTATCAAAGTCACTATGACAAGTGGAAGAACACGCTCCAGGATTCCATTGACACCATTCTGAAGGACGGGGATGTTGCGCTCAGCAAGGATGAGGAGTATTCGGCTGACATTGCGCTAGAGATTGGCACTGCGATTATGGAGACCTTTCTGAAGCGGGCCACGGCGGTTGGATGGGCGTCGCAGCTACCCGAGGAGCGTCGCGCCGCTGTGGAGACGATTCTATCTCTCCCGCAGGTCCCTCAGCGCACGCCGGCCTGGTACGCGCAAGGAAAGTGTGTCCTGACTGCTTCCGAGTTTGCGAGTCTATACGGGACGGAGCGGGCCATTCGGCAGCTTGCGTTTCAAAAGGTCCAGCCGCCCACCCAGAACTCTACGAATCGCCTAGCCTGTCTGACGCATGAGATGGGGCCATTCGATTGGGGGATTCGTTTTGAGCCGGTAGTGAAGATGATTCTCGAGCAGCGATGGGGCGCGAAGATTCTGGAGGCGGGGCGTCTTCTACATCCCACGGATTCTCTCTTGGCTGCGAGCCCTGATGGGCTCATTCTGGAGGCGACCGACCCAGCGCGTGTAGGCCGTCTTCTGGAGATTAAGTGCCCGATTACTCGTGAAATCAATGAAACGATTCCCTTTGAATACTGGTGCCAAATGCAGATTCAGATGGAGGTTACGGGGATTGATGAGTGTGAGTATGTGGAGGTGAAGCTGGACTCTGTTACTGCGAAGAAGGCGGACCTTTCGGGGGCTGTACCGGACGGCTTTGTCTGGCTCTTCCAGAATCCGACGAGCTGCGAGATGAGCTATGCGTATACGGAGGAGCAGAAGGCGCGCAATGAGGCGGAAGGCATCGATTTGATTGAGACGATTCCTTGGCGAGTGAATAGATTCTTTACAAAGACTGTTATGCGAGACAGGGGTTGGTTTCAGGGAACTGCGTCTATGAGGCAGCAGTTCTGGGAAACTGTTCAAAAAGTTCGTACGGGCGAGGTGGTGCCCTTTGAACCGAAGCAGAAGCTGAAGGTGGTTGTCGCAAAAGAGGGCACGTGCCTTATTACAAATGAGATTGAGCCGGAAGCTTAGGGAACCGGCGTCGTCTTGTAGAAGGCCATAGTGAGGTCTTGTATGGGTCCTGAGCAAGAATCGGGATCTCCGCGTTTATAGTTGTTTGTCAGCTGTCGGAAGTTCCCCGTGCGTTCGAGGCGGGGCTGGAAATCGAGGCCACGACAGCTTTCCGCAGTAGTATATGTAGGCTCTGTAGCCAGTGGCAACCAACCTAGAAGCAGCGAATACGGCTGCCGAGGTTGATTAAGAGTAGCTTCTGCGGGAGAGATTCCGTGAAGATTGATATCAGCAACCTCCTCGATTTTTCGGCCATCCTCAAATGCTTCTTGTACGGAGATTCTGGGACGAACAATAGGGTTTGCGCCATAATAGAGTCTGGACTGTATAAGAAATACCACCAGTACACTTACAATAAGCCATCCGAGAATGAATACCCATACCTTTCCTAATGGCTTTTTCAACACCATCTTCTACAGTGTTGTGCTAAAATAAGTAAGCACTATAAGGGCTTATTTAGCCTAAAACACCACGGCAAGCACTTGACCATATACTACTCATTTTCTGGTTTCGCATATGTTTCTGTCCAGAGGGTTGCCCGCTCCTTGTACGCTTCAGGATCTTTCTTATAGAGATTCGCTATTTCCGGCACAAATGGGTCGTCCGGATTGGGATCTGTAAGGAGACTTTCAATGCTGAGAAGCACCTTTGATATAGACAGCGCAGGCGACCATTTATCCTTGAGAATATCGAGGCAGATGGAACCAGACGCATTAATATTGGGATGATACACTTTTGTTAGAAAAAGGACATGGGGAGGACGAAATGGATAATCCTCCGGGAATTCAATCGAGAGTTTGAAGACGCCGCCTTCATAGGGAGAATCCGCCGGACCAAAGATGTATCCCTCCCATTTATACAGATTCTCTCCCTCCGGCCCGGCGCTACAGGTAGAAGGAGGATCCTTCTGCAGTTCCTTCAATTCATTTTTGATGCGTTTGGATGCCATTATATACTATTTATAGGGCTGTATTATCCTTGGATGCGACAAGTTCAAATAAATATCCTCTCTTATAAGAATAATGGACTTTGTCAGCCTTATCGCCGAGTTCCTGGGAACCTTTCTCTTCATTCTGTCCGTATTTGCGTCTGGCGGTAACGCGTACGTGATTGCTGGCACCCTCGCTGTGGTGATTCTGCTCATTGGCAAGCTGTCCGGCGCGCACGTGAACCCTGCCATCTCTTTTGCGATGTTCATGAAGGGTAGCCTGTCGGTGAAGGAGCTGCTGGGCTACGTGGCGGCGCAGCTGCTGGGCGGTGTTGCGTCTCTCTACGCCTACCGCGTTTTCGCTTAGGCGAAAATAGCGTTGTATCTTCGATACAACCGCGTGTTTGCGTAAGCAAACCGCGTTTCATCATAGATGAAACCGCGTTTTCGCTTAGGCGAAAACAGAGTGTTCGCCTAAGGGCCGAATCCCTACACCACTATAGAATGTCAAATGCTGAAACCCCTATTGCAACACTCGCCACGGGCGCTGCACTAGAGGATTTACGGGTACTTTTAAAGACCCTGGAGATTTTCAATGTGAATCCACCCACAGTCTATCTTTTTTGTGACAATCTTGTCATCACGGAGGCTCTAAAGATAAAGTATAGCGGTGTCCTCCATATGAAAGATGTGCTCAGCGGCTACTCGGCTTACGATAGGCGCACAATGGAGTCCATGCCGGGCAAGCATTTCAAGACTCTCTGGATGGATTTTATGACCGAGAAAATCAATCTGCTGCGCTGGGCTCTCCAAGATTCGGGGAAGCCGGTGCTATTCTGCGATGCCGATATCTGCTTTACGGGACCGCTGCCGACGATTCCTTCGGGCACGAAAGTGGGGCTCAGCCCACATATGATTGTTGATCGAGATGAAAAGAGGTTTGGTAAATACAATGGGGGTTACGCGTGGTTTTCTGGACTCGAGTATACGGATGTATGGTGGGAGGCGTGCTCCATCGCCCGGTATTATGAGCAATCTGCGCTAGAAGATGTGGCCAAGTATGCGGTGGAAACGGGTGGCCCCGGGGCTCTGTACGAGTTTCCCAAGACGAATAACTATGGCTGGTGGAGGTTGACCCAGGGCCAGAAATCTTCTTCTGAGCTTCTCAAGGAATGGGGGATGAACAGAAATAAGGCAAAAGACGCTTCCGGGATTTGCGTGGATGGCGTACCGCTTGGATCCGTTCATACACACTTTTATGAGGCCATGGACATTCCTACCAAGCAGTTTAATGCTATGATTCTGGGGTGGCTAAAGGTGCTTTCGCAGGCGCATGGGCCAGCCAGAAAACTGCTGGCCGTTCTTAGTGCGAGGGTCTAAAGCCCGCCCTATTAAAATTTGATTTGGCCTTGTTTATGGCCATGAGTACCCCAATGTCTCATACCCTCTTTCCAGGCCTACATCGTAAGGCGCCTGAAAAGAGTGAATACGACGGCTTTCGTGAGGAGGCGACCCCAACAAAGGATTTCATCGAGTGCGTAAACTGCGCAGAACCGAGGGAGGATTGGCTCTTTGAGGATCACAGCGTCTGTACAAAGTGCGGGGAAATCATGGAGCGCCCTATTGATACTGGGGCCGAGTACAGATTCTTTGGGCTTGAGGAGCGGGGTGGCGGCGATCCGTGTCGTGTGGGCGCGCCCATGGACACTCGATTCCCTACATCCGGCCTCGGCACCATGATTCTCTCCCACGCGCATGGAGGCAACTCCTCTACCCGGATTGCGATGGCCCGCGTACGGCGCTATCATACCTGGAATCTGCTGCCGTACAAGGAGCGGTCTCTGCTCCAGGTCTTTGAGCAGGTTGCCCTCGCTGCGACAAACTACGGCTTTGATGTCCGCACCATGGACATTGCAAAAGACATGTATGTCAAGCTGGTTGAGCACTGTGACCGCCGGGGCATGTCGAGGACATGTGTGGTGGCCTCGTCGACCTATTCGGCACTGAAGCAGGTTGGCCAGCCCCGGAAGCCGAAAGAGATTGCGGACATCTTTCATCTCAGTACGGCGCAGTTCACAAAGTCCCTGAAATATTTCCAGGAGATTCTCTGTATGGCCCACCAGCGCGGACTCCTGAAGGACGGGCACGCAGACCCGGCGGCCATGCCGTCCACTCGCGCCTCCGACTACATTTCCAATCCTCTTAGCAAGCTCCCGATTCGCCGAGACACCTTTCAGCAGATTCGGGAAGTCTGTATTGCGCTTGCGAATGAAATCGAGGAGAAGGAGTTCTGCTCCGAGAACATGCCGCCGTCGCTGGCTGCGGGCGTCATTACCTTTGTAGTGAACCATAAACTCCAGAAAGAGTACGCCGATATGATTACGGTCGAGAGAATCGCTTCCGTGTGCGGGGTCAGTGAGGGAACCCTACAGAAGTGTCTGAAGAAGATTGAAGCTGCGGTGGCGGCCGGCAACCTGGAATCGGTCCTTTAATGACCTACGGCATAAAATTGCTGGCCGCCGCCCCTATATAAGCACATAGAATGCCGAAGGAACGCTGCGCCTTTGATGGCTGTAGGACGCCTCTCACACTTACCAGCCCTGCGTGTAAGTGTGAGAAGAAGTTCTGTGGGGAGCACCGACATGCCGAGTCGCATCTCTGTAGCTTTGACTATAGAGCATCAGCAAAAGACATTCTCTTGAAGACAATGAGCACGGCTGTTATCAGCCAAAAGGTAACTTCCATCTAGCACAACACGTTAATATTTCAGATGATCCAGATACATCTTGACGATGGTCGGTGACCAGCGCCCCATCATCTTTTTCTCTGGCGTGTACCAATCAATTGCATCTTTTTCCCGCTGATCGGCCCGAAACTTCTTGAACTCCTCAGGATGTTCCGCAATCCACGTAAAATCCGCAAAGGCCTTTTCAAGCTGCGCCGGATGCGCATAGCCGCCGAAAACATGATACTGGAAATAGGTGTTCGGAGGAAAATCCGGCTCTACACTCTGTAACACGAGACCGGTGTGCGCCAGATCGCGAATATGCGACACTTTTGCCTCTTCTTCAACTTCGCGCCGAATATTTTCCTTCAGAAGCTGAAGGACCGATTTGGTATTATCTCTCGCGTCCTTCCCTTCCATCTGCCCCTTCGGAGGCTCCCAGCTGGCCTTCTCGGGGTCACCATCCGTCCGCTTCACAATCAGAAAGCGATTTGCGCGAAAGGGTTTATAGAGTTCATGGACAAAGCAGGCCGCGCGCAAATAAACACGCCAACCCTCCTCTGGGTGTTCAACATAGAAATATTTCTTTCGGGGAGCATAGGGCAACACCTCGACCCCCCGTTTCAATCCCGACTGAAATACATCAAAGGCATCACCCATTATCCTAATATTCTGAGCCATGCCCTACTTGGTCGATTTTTTCTTTCTACAAGTTTTTCCACGCACTGATTTCGCACAGCCGCTTTTGTAGCGCTGAAGTTCTTTACAGAGAGAGTTATACGTAGTACTGTTCAAGAGTTCCAACTCAGTCTCCATGTGACGCCGAATCCCCCAGAGACTCTTCAAGCAGTCCTTTCGACATACGGCATCATTCAAGGAACTCGCCTTTTTCCAATGGGTCGTCCATTCCGGGAAGGGCAGAACGGTCGGCAACAACTTCCAAAACTGTGTATAATACACTAGCCGCTCTTCTGGCTCCATGACATTCCACCGATTCCGTTCGAGCGGGTCGACGATTGTTTCGACAGGTGGGTGGCCCTGAATAGGAACACTGGCCCGCATCTGACGACTTAAAGGATGGGCCTCGGCGACGGAAAAGAGGAACTCCCAGCCTTCAAAGATGGTTCGACTACAGCCCGATGCAAGACGTTCTTTATATATGTCTTCTACGGCTTTAAAGGATGGGTCATCTGTCTGATGGCCTACATGCTGCGTCCTGAGTTTCGCATTCACCTTGTTGTGCATTTTCCATAGCCATTTTGCTGGGGATGCCGCGTCGTCAATAGGCTCTTTCTCCATGTTCTCGGAGAAACTCTTGCGACAGTATTTACAGGGAAGAATGTATGGGATGGTCCAGAAAAAGGGGACGATGTTTTTCGGATCCGCTGAGTCTGAAAAACTTATAAGATGTAATAGGCGCCAGCCCGATGGGCCCCAGTATCGGGTGTCCATTACTTACTGTTTAGTGTGGTTTTTGTATCGGCATTTGCTTACATGGCAATCAAATGCTGATATGATGTTGCTCGAAAGGGTTTATCCTTGGCCAAATCCGGTCGTACCAAGCGGCGCAAGAAACGGGCGAACCGGGGTAGAGTCAATCTGTTCCGATTTACATTTGACCGTTGTCTGCGGGCATACGGCACGAGGGCAGGGGGGCGCGGCCGGGCAGACGGTCGCAGGAGGGCAGCGGACCTCGGGGCACCGAGGACGCGGGCAAGGCGGGCATTCACCACATTTCTCCTTTCTATCCTCGCTTGTATCAATAATAATCGGCTGCTGCTTCGGCACAGATGATTTGAGCACATACTGGGAAAGGTCGGGAACAGGGGGGCACTCACTCTTTAACATGTAGTTGTTCATGTCGGGCGCCGCAGGGCAAGGAGGAATACTCGTCTTTAGGACATACTTGGACAGATCCGGCGTAGGAGGGCACGACGGAGGGTGGTCGACGCAGGGCGTGGGGCCGCGGCATACGGGGCAGTTATCATCCTCAAATCCCTCGCGAGAGCTCTTCATGCTGCGAAGCACAATATAGGCCATCAGAAATCCAAGAAGAAAGGGGACTATAAACGGTTTTAAACTTGAAAGGCGCATACACCCACTCTACAGTTTTGTGGGAAAATAAAGTCTTGTTATTAAGGCCTCCAGCCAATCCAGGCCGGTGGCGGGCATCCACATAGTTCGGGGATACTGGGATCATAGGCAGTCGCAAGACGAGTACAGACCATCTTTGTATATCCGCGCCAGGAGAAGTCCTGCTGTCGCACTGTCTCTGTATCCTTCAGACATCCGAACTCGTAGGGGTTCATTTCTCTCATCTTAATCTGCGAGCAAATCTGCTTTGAACGCTCCTTCCAGTTAAAGGGTTCGGCAGCACCATGGCCACCATGTGCGCCTTTGCCACCATGCGCAGCTTGGCCATGTGCGCCTTGGCCACCACCCATCGAAACATTCAGGCTTGTCGGACTCTGGCCCGTTACAGAAGTTATCACGCTATCAAATAGGCCTCTATACGCCGCCGGTTTTCCATCATCTTTGGGAGCAGAGTTATCGGCATTCGATGCTACAGGCGTTCCCGTAGTGTCGGCAAAATAGCGCGCATCCTTCATGGCAGCCGCATAGTTTGTCGCAATATCCTGTTCCGCCTGTCCCTTGTAACTCAGCCCGATATCCCACGACAGATTCTTGATATCCTTTACATACTTTCCAAAGAGCTCTTTCGCAATATCGGCGCCGCTTACATCCCCTGCGGCGTAGGCGGGAAAGAGATTTGAAAGGCCGGAAGGAAGGCCCCAGTCACTCAGCATACTTGTCAGAGGACTGTTAGGATTCTTGATATTCTTCAGGAAGCTCGAGACTTGACCCGTTGTTAAGGTTATATCAGACGGCTTGATTGTCCCATTCTTTAATCCTGTAGTCAAATCCGTTACGGTCTGAAGAATGGAGGATAGAAGTTTTATGCGATTCTGTGTCGTAGAATCCTGTGCGCCCGAGGCCTGTAGGCGAACTATCTCAGCTACAATCTGTGTGTTCACATTATTGAGATCATCCAGTCCAACCTTAGCGGAGCTTCCAGCAGACATAACAGGAATAGGTATACCAGGCATAGAGCCAGATCTAGATCCAGGCGCGGAGCCAGGCATAGGCGCTGGCGCGGAGCCAGGCATACCAGAACCAGGCATACCAGAACCAGCCTGAAATCCCTCTTGTGCTCCACCAAAAAAGTAGCTAAACCAGCCCCCGCCCTGCTTGGAAGTAAACCCCTCGGCAGGCTTCATGGGCGACGGTGCGCCCATAGCATTTGCAGCCATCCTCCACTTCTTTTGAAGATAGGCCAGATTCGACTCAATGTCATTCACATCATCCTGGGTCAAGGTACTGCCAAGCCCGGGATTTCTATCCATTGCGCTCAGCTCATCCCGCAGCCGCCCAACATCAGCCCGCGCCGTGTTTATAGGAAGGCTCACACTCGAATCTCCAATCGTCTGAAGCCCCTTCGCATCGGTCTTAAAAAATCCAAGGAGAGATTCGTAGACGCTGTAGAGGCGCCTGGAATCCGTCTTTTGGAGCGCCGGATCCTCGGCCGGCAACGAGTTCACAGAGGCGGTTTGACCGGGAGGCGGCGCAAGAAGTGCCGTGCTAGGCTCAGCAAACGGTTTTACTTCTCCCGATGTAAGAGTTTGTGCCCTGGGAGAAATAACCGGCGTATTCAATCCAGGACTTGCGCCAGGGGGTGTAATATCCTGAAAGCCATCCTTCTGTGTAGTTTTCCAAGCTATCATTACTATTACGAAAAATAGTACCAGGAAGAGCAAACTCTTCATCTATCTAGTTGACGGTCAGGAAAAGATTACAGATCCTCGTAAAACTTCTTTACCAGGGGATGAGCACGAAAGGCACGTGGCGCAATCTCAAAGATGAATAATGCGTCAAGGCTTCTCACTCTCGAGAGCGCAACATACGCCTGCCCGTATTCAAAGGTGCTCGGGCCCACATCAATGAGTGCGGAATCAAGAGATGCGCCCTGCGCCTTATGAATCGTGAGCGCATACGCAAGGCGGAGAGGAATCTGCTCGCGCGTCACACCATCGTCTTCCTTCTCCGCATCAGATGACCATTTCCCAGGACGAATCGTCACACACCGACCATTCATAAACTTTACTACAGGATTCCCCTCACTGTCAAATCCGGCGACAACTCCGCGGGACCCATTTACTAGACCTAGAATCGGCGCTTTCGTCTTTTTATCATTGATTTCTTTCTCTTCATAGAGCTGCTGAAGAAGCATAACCTGACAGCGTTCTTTGAGCTGGAGTTCCACCTCATATGGCGCATCGCGGTCAAGCTTCTCGACAATCATTTTGAGTACACTCGGCTGCATCCCCTTTGGTACATGTTTTGTCTTTGCCGTAAATGTGTGAACCTCGCCGGCCAACTTGTCCAGCTGATGCGCGTTAATCGAATTCACATCCTGATTCTTCGTAAATAGGAGAGTTGGCTTAATCTCCTGTCGCTTCCATGTCATTGTCTTACGCGCCTCCAGTGTCGCATAGGATTCTGGAGTCAGATCCCCGCTCCTAGCCTCATTCAGAATCTGTTGAAACATCGGGTCCTTTTGACGAAGAATCTGTGTGAGCTGAATAGTCTTCTTTACTAGTGTGGCCCACAGCGGCGATTCAAATGCAAAAGTCTTGTCGGATTCTTGCGCATCTTTTGAGACAGGAGGAAGCTGATAAAAGTCGCCGACAAGAACAATCTGAATGCCGCCAAAGGCCACATTCGGCCGCTTCCTCACCTGGCGACCTACCTCATCTAGATACTCAAGAAGAGTCGGAGTGAGCATAGACACCTCGTCAATAACGAGGCAGTCTGTTTGAATCCACCGCTTCTTCTTTTTTGAATCCTTGACGATGGTTGATACAATACTATCAATCGGACTGCGCCCGAGCCCAATCCCCGCCCAGGAATGGAGCGTCTTGGCCCAGGGTCCCAGAAGAAGCGCCGCACAACCCGTCATTGCCGTAATACATATTCTCTTGCCGCCAGAATAGCCCTTATAGTTCGCATAGAGTGTTTGAAGCAGAAAGGACTTGCCTGTCCCACCGGGGCCCGTGATAAAGACTGAATCCCCTGAAACAACTGCGTCGAATGCGGCCTTCTGCTCCTCATTCAAATCGACAATGCCTATTGCGCTCGTTGGGACAATGGGTTCGATAACAGTTGTAGCAAGATAGGCTTCGGCTTCCTCCTTTGTAGAGAATCCCTTGAATACCGCACCACAGAAACCCATGACCTGTGCTTCCGCTTCCTCCCATGTCTCATAGACGCCTGACGCGCGCCCTGCGGCTACCGCGTAAAACTTGGCCTTTTTCTTTGGTGTAAGGCTAATAAATCCTTCCATCCTGTAGTATATCATACCACCGGCTGCTACGATGTAATTTTACTCTTACCAATGACAACTATAACTAACCTACTTGCGAGAGCGTCTCGACTTGGAACGCTTCGTGCCGCGTCTAGAGCCGCCACGCTTAGAGCCGCGACGCTTAGAGCCGCCACGCTTAGAGCCGCGACGCTTAGATCCACGGCGTCTAGCTCCACCCATGGCAGCCGCCGGCGTGGGGGGCGCGGCGGGATCCGCAGCGGGCGCGGCCGTAGCAGGAGCAGCTGTAGCCGTCGCATTCGCCGCAGGCGCAGCTGTAGCCGTCGCATTCGCCGCAGGCGCAGCTGTAGCCGCAGCATCCGCAGGCTTCGCATTCGCCGGCTTTCCAAATCCAAAGAGTCCCTTTACAGAGTTAAGTAGACCACCACCTTTGCCAGACATTATCTATTTTAGCACAATAGTTTTTTATGGCAAGTCCCCTTATTTTATAGATAACGCCTTACAGATAATCAGGAAATCTTCTGCGCGCTGCGTATATACCGCGTCCCCATGAACCGTGTGGCCATACCCCTTTGTCACAAATAGAAGTTTCGGCTTACCCTGGCCGGCTCCCCGCAAGGCATCCATCCATTTCACAGATTCATACGCAAACACTTGATGGTCATTTAGGCCCACACGGCAAACTACAAAAATATTCGGTGCGCCCTCGGGCCCCAATCCACTTACCGGAGATAGACGCAATAAGAATTCAAAATCCGCAATCTTATGGGCCGGATCCCCGAATTCATTGTACTCGAACTTTGTCAAAGGAAGCGCCGTGTTTGCCGCAGTCTGTAGGACATCTACATAGGGAACTTCCGTATACACTGTACTGAAGAGATCGCTCGTAGGATTTCGCACCACGGTCGCGCCAACTAGAAAGCCCCCTGCGGATTTCCCAAACAAGCATGTCGCCTTCGGAGGGACCCGCGTGATTCGCTGAACCGCCCGAATACACGCCTCGAAATCTTCAATGCCATTAAGCTTACCCTGAAGCCGCCCCTTTTGCGCCCACAGTTCCGTGTCATCTCCTCCACCTCGAACAAGCGCAAACCCTACTGCGAAGCCACTCTCAATATAAGGGCGCCATCGAGTCGTTTCAAACGGTGTAGTTATTCCGTACGCGCCGTAACCAATCATGATGAGCGCCTTTGGCTCGGTATCCTTCTTCCAGGTGGCCAGCCATCGCACATGCTCTCCATCCTTCGACTTCGCGAGGCCAGAAACAACTTCGCCCCCATATACTTCTCTCGGCTTATCCAACTGAAGTCCATCGCTCACACTATAGCGCGCCTTTACCGGCATTTTGCCCGGTATAATCAAGGTGAACTCCGCCGGCTTCGTATAGCCTGCCTGGCCGTACCATAGAGACCAGTTATGTATATGTATCTCGCCAAGAACTTTCGCAATCTGCTTCGAGGCTCTTCGCGTACATGCGACTATAAATCTCTCCCCCTGCGCCCTATAGATAAGAAGCCCACAGTTAAGAATACAGCATTCAATCGTGCTTTCAAGGCATTTGCTCGGCATCTTCAGCTCCTTTAGCGCATGGCCATACGCCTTCCATGGTGATTCCAGACTTTCTCGCGCAAAATAGCAGGGCTCTACAGAACCTCTCGCATAGCCCAGAGGAACAAATGACATACTCTTCGAAGATAGCTGCTCAACATGGCCTGTGGGCTTCACATGTAAGAGATTCTGCTTACCGGCTTCTTCGCAGAGCAGGAATAGGCAGCCATTCTCGCCTCGCACAAGCTTCAGAGAAACTGACTCGCGCTTCTCATCGTAGTGAATCCGCCTTCCCTTCCCTGTGGCGAGATCCAGGCTCACTAGCCATTTATATTGAAGCGAGCCATATGCCTCCAGAATAAATACGCGTTTTCCAAGGATTGCGACATCCGAAGCAACTCCATGAGACCGCCCATTAAATCGCCAAAGAGGCCTGTTCTGCTTTAGAGCAACAACCTCGTATTCCTCGCCACCCTTGCTAATATCATGCGTATATACAACCAGACCATCGCGGCTTATATCCACATCGCCTATGGTGATTTCATGCTTCTTATAGTGGAGCCACGACATCCTGTAGGCATTTCCTGATTGAAGTGTGACCTGTAGCTTGATTGTGCCGTTCTCGATAGTAAATCTACAGTCTTTATCATGATCTTCTTGAAACTCGCGAAATATCTTAGTGGTCGCCGCGCAGTCGCCGCAGTCGGAAACCTCTTTTTGAAAGGCCGCATTCTCTTCCTTTATGCGCGCATTCCAGCGAGGACCCTCCATTGCCTCCATCCAATGCGACGGGTCTTTCCACTGTAAAAAATCGGTTGAACGTATCATACGCTCCCTGCCTAAACATTCGTCAGGAATAATCTCTTAGATGCTAGACGTAACCTTCTTGTTCAATAAATCGAACCCATATGGTATTTCCAAGGACATCGAGGGCATGGCAGCGGCCCTCGGCAACACGTGTAAGCAGCGCTACGCGGACCCTCTAGAGGTTCCCTACAAATCCGATATCATTGTTCATGTCGAAATCCCCATCTATACATGGATGCCGTGGGCGGCGAAGAATATTCTGGTGGTGAATCCCGAGTGGTTCCAGGAGGCGTGGCTCCCCTATATGGGGCGCTTCACGGCGGTAGTGTACAAGGATCCTCTTTCTGCGGCGGAGGCTGTCGCAAAGGGCTATGTGACCCAGGAGCAGGTTCGGGTCGTGCCCTGGGGATGCGCGAAGCCTGAGCCCGCGAAGACAAAGACGGGGACGGCGCCAAAGGGCACGGCCGACACGGGCTTTGTCTGGTTTCTTGCGGGGTCCGCATCGAAGCGCGCCTATGTCCCGAAGATGCTGGGTATGTGGAGGGAGCAGTATCCACCCCTACGGATTTATTCGGTGGAGCCCGTGGACCTTTCGGGTGTCGCCGTACCGCGAAATGTGCGCTTCGAGACGAAGGACCTTGACCCGAACATGAAGGCGGGGCTCTCGGCATTCTTTCGGGGTCATATTGGTTGCTCGGTGGCCGAGGGATTTTCTTACGTGGCCGCAGAGGCCGAGTGGGCCGGCGCGTACACCATTCTGAATGACCTGAACTGCTTTGTCTCAGACTATACGAACTGCGCAGGTGTTCATATTGTATCTCGGGGCGCAGATGTTCTCGATGAGCCGTTGGTGGAGGCCATTGCGGAGTTCGAGGCCGCAAATCTGGATGCTATTGCGAAGGGTCGGGTTGCCTCGGCAGCGGAACGCTATGACACATTTCTACAGAGATTCTCCGAGGTAGTGCGGGAGATTTCTTTACAGGAGTCTCCACTCTTTGTCAAGCAGCTACCCCCGATTCTCTTGCCCGAGGACTGCCCTCCTATTTCGATTGTAACCATGCTCTACAATCGCCGCAAGTTCTTTGACCTTGCGTGCCACAATATCGCAGTGACAGATTACCCGAAAGACAAGATTGAGTGGATTATTATTGAGGACTCGGACAATCCTATGGAGGATGCGTCGGATCGTGTAGTGGCAGTAGCAGATTCGGCCGCGCCGGTGCGCGTGGTCTATGTGCCTCTCAAGAAAAAGGTCCCCGTTTCTCTGAAGAGAAATCTGGCCATCGAGAAGGCCACTTCAGATATTGTGCTGATGATGGATGACGATGACCATTATCCGGAGACGAGCTTTCGGAGGCGCGTGGCCTGGCTTACGAAGCATCCGTGGGCCCCCAAGTGCGTGACAGCGACGACGATTGCGTGCTATGACCTGGTGAAGGGGATTAGCGCGGTCAATACCCCACCTCTGGGTTTGCCGCTGCGCCAGCGCGTCTCGGAGGCTACGCTTACCTTCTATAAGTCTTGGTGGGCAGAGAAAGGGTTTCCCACGGATGTACAGGTGGGGGAGGGGGAGAGTTTTCTCGCTGGGCGCGAGCACCAGGTCCTCGAAGTTCCGCCCCAGCAGATTATTGTTGCCTTTAGTCATGGCGCAAATACAAGCAGCCGCCGCGTTCCCTCGGGTGCCGAGGTAAAGCCGGGTTGTTTTTGGGGATTTCCCAAGGAGTTTCTAGTGTTTATTCATGGTATTGCTGGCGTGAAGGTGGTGGAGGAGTAGCGTCATGACGCTAGGGCATGACTATAGGCTGGCTAGTCTGGTAACCCTCCTTCTTCACATTCATGGGATTCATCATGATATTCATCGGATTCGCCGGCGCATCCTGGTATGCCTCCTTCTTCATAGGCATCATGTTCTGGAACCCCTGAACCGACATGCGCCACACGAACTTGTGGGTGAGGTGCCACACCGCCGCAAAAAGGAACGCATGGACGGCCACAACGGTCATCTTGTTGCCACCCTTGGGCAGAGTCACGAGGACACCGGGAACAAACGCAATAAAAAGGAGGGCGAGGTAAATGCTCGTGATAATGTTCATCTATATTTGTGTATTAGATTTAAGATGAGCAGAATAGACAGCCCTCACCGGCATCGGCCGCCTCCTTTGCGCGCTTCACTTCCTCATCGTACTCCTTCGAGAGTCGCTCCAGCTTCTGCTGACGCGTTTCTTGCGGCGCCACAGCGACCGGTGAAGCCTCCTCGTCCGAATCAGTGTCGTACGCCTCGTCGGGCAGAACCGGGGCCGTGGACATCGTACTCTGATGCTCGAGCGCAGCGAGGAGTCGCGGGTCCACCGTGAACTGCTGCGCGGCCACCGGCGCCTTCGTCCTCAGGTAATAGCAGCCAGTCTTCAGCCCAGTCTTCCACGCATAGAAATGCATGGACGTCAGCCTACTAATCGTAGGGTCGGCTACAAAGAGATTCAGTGACTGCGATTGACAGATGAATGCGCCGCGTGAGGCTGCCATATCAATGAGCGTCTTCTGAGGAATCTCCCACGAAGTCTTATAACGCGCCTGAATCTCCTCAGGAATCGTAGGAATGCCCTGAACGGAACCCTTACGCATCACAATCGCCTGCTTCATCCCCTCCGTCCACAGTCCCATGCCGAGCAGCTCCTTCACCAGATACTTATTAATAACGGTGAACTCGCCCGCAAGGACGCGGCGCGTATACATGTTGCTCGTGAACGGCTCGAAGCACTCCGTATAGCCGAGAATCTGCGAAGTGGATGCCGTGGGCATCGGCGCCACCAGAAGAGAGTTTCTCATGCCCGCCGCCGCCTTAAGACGCAGCCCGGGCCAGTCCAGCTCGCCACTCTTCTCCGTCAAAGGCGTCACGCCCCACAGGTCGGGCTGAAGAATACCCTTCGAGGTCGGAGAGCCCTGGAATGTCTCATACGAACCCTCCTCAGCCGCAATAGCCGCGGAAGTCTCCGCCGCCGCGTAATACAGATGCTCAAAGATGCGCTGATTGAGATCCGCCGCCGCTGGCGACTCCCACGACAGCTGAAGCATCGCAAACACGTCCGCGAGACCCTGGACGCCCAGCCCCACCGGCCGATGACGCATATTGGACTTCTTCGTCTCGGGCGTGGGATAGTAGTTGATATCAATGACCTTATTGAGATTGCGAATGGCCACGCTCACAGCCTTTCTGAGCGCGCCGAAGTTGAACGAGGGAAAGCCGACGGCAAAGGGACCGACAAAGGCCGGCAGCGCAATCGACGCCAGGTTACAAACGGCCGTCTCATCGGGCGCAGAATACTCGATAATCTCCGTACAAAGATTCGAGGAACGAATCGTCCCCAGATTCTTCTGATTCGACTTCTGGTTCGCAGGGTCCTTGTACAGCAGATACGGCGTCCCCGTCTCCATCTGCGTCTCCAGAATCTGGTACCACAGCGTGCGCGCATCCACCACCTTTCGCGCCAGCCCCTTGGCCTCATAGCTCGTATACAGCGCATCGAACTCTGCGCCATACACATCTGCGAGACCCGGCGCCTCCGAAGGGCAGAACAGCGACCACTTCTCATCGGCCTCCACACGGCGCATGAAGAGATCGCAAATCCACAGCGCATAGAAGAGGTCGCGGGCGCGGTCCTCCTCCGACCCGGAATTCAGCTTCAGGCGCAGGAAATCCTCCACATCCGCATGCCAGGGCTCCAAATAGACCGCAAAGGAGCCGTTGCGACGGCCGCCGCCTTGGTCAACATAGCGCGCCGTCGCATTAAAGTTACGGAGCATCGGCACGAGCCCATTGCTCGTGCCGTTTGTGCCCTCAATCAGGGCGCCGCGCGCCCGAATATCGTGGATGCTCAGGCCAATGCCCCCCGCATGCTTGCTAATCAGCGCGCAATCCTTCAGCGTATCGTAAATGCCCGCAATGCTGTCATCCTTCATGGCGAGCAGGAAGCACGACGACAGCTGCTGCCGAGGCGTCCCCGCATTGAACAGCGTCGGCGTGGCGTGCGTGAGCACCTTCTGCGAAAGGAGGTCATAGGTCTCAAAGGCCCGCTCAAGGTCTGTCCCCCAGAGGGCGAGCGACACGCGCATCCACATGTGCTGGGGGCGCTCAATCACGACCTTATTGGCGTCGCGCAGCAAGTACGACTTCTCCAGCGTCTTGAAGCCGAAATAGTCGAACTCGTAGTCGCGCTCAGGCTTGATATAGGCGTCCACCTGCGCACCGAGAGGCCCGGTCATGATGCTCACAATCTCCTCCGACAGATAGGTGAGCGACTTCCCCGTCTTTGGCGCCGTCTGATTGGACAGGATGCGCACAACCTCACTAAAGGCGGCGGGCGTATTCTTCTGGTGGTTACTGACGGCAATCTGCGACGCAAGATAGCCCCAGTCGGGGTGCGTCGTAGACAGAGACGCCGCCATCTGCGCAGCCAGAATATCGAGCTCAGAGGTCTTGATGCCGTCAATAATACGCGCCAAGACCTGCTGCGCAAGAATATCCGGGTTGACTGCGCGCCCCCGCGACGCCTTCCGAATCCTCTGAAGGACCTTGTCAAAAGACACATCCTCAAACTCACCGTCGCGCTTCTGGACTCGCATACTATAGGGCATTGGAGGAAAAGATACGCCGGACTGTACCGCAACGCATGGCCACCCCGTCAAAGCAATTTTACTGTGACCGCGCCAGCACACGACGCAAGACCGTCAATAATATATTTATTCAGTTCCGGCGTGCTCAGAGTCGAATATTTGTAGATAATCGTATTGTAAAAAAAGAATTCGTAGGCCGCAAGCACGCCTATAAAGAGCATGTTTTCGAGAAATATGTGGGGCCAAGACACCTTCCATTTATTGTACAAGCAGATACAGACGATTACGCCGCACACTAGAAGACATACCAGAGAGTAAGCAGATGACTGGAGAATGAGGGCGGTGTTGGAGGCCTTGCGTTCATCCTGTGCGGCCGCGCCCAACGCGTCAACCACGCTCCTATTGATAGAATATGTGAAGAGTTCCTCTACAACCCATTTCGTACCATTTGTCCACTGCGTCGCACAATCCTTTATAAGGGGCTGGTAGTATGTATTAATGGTATTGAAAATGCCGGCATCTTCCGATTTGTTCACATACAAAAAATAGAAGCTGGTTTCAAAGACGGATATACAGAAGATATGAAAGGAGCCCTTGAAGACAAATAAGAGAATACATTGTGACCAGGATTCTTTGGGGGGCTCTTCTTCTTGTACTACTTCCAATAAGTCTTCATAGGCTATCTTATGCCTTGGAGAGATGACTATAAAGGAATCCGAATAGGATGGCGGGCGCCTCATTGCTAGAAGAAGCGCTAATTTTTTAAGCAAGTTTCAGGGCTATTATCTAGCCCTATAGTAAGATGACGGCTACTCCGCCAGTTTTTACTATGAATGATTTACTAAATCTGTTCCAACCCGGCCTACTGTCGGATTTAACAGGAATGTTTCGACAGTCGATTTTAAAAATTCCAAGCTGGAAGTTATCGACCGCGACCGCAGCAGAGATCAAATGGCCAGGGCAAACATTTGTAGGTATAAGGAACCAGATGATGGGTCCCGTTATAATAAATCCCGCAGGGCCGAATGCTGCTTTGATAAATTCAACTTTAGCGAAATATACTGCAATCCCCCCATTTCTTGCAGGATTTGTTCAAGTATCTCCTCCTATTCCGATGCCACTCGCCGGCCCTGTCGAACTTGCTAAAGATAATCCACTGTATGGGCCTATTATGGCTTATCTTGATTCCGGCTTTACCGATTTGACAAATGTCTTCTTTAATATTATTCAAGACAATATATCTAGCACTAGCACGACACTACCGATAAATATCAAAAATGTTCTGTCCACATATTTAGTGTGTATCGATAATACTATAAACTGTGTAAAACTCTCTGGAAGACTATACGATCCGAACTTTCCAGAAATATCTGAACGACTCGCGGGGGTCTTAACCCCAATATTTGGAACGACAGTTTGGCCTCCAGCTCGCATGCCATATGGCGATTTGTACTTTCTGTGTAGTACACTCCCTGCACTTCCACCGGCGTCACCCCCTATTCCTGGCGCACTAGGTCGTCTAACGCCAGGAAACTATTTAGTTGAATCCGGAATGAGCGTGTTAGTTGGTATGACTACTATAATTAACGCAGGAATCCGAGACCCACAAACATTTGAGCAGTATAATAATTCTAAAAATATTGCCTTATTAAAAACCATTCCGAGTTTAATCGAATCAATGTACCCCCTTATAATGGATCCACCCTTTATTGCATTAATTCAAATGACAAATATGCCTATACCCCCAGTAGGTCTACCCACAAGTTTCCCAGAAACCTTTCCAGACCCTTTAAAGACTATTCTAGCTTCTCTAAACACATCTAACTTTAATGCACTCATACCTACAGACATTATAGGATCACCCGTGCCGACACCTACTCCCATTCTAATAATACAATTTATCGGGATATATTTTGGCAGGAATCTGCCGCAACAGATAACAACAGCTATCCAGAGATTGGCCTGGCTACACGGGACTAGATCACTTAGTTCAATGGATCAAGTATACAGATCTAGTTTATATTTAACAAAGATGCTAAAAGTAATGGTCAACGTTCTAAACATAGCTACAACTATATTTAAAATACGACTCATAGATGATACCCCAGCCCTTCGTTTTATCAATGTATTAAATGATTCTACTCTGAAAAGTGGATTTAGTCTCAATCTCGTTCCTATAGCAGCGGGTGGAAAGCGGAAAAAGCGCTCAAGAAAGCCCATTAGCCGACGGAGCCACGGCCGACGCAGCACGCGACACAAAAAGAATCTAAAACATAAGTAAGGAGAATGACGGCTACGCCGCCAGTGTTTACTATGAATGATTTATTAAATCTGTTTCGACCCGGCCTACTATCGGATTTAACAGGAATGTTGCGGCAGTCCATTTTGAAAGTTCCAACTTGGAGGTTATCGACCGCGACCTTAGCAGAGGTCAAATGGCCATCAGGATTATTTAATGGTATAAGGAACCAGATTATGTCACCAGTTATAATAAATGCCGCGGGACCGAATGTTGGTCTAATAAATTCGACTTTGGCAAAATATGCCGCAATCCCTCCAGCTATTTCCGATTTCGTTCAAGTAGCCACCCCTATTCCGATGCCACTCACCGGCCCTGTCGAACTTGCTAAAGATAATGAGTTATATGCGCCGATCATGGCGAATGTTGATTCCGGATTAACTGATATTACAAATGTCTTCTTTAATATCATTCAAGACAATATATCTACAACTAGCACGACAATACCCATAAATATCAAAAATGTATTGATGTCATATATTAATAGTATCGATAATATTATTGCTGTTCTAAAAATCCCTGGAAGTCTATATGATACTAATATTCCAGAAGTAGCAAATCGCGTGGCTATGGCATTGACACCAATAGTTGGAATTTCGGCGTGGGGAACGAAACCTTTCCCGCCAGCTCGTATGCCAAACGGAGATTTATTTATTATGTCCAGCAGTCTTCCTGCTGTTACAGATGTAATTCCCGCCCCGCGCGCAACGCCAGGACTTATTCTGGCTGAATGCATAAATAGCATTAGTATAAGTTTGCGCGCGATAACTGCGGCGAACTCATACACTTCGTATAATACTCCTAAAACTATCACCCTCTTACAAAGTATTCCAGCTTTAATCGAATCATTTTATCCAATCGTTTCGGATCCAACCTTTCGTGTATACTATACTTTTCAGAATGTTCCCATAGCAAATCTTCTGCCAATAAATTTCCCAGAAGTCTTTCCAGATCCTTTAAAAACTGTATTTAGTTCTCTAAATGAATCGAACTTTGCTACAAGCATGGCGGGCCCTACTGGTATAATACAATTCTTAATTACCTATTTTACCAATATACCATATCCCCTACTTTTGGCTGTACAAAGATTGGCTGTCTTAGGAGTTAGTAGATCATTTCAATCAGCGGACCAAGCATATAGGCTTGGTTCTCAGCTAACAAATGTAATAAAAGTATTTATTAAGGGCCTGAATATTATAACAGCTGCATTTAACATACGGCTGAAAGATGATACGGCTGTCGTTCGATTTGTCACCCTAGTCAATGATTGTACTCTAAAAAGTGGATTTAGTCTCAACCTCGTTCCCATAACAACTGGTGGAAAGCGGAAAAAGCGCTCAAGAAAGCCGATTAGCCGACGCAGCCACGGCCGCCGCAGCACGCGACACAAAAAGAATCTAAAACATAAGTAAGGAGAATGACGGCGCCGGCTGTCACTATTACAGATTTTATGACTTTATTACAGCCAGGAGAGCTGAGCGCGATTAGAGAAACAATCGAAACTGCGATGGGAAATCTTACTACTACGGCCATGGCAAGCGTCGTTCCGGCGGATATTAAAGCTCTTGCGCCGCTGATTACAGCGATTCGAAACGCTGCTCTGTCAACTGCGCTTGCGCCACTGGCCGGTGGGACAGCAACCAGCTATATTGCGGAAAATAAACGGATAACGGATATCTATGCGACAATACCGACAACCATAACTGCGTATGCGACCCCCACAGATGCGCCTGCAGTTCTGCCAACCAATGCTTCTATACAGGGCCCTCTTGCAACCACGAATGCGACATACAACCAGCTTATTATGTATATAGATAACACGATTGATGATATCGGCTCCACTTTACTCGTTAATATTATTCAACAAAATGCCGATAAAACCGATGCCGCATCCATCTCGGCTCTTACGGCCCTTGTTATCGCGTATATTAACTATGTTACAGCCGTTGTCGCGGCATTTAAACTTACTCCTATAAAATACAATCAAAACTATGATAGAATCGTACAAAATATTGAGGCCACGCTCGGTAAAATGAGTATTACAATTCCAAGCGTATCTGCGATCGATATTAAGGCACTTGTGCCTTTGGTGGAGCCCTACACCGGCCCTGCGCCAGTTGCTCCTGTGAAACCAATGCCTTCAGGAAGAATCATATATAATACAAACAGTGGCTTTGGCCCCACATATCCGGAATTTTCAACGCACTTTCCGAATGGAGATAGTGTAATATTACAAAAGGGGCCGCTAGTACTTCCTGCCGGATCGAATCAATGGGTGCCAGGTCCTTGGGCAGAGCGTCTGCCACCTGTGGGCTCCGTCATAACAAATCTTCCCTGGATGAAGCCCAATACAAAGGTGGTGAGCGTATCAGAAGGCTATCCTTTAGCAGATGCGGGGCTCTACAATCCGGTGGGTGCTACAGGTTATCTTGTAAAGTTTGATCAACCTCTCGAATCTACTTATCAATACCCTCAGGGTGAGCAGCGAGGCAATCGATGGTCTGTTATTTTTACATACCCTCCTATCCCCGCAGAAGAACAGGCGTACACCGAGTTTCCTGCTAAACTTGAAGCCTGGAAGGCCAGCGTTCGACCGACCACGGACCCAATCATCGCAGAAATAGGGAAGTCCATCAACATCTCAATAAATAAACTTATAACAGATAAGGTACTAGGGAATTATAATACTCTTGCCGCAATCACTGCGATAAAGGGGATTCCCGCCATTATTGATGCAATGGTTCTGTATCTCAATAGTAAGATGGACTATTTTCAGACAATGGGTGTAAAAGACTTTGTTGCGAGCCAGCTCACACCAATCTATCCCCTTGCGCCCGCTACACAGCAGTTTTTTACTTCACTCGATAGAAATAACTTTGTAGCAAATTTGTCTACATCTGATACTGGCATTCTTCCCACCTTAGTAAAAAACTATACTTCAAACTTCTCTCTTAATATCATTAAAAAGATAGTAAATAAGTCGCCCACGAC
>Ga0114974_10000910_pt1 | contig 23710 bp, 22 predicted proteins | sample S_130206_EF_Meta_FD_87318 | JGI IMG/M metagenome (GOLD analysis project Ga0114974, IMG submission 87318) | Freshwater microbial communities from Lake Simoncouche, Canada to study carbon cycling - S_130206_EF_MetaG | ecosystem: Environmental > Aquatic > Freshwater > Lake | place: Lake... | reverse complement strand
TGGGGCGGCAAAATCATTTTGAAGGGCATTCAAGATGTTGAAGATGCTCGCTTGGCTGTTGAGAGTGGCGCCGATGCCATGATCGTCAGTAACCATGGTGGACGTCAACTCGATGGCGCCCAGAGCAGCATTGAAGCCTTGCCCGCCATTGTGGATGCAGTGGGCAAAAAAATTGAAGTTCACATGGACGGTGGCATTCGCAGCGGTCAAGATGTTTTGAAGGCTCGCGCCTTGGGTGCACAAGGCACCTACATTGGCCGGGCCTTTTTATACGGCCTTGGCGCCATGGGTCAACCCGGTGTTGCAAAGGCTTTGCAAATCATTCACAACGAACTCGATTTGACGATGGCGTTTTGCGGTCGTACGCAAATGGACACGGTTGACAAGAGCATCTTATTGCCAGGCACTTTTCCTCAGTAAAGTAGCATTTTTTGCTTTGAGTTTGTGACTGACATCAAAGCACCGCTGTCGCCCCTCAAACGGCGCATTGCACACCTCGACATGGATGCTTTTTATGCGTCTGTCGAGTTATTGCGTTACCCCCAACTCAAAGGCCTGCCTGTTGTGATTGGCGGCGGCAGGCGCAAAGAAGATGACGTGCTGGCGCGCTTGCGTGAAGTTCATCCCGATTACGAATGGTCTGCAGACAACCTGTCTGAAATTCCGCTTGATTTTTTCCCCCGAATTGAAGGCTACACCGGGCGCGGCGTGATCACCACCGCGACTTATGCGGCGCGTCAATTTGGCATAGGTTCTGCCATGGGCCTCATGAAAGCGGCCCAACTCTGCCCTCAAGCCATTTTGTTGCCCGTCGATTTTGAACAGTATCGGCATTACTCGAAAGTCTTTAAAGGCATCATCACTGAGATTGCGCCGCTGATGGAGGACCGAGGTGTGGACGAGGTTTACATCGATTTCACGGAAGTACCCGGTGGCCAGCGAGAGGGCGGCAAGGTCTTGGCGCGCTTGATTCAAAAATGTATTTTTGAAGCTACTGGACTGACCTGCTCTGTGGGCGTTGCACCCAACAAACTGATTGCCAAAATGGCCAGTGAGTTCAATAAGCCCAACGGTATTTCCATTGTTCACGAGGAAGATCTGCAAACAGCCATCTGGCCTCTGAGTTGTCGCAAGATCAATGGCGTCGGCCCCAAAGCCGACGAAAAACTCAAATTACATGGCATTGAGACCATTGGCCAATTGGCAAGCTCTGATCTTCAGTGGCTGCAATCGCACTTTGGCAAAGTTTATGGCGCATGGCTCCATGAAGCCGCATGGGGCCGTGACGACCGCCCTATCAGCACTGAAAGCGAGCCCGTCAGTATCAGCCGCGAAACCACCTTCGAAACTGACTTGCATGCAGGGCGTGACAAGGACGAATTGGGCAAAGTTTTCACCAGGCTTTGCCAACAATTGGCCGCTGATTTAAAACGCAAAGGCTATGACGGTAAAACCATTGGCATCAAGCTGCGCTATGACAATTTTAAAAGTGTGACGCGCGATCAAACCCTCACCTTTTACACACAGGATGCCAAAGAGATTCGAAAATTTGCTGGACTGTGTTTAAAGCGCGTTGATTTATCGCGCAAACTCAGACTCATAGGGGTTCGGGTTGGATCTTTGGTCAAACATGGGACAGCACCTGAAACGAACGCAAGCTACATTCCCGAACAATCTTCTAAAACTGCACTCAACGAGGCCAGCCCCGATGGACAAACTCAATTGCTTTTCTTTGACGACGAATGACCATGTAGCGCATTTGGTGCTGAACAAGCCTGAAACGCTCAACACCATGCATCCCACTTTTTGGCGCGAGCTGGACGCGGTACTGCGCCATTTGAATGAGTCTGGTGTTGCCCGAGCCCTGGTCATTTCAAGCAGTGGTAAGCATTTCTCTGCAGGCATGTCGCTGGACACTTTTTCAAGTGCAATCGCCATGGACGACAACAGCCCCGAAGGCCGTGCCGCCATCTTTGACTCGCTTACAGACATGCAATCGACTTTCACACTCCTCGAGAGCCTGCGGATTCCAGTCATCGCCGCCATCCATGGCGGCTGCATTGGTGGTGCAGTTGACATGGTGACCGCATGCTGCATTCGATATGCCACGCAGGACGCTTTTTTCTGCATCCAAGAAATCAACATTGGCATGGTGGCTGACGTGGGAACCCTGCAGCGTTTGCCCAAGTTGTTGCCCATGGGTTTGGTCAAAGAATTGGCCTATACAGGCCGTCGCCTGAGTGCTGAGAACGCCATGAAGCATGGGTTGGTGACGCAGATTTTTGAAACACAGGAGGCCTTGGTGGCGGGCGCCTTGGCCTGCGCCAAAGAAATGACCCACAAACCACCCGTGGCCATTTGGGGCACCAAGCAAGCGCTCAACTATGCACGCGATCACAGTGTGGAAGACAGTTTGCGCCAAATGGGTTGGCTGCAAGGCGCCATCTGGAGCAACCCGCACATCCGTGAAGCCATCTTGGCGGCCAAAGAAAAACGCACCGCCCATTTCCCGCCGCTTGCGCCACTCAAAGGCTTCAAAAGCCTAGGCTAAGGCCGGCTTGCTGGGCCCTCCAATTATTGTCGCGCCGTTCGAATATTGGGCGGCGGCGATTGAGGATGGCTGGTGCGCCAAGGGTTGATGTCCAAGCCACCGCGCCTGGTATAGCGAGCATAAACCGTGAGCTTCAAAGGCTTGCACCGCGTCCAGATGTCCATGAAGATGCGCTCAACGCATTGTTCATGAAACTCGTTGTGATTTCGAAAACTCACAATGTATTGGAGCAGTCCGGCCTGATCAATTTGAGCGCCCGAATATGCAATTTGAACACTCCCCCAATCGGGTTGGCCTGTCACCAAACAATTACTTTTGAGCAAGTGACTCACAAACGTTTCAGTCACGGGGGCTTCATCTTGTTGTGCCTTGAGCAATTCTGGCGCAGGCTGATAGTGTGTGCAATCAATGTCCATGCGGTCAAGATTGAGGCCATCCAATTCATGCAAAGGCTCTTTGTCAAATTCTTCAGGCAGAATTATTTTGACGCCGCAGCGCGCCAGAATTGGGCTGCCATGCCACAAAGCCGTATCTAAATCTTGTCGCATGCAATCACGCACCGCGGGCGCATCTGCAAATCGGCTGGCATTGAAACTGTTCAAGTACAGCTTGAAAGATTTACTTTCAATGATGTGCGTGCTTTCTGCTGGCACCGTGATGTGCGCAATGGCCACTTGAGGCTTGCCCTTCAGATTGAGCCATGAGAGCTCAAACGCTGTCCACAAATCTGCGCCAAAGAAAATAGGCGCACCTAGAATGCCCAACTCCACCCGCTTCACAGCACGCGGAATGGGAAACAACAAGGATGCATCGTATTGATCAACATAAGCACTGTTTTTGCCCAGCTGTGATTGCTCTGGCAGGTTCATACAGCACCCTTTTCACGTCGCCTGAAAACCCAACGATTGGCATCCGACTCGGTGGCCGCATAGGCATAGCCCTCGAGATTGAAGTCTTTCAACTTTTCCGGATTGTCAATGTGCTTCTGAATGGCGTAGCGCGCCAGCAAGCCTCGCGCGCGCTTGGCAAAGAAACTAATCACTTTGTACTTGCCACCTTTGTATTCTTCAAACACGCACTCAATCACACGCGCCTTCAAAACCTTTTGATCAACCGCCTTGAAATACTCTTGTGATGCCAAATTGATGACCACCGGTGTTTTGTCTTTCGCCAATTGGGCGTTGAGGTGCTGGGCAATGCGGACTCCCCAAAACTGGTACAAGTTTTTGCCACGCAAGTTGGTCAGGGCCGTGCCCATTTCCAAGCGATAGGGCTGCATCCAATCTAAGGGACGCAAAACCCCATACAAACCACTCAGGATACAAACGTGGTTTTGCGCCCATTCAAGCTCCTTGGGTTTCAAGGATTTGGCTTCTAAGCCGTCATAGACGTCGCCGTTGAAAGCCAATACCGCCTGTTTTGAGTTTTTAGCGGTAAATTTAGGACGCCAAGCTTCATATCGGGCAACATTCAAGGCAGCCAAGTTGTCGCTCAAATCCATTAATTCAGAAATTTGCGCTGGCGTTTTATGTTTCAATACCTCTATCAACTCTGCAGAGTGCAAGACAAATTGGGGCAAGGTGTGGGGCACCTCCTCGGGGGAAGCGTCGTAATCCAACGATTTAGCAGGAGACAATAGAAGTAGCATGCTCAAAATCCTTTAATGCCTCAATTATCTTGCAGGTGACAGTACTTTGCAGGCAATGGCATTAGCCTAAATTGTCCTAATTTTTGTCACCATCGAATTTGCGATCCACAACTTAAAGTCAACGATCATGAGCCTTCTATTTTCAGACTATCAGCTGCCCTCCCCCAATGGCCCCCTCAACTTGGCCAATCGCATCGTGATTGCCCCCATGTGCCAGTATTCAGCCGATCAAGGCAAAGCCACCGATTGGCATTTGGCCCAATGGACCTCCTATCTCAACAGTGGCGCCGGCTTGATCATGCTAGAAGCCACCGCCGTGAACGAAGAAGGCCGCATTACGCCAGGTTGTTTGGGTTTGTGGAATGACGCCACTGCCGAAGCTTTGCAAGACAAATTAGACCGTGCACGCAAACTTGCACCCCACGTGCCCGTTGCCATTCAACTTGGCCACGCAGGTCGAAAAGCCTCCAGTGCTTCACCCTGGCATGGAGGGCAACTGCTGGATGCCGCCCTCGCGGGTTGGCAAGCCGTCGCGCCCAGTGCTTTGCCACATTTGGCCACCGAAATACCGCCCACCGAATTGGATGCCGCAGGGCTCGAAAAAATTCAAAATGCATTTGTCAAATCGGCTGAGCGCGCACACGCCATGGGGATCGAAATGGTTGAACTGCATGCGGCTCACGGTTATCTGTTGCATCAATTTTTATCGCCCATTTCAAACAAGAGAACCGATGCCTACGGTGGCACTTTTGAGAACCGCACCCGATTTGTCCGTGAAGTTTTTGCGGCCGTTCGGGCCAAGTTCAATGGTGTTTTAGGGATTCGCCTATCGGCCACCGATTGGGTTGAAGGCGGTTGGAATCCTGAAGAAACAGCAGAATTATCTTTACGACTCAAAGACGCCGGCGCCAACTTTGTGCACATCTCCTCAGGGGGCGTGGCCTCTCAACAAAAGATTGCATTGGGCCCAGAGTACCAAGTTCCATTTGCCAAAACGGTGAAAGACAAAAGCGGCCTGCCCACCATCGCAGTAGGCTTGATCACGCAGGCGCAACAAGCTGAAGCCATTTTGCAACGTGGCGACGCCAACCTGATCGCCTTTGCGAGAGCCTTCTTGTACAACCCTCGCTGGGCTTGGCAAGCAGCCGCCGAACTGGGCGGCGTGGTGCAAGCCAGCGAACAATACTGGCGCTGCTTGCCCCGAGAAGCCCAAGCGGTTTTTGGCAACGTCAAAGTTGGGATGCGCTGAAATCATGAATACATCCACCTTTCAAAATACTCAATTCACCAATTGCTATGAGTTCACGCAAGGCACAGGCTATGCCCTGCCCGAATATCCTTTTTTAACGCCTCCGGAATTGCTTCAAAACAAAACTTTGCGACATGCGGTGGTGATTGTGGGGGGAGGCATCACCGGTCTGACTTTGGCTTGTGCCTTGGCCAACTTGGGCATCAAAGCCGTTCTTTTGGACGAAGACAACACAGTGGGCGTCAAAGGCGCATCGTCGCGCGGCATTTGTTACACCCAAAAATCATTGGAGATTTTTCAAAAGCTGGGCGTGTTTGATCGCATCGCCGAAAAAGGGATTCAATGGAGTGTCGGACGAACGTTTGCTGGAAATGATGAGGTCTACAACTTTGACCTCAAGCAACAAAGCAACTTCAGCCTTTCACAACAACCTGCATTCATCAACATTCAACAGTTCTACATTGAAGGCTACTTGGTCGAGCGAATTCAAGAACTGGGCTCTGTCGATTTGCGCTGGCAATCACGCGTCACAGCATTCAAGCAAAACAAAGACTTTGCAACCCTCAGTGTTGAAACACCTAAGGGCACCTACCAACTTCAAGCTGATCATGTGATTGATGCCTCCGGCTCGCACACCCCTTTTCACGCATGGACCGGCGTCGGCATGGAAAGTAAAAAAGGCGATGACCGCTGGTGCATTGCGGATGTGCGTTTTGACACACACCCCCCCACCGAGCGTCACACTTGGATTGAAGCGCCTTTCAATGAAAACCGCGCCGTCTGGCAACACCTGATGGCCGAAGATGTCTGGCGCATTGACTACCAAATGGAACCCAACGCCGATGCAGCCTACATCAGCCGTGAAGACGTGGTGCGTGAGCGCTTAGAGCGTCAATTTGGCAAGAAGGTGAAGGTTGACATTGTGTGGGTGGGCCCCTATGCCTACAAGAGCCAGTGCCTGACCAACTTGCGCATGGGCCGGGTGTTTTTCATGGGCGACACCGCCAAAATTGTGAACCCCTTTGGCGCACGGGGTGGCAACACCGGCGTGGCCGATGCCGACAATCTGGCTTGGAAATTGGCTGCGGTGCTGCGCGGCCATGCCGACGAAGCACTGCTTGAAAGTTACAACGACGAGCGGCTCGAAGCTGCTCAAGAGAACGTGAAGGTCACTCGGCGCACGGCCCGATTTTTACGACCTGCAGATGGCGTAGAGCGCGCCTTTAGAAATGCCACCATCAGCTTGGCCAAGCAATTCCCTTTCGCACGTTCCCTGATCAACACCGGGCGCATGGCAGTCGCCAATACATACCGCGGCTCCAGGGTCTGCGGCGACCAGGGCGGCACTTCGGTCCAAAACGTCAAGATTCAATGGCGTCCTGGCAAAACGGGTGCGCTGAATGATCTGCTTCAATGGGCCGATGGCCGTTTGCTCATTTTGGTGTTTGGCGAGCAATCCAAAGCGTCTCTTAAACGGCTGCAAGAGCTCAGCGCCTCTGGCCTGCCCGTTCGATGTGTGCAAGTCCTTGCCAAAGGCGACAGCGCACAAGCCCGCGAACACATTTGGGACAAGCCAGGTCATCTGAAAAGTGCCTGCGCCGCGGTGCCGGCCGGCGGTTGGGCCGTGATTCGGCCCGACGGTTATTTGGCAGACACCGGCCACGGTGTGAACGGTGATTTGATTGCCGCTGTGGCCACTTCTTTGTGCCTTTGATTCAAGTCGGACTCACCATCATGAAAACAGAACTGAACTTACAAGACGCCGATGGCTTTTATGAGCAACTGTTGAATGCGCACGAGGGTTTGAGCTCAGCGCAATCGGAGCAACTCAATATGCGGTTGATTTTGCTGCTGGCCAATCAGGTAGGCAATGCGTCGGTGCTAAGGGATTGCATTGAATCGGCAAAGAACTAAGCCAGATCCTGTTTTTAACCTCAAAAACTGGGCGCTAGCCCCGTAAAATCATGGCTTTAGTCCATTCATGACATTGCCTGATGGCAATCTCTAAATACCCAGCCCATGAGCAACGAGACCACCCCCGCCATTCAGCAACCCGGCCTTGAGAGCCTGTCCAAGTCTTTTGAGCCCGCCGCATTAGAGGCTCACTGGGGTCCTGAGTGGGAAAAACGTGGCTATGGCGTCGCCGGCCATCGCGGCAGTCAGACACCAAAATCTGATGCGCCCAGTTTTGCCATCCAGTTGCCGCCGCCCAATGTGACCGGCACCCTGCACATGGGCCATGCGTTCAACCAGACCATCATGGACAGCCTCACGCGCTACCACCGCATGATGGGCTTCAACACGGCTTGGATCCCTGGTACCGACCACGCGGGTATTGCCACGCAAATTGTGGTGGAACGCCAATTGCAAGGCCAAGGCATCAGCCGCCACGACATGGGCCCTACGCCCGCTGAAGCGCGCAAAAACTTTGTTTCTAAAGTTTGGGAGTGGAAAGAGCAATCGGGCAACACCATCACCGAGCAAATGCGCCGCATGGGGGACAGCGTGGACTGGAGCCGCGAGTACTTCACCATGGACGACAAGCTGTCCAAGGTGGTGTCTGAAACCTTTGTAAAGCTTTACGAGCAAGGCTTGATTTACCGCGGCAAGCGTTTGGTCAGCTGGGACCCCGTGCTCCAAAGCGCTGTGTCCGATTTGGAAGTGGAAAACACCGAAGCCGACGGCAAGATGCACTACATCTTGTACCCCTTTTCGGAAGGTCCCCAACTCATTGACGGCGTGATGCAAAAAGGCATGACCATTGCCACCACCCGCCCTGAAACCATGCTGGCCGATGGCGCCTTGGCCATTCACCCTGAAGACGATCGCTACCAACATTTGGTCGGCAAAAAAGTAGACTTGCCTTTGTGTGATCGTCAGATCCCTATCATTGCCGACGACTTTGTGGACCGTGCGTTTGGTTCAGGCTGCGTGAAGATCACGGGCGCTCACGATGCCAATGACTACGCATGTTCAATGCGTCACAACCTGCCGCTGATTACCATCTTTACGCTTACCGCTACCGTCAATGAAAACGGCCCCAAGGCCTACCAAGGCATGGACCGCTTTGTGGCGCGCAAAGCCGTGATCAAAGACTTGGAAGCACAAGGCCTGCTGATTGAAATCAAACCCCACAAACTGATGCTGCCCATTTGCGCTCGCACCGGCCAAGTGGTGGAACCCATGCTCACAGACCAGTGGTTTGTGGCGGTCAACAAGGTCAGCCCGCAAGACCCCACCGGCAAGAGCATTGCCCAAAAAGCCATTGACGCGGTGCATTCCGGTCAAGTGAGCTTTGTGCCCGAGAACTGGGTCAACACGTATGACCAGTGGATGAACAACATTCAGGACTGGTGCATTTCTCGTCAGCTATGGTGGGGTCATCAAATTCCCGCTTGGTATGACGAAGATGGCCATGTCTATGTGGCCAAAACAGAAGTTGAAGCGCAAGCACAAGCCGATGCCAAAGGCCCCGGTAAAAAACTCAAGCGCGATGAAGACGTGCTGGACACCTGGTACTCGTCAGCACTGGTGCCCTTCTCCACGATGGGCTGGCCAGAAGCGTTGGCCACATCGGGAGCATCGGGCTCAGCGAACCCCGACAAAACTCAAGATTACGACTTGTACTTGCCCTCATCGGTGCTGGTCACAGGCTACGACATCATCTTTTTTTGGGTGGCCAGAATGATCATGATGACCACACACTTCACAGGTCGCGTTCCTTTCAAACACGTCTACATTCATGGCTTGGTGCGCGATGCACAAGGCAAGAAAATGAGCAAGTCTGAAGGCAATGTGCTCGACCCTGTGGACTTGATTGACGGCATTTCCTTAGAGCCCTTGCTGGAAAAGCGCTCACAAGGTCTGCGCAAACCCGAGACAGCCCCCCAGGTGCGCAAAAACACGCAAAAAGAATTTCCTGAAGGCATTCCTGCTTACGGTGCTGATGCACTTCGCTTCACGTTTGCAGCCTTGGCCTCTTTGGGTCGGAGCATCAACTTTGACAGCAAGCGCTGCGAAGGCTATCGCAACTTCTGCAACAAATTGTGGAACGCCACACGCTTTGTGCTCATGAACTGCGAAGGTCAAGACTGCGGACTCAAGGAACATACCAAAGCAGAGTGCGCTGTCGGCGGCCCTGCACATGGTTACATGACCTTCAGCCAAGCCGACCGTTGGATTTCTTCAAAAATTCAACGCGTAGAGGCCGATGTGGCCAAAGGTTTTGCGGAGTACCGTTTGGACAACGTGGCCAACGTCATTTACGACTTCGTTTGGAACGAGTTTTGTGATTGGTATTTGGAAATTGCCAAGGTGCAAATCAACACGGGGGATGCCTCTCAACAACGCGCCACTCGCCGCACACTCATTCGCACCTTAGAAACCATTCTGCGTTTGGTTCACCCCATCACACCCTTCATCTCCGAAGCTTTGTGGCAGAAAGTGGCACCCGTGGCCGGTCGCGCAGGCCCTTCTGTCAGCATTGCGGCCTACCCTGTTGCACAACTCGATCGGGTTGATGAGCAGGCGGAAGCCCATGTCGCCAAGCTCAAAGTCTTGGTCGATACGTGTCGCAATTTGCGCGGCGAGATGAGTGTCTCGCCTGCCACCAAGTTGCCTTTGTATGTGCTGGGCGATTCAGACTTCATGAAATCTGCTGGACCCGTGCTGCAGGCCCTGGCCAAATTAAACGAAGTCAAAGTGTTTGACAACGAAGCCGATTGGGCAAAAGCAGCCGCTGCTGCGCCCGTTGCTGTGGTGGGCGAAGCGCGCTTGTGCTTGTTCATGGAAGTCGATGTGGCCGCTGAAAAAATTCGCCTCAGCAAAGAAATTGCCCGCATCGAGATCGAGATTGGCAAAGCCAACGGCAAGCTCAGCAACGAAGCTTTTGTCGCCAAAGCGCCCCCTGCAGTGATTGAGCAAGAGCGCAAGCGTGTGGCTGATTTTGAAGCCACCTTGAGCAAAGTGAAGTCTCAATTGGCTCAAATTGAAGCTGCACCCTCAGCATCTTGAAATACGTCTGTCATGAGATTGTGTTAATTTTTTAAAAATTGAATTGAACTCAACGAGAAATTCCCAATGAGCGCAAAGCCAAGCATTCGAAAAGCCGTGTTTCCCGTCGCAGGACTTGGCACACGGTTTCTACCCGCTACCAAAGCAGCACCTAAAGAAATGTTGCCCGTGGTGGACAAACCACTCATTCAATATGCCGTTGAAGAGGCGTACGCTGCCGGTGTTCGCCACATGATTTTCGTTACCGGACGCAGCAAGCGCGCCATTGAAGATCACTTTGACACGGCTTACGAGTTGGAAACAGAACTTGAAAGCGCGCACAAAGAAGAACTTCTTAAATTGGTTCGATCGGTACAACCCGATGACATGGTCTGCGCCTACGTTCGTCAACCTCGCTCCTTGGGTTTAGGTCACGCTGTGCTCTGCGCCGAAGCCTTGGTGGGGCAGGAGCCCTTTGCGGTCTTGCTTGCTGACGATCTGATGGTGGGGCTCAAAGGCGGCCCTTCTGTCATGGCACAAATGGTCAAGGCCTACGAACAACAAGGTCGCTCTATTTTGGCTGTTCAGGAAGTCCCTTTAGAGCACGTGAAGCGCTATGGCATTGTGGCTGGCGAGTCCATCGGACAACAACTCATCCGCGTCCAACAAATTGTAGAAAAACCTTCACCCGAAAAAGCGCCATCTCGAATGGGCGTCGCGGGTCGCTACATTCTCACACCCGGTATTTTTGAAGAAATCAGGAATCAACCCACAGGTGTGGGGGGAGAAATTCAATTGACAGATGCCATTGCCCGATTGAGATCTCGGGAGGATGTCTACGCATTTCAATACGAAGGCAAACGCTATGATTGCGGCAGCAAAGAAGGCTTCTTGGAAGCCACTGTCGAACTGGCTTTAGAGCACCCGCAAGTGGGCGACTCATTCAGAGCTTATTTGAAAACTTTGAGTCTCTAACACGAGCCCTCATCAAACAAAAAGCTTCAGGAAACTGAAGCTTTTTTGATGTCAACGGCGCTTCATCCAAATGAGAAAACGCTCACCCTCAGTTTGCTGTGCCAGCAACTCGTTGCCTGTTTGTCTTGCAAAGGCTTCAAAGTCACGCGGCGCACCAGGATCAGTGGCCAAGACTTTAAGCACCTGCCCTGAGGTCATGGCGGTTAAAGATTTTTTTGCTTTTAGAATGGGCAGAGGACAATTCAAACCACAAGTGTCCAGCTCAATGTCAAACGCTAAACTCATTTTTTCTCCAGAGTCCTCAAGAACATAGCTCACTCCGCAGCGCGACCTTGGGCATCACGTTCTTCCCAAGTCATGAACTTAGGTTCGATGCCTTGCGTGCGCAGCCAATCACCCAATGCGTAGCCTGTTCCCGCTGGCCAGCAGACCAACTCATCCAAGTTGTACATCTTGTATTCGGCCAATTCAGGAGATAACTTAACAGTGCCTGAGGCCACCGCGTGATATGCAATGATCACTTGATTCATTCGCTGGAAGTCATAAACCCCAATCAGTTTCAACGCACTGACTTTGAGGTTTGTCTCCTCGGCAATCTCACGCGCAATACCGTCTTCGGGTGTCTCGGCAGCCTCCATGAAACCCGTGATCAAAGCAAACTTTCGACCGGTCCAAGCTGCGTTGCGCGCTAACAATATTTGGTTGCCGACTTGCACAATACCCGCCAAAACAGGCGTGGGGTTATTCCAATGGGTGAAGTCACATTGAGTACAACGCAAACGCAACTTTTCTCCGCCGTCTTCCATTTGCGGCACCCAAGACAGCGGCGCACCGCAACACGGACAAAATCGATATTCAATCATGCTGGAAACACCCCTGTAGACAGATAGCGATCACCACGATCGCACACAATGAAAACGATGGTGGCATTTTTCTCGCGAGCCGCAATTTGCTGCGCAACCCAGCATGCGCCAGCGGCAGAAACACCTGCAAACAAACCTTCTTCACGCGCCATTTGACGGCACGTGTCTTCTGCATCATCTTGACTCACATAAATGAGTTCATCGACATTGGCGGGGTTGTAAATTTTGGGCAAATATTCTTGTGGCCATTTGCGTATCCCGGGAATGCGCGAGCCTTCACTGGGTTGTGCACCCACAATTTGAACAGCGGGATTCTTCTCTTTTAAAAACTGCGACACACCTGTGATGGTGCCCGTGGTACCCATGGCACTTACAAAGTGAGTAATGCGACCTTGGGTTTGCGCCCAAATTTCAGGGCCGGTGGTTTCGTAATGAATGCGTGGATTGTCGAGGTTGGAAAACTGATCCAAGATGCGGCCCTTGCCTTGCGCCGTCATGTTGTCTGCCAGGTCGCGAGCGTATTCCATGCCCCCACTTTTGGGTGTCAAAATTAATTCTGCACCAAATGCTTTCATAGTTTGGGCACGCTCAATTGACAAGTCTTCCGGCATGATCAAAATCATTCGGTATCCCTTGATGGCAGCAACCATGGCCAAGGCAATGCCCGTGTTGCCCGATGTCGCCTCAATAAGGGTGTCCCCAGGCTTAATTTCGCCACGCTCTTCAGCGCGTTTGATCATTGAAAGCGCAGGCCGATCCTTGACAGAACCCGCTGGATTATTGCCCTCAAGCTTGCCAAGGATCACATTGCCTTTAGGCTCACAGAGTGCTTTTGCAATTCGCTGTAATTTCACCAAGGGCGTCTTGCCAATGGCATCTTCAAGAGTCTGATAAGTCATCGTTTTGCTCACAGTTACCATTCGCCGCCTGCATTGATTGATACAAAGCGGTTTGTTTGGGTCACCATTATCCTCATTACGAGTCAGTCTGGCTAATTATGGCGATTGATGAAGCCTCAACCAAGTGAGCACTTTTGTCCGCGTCGGCATGGCACTGACAGCGCCATGTGCCTGGGTAGACAAGGCGGCTGCGGCATTTGCAACTGTTAATGCATCTGACCATGCCAAGTTCAAGGCCAAATTGGCGGCCAAGGCGCCTGTGAAAGTGTCTCCAGCGCCAATGGTATCTTTGACGATCAGCACGTTTCCAGCCACTCGCATCACAGGTTCATGCAGCCTGTACAAAGCACATCCTTTTTTTCCCAGGGTCACAACCACTGCACCCACACCGCGCTTCAGCAAAATTTCTGCCGCTTTTTCAACATCATTGTGATGCGCCAACTTCAGCAACTCTTCCTCATTGGGCGTGAGAATATCGATCAAAGGCCACAATTCATCTGGAATTTCTATGGCGGGCGCGGGATTCAACAAGGTTTGAACACCGACCTTTCGCGCTAATTGAAATGCTACTTGCGTGGCTTGAAGGGGTACTTCACATGAGGCCATTACCACTTTGGCGCCAGAAAGCATGCCTTGAGCAGCTTCAACATGAGAGGCGGTTAGTCCGGCACCAGCGCCAGGATAAACAGCAATTGAATTGTCACCATCTGCATAAACCAAAATGAGCGCTGTGCCGTTCACTTCACTTTCAGCACGAACAACATGTGCACTGTCGATACCCTCGCTTTTCCAAAGATCAAGCCCCATTTGACCAAAATCGTCACGGCCCACACGTGCAATGAGGCCAACTTTGACACCCATTCGGGACGCTGCAATGGCCGCATTGCTTCCCTTGCCACCAGGCAGACTTTCAAAGGCATCGGCCAATTTGGTTTCTCCACGGCGCAGTGGATCAGAAATATGCGCGATGAGATCAACATTCCAACTGGCCACACAAACTACGTCGACCTCGGATTTCTCAAACGACATCAGCCAGCGCCCTTCACACCATAACCCATCGTTTGCGGCAACCACAAAACAATTTCAGGAAACACTGTCATCGCAATCAGCAAACACAACAGCATTACCAGGAACATCCAGCCTTCTCGCATCATTTCGCCGATCGGAATACCTGTCAGCGCCTTGGTCACAAACAGCAACATTCCAAAGGGCGGGTGAATCAACCCAATCATCATGTTCAAAACAACCAATACGCCAAAGTGCACAAGATCAACGCCTAATAATTTTGCGGCAGGCAACAACATGGGTACAAATACCAAGAGCAGCACTGAAACATCTAAGAAGCATCCCAAAACCAAGAACAAAGCGTTGACCATGAACAGGAATTGCACCTTGCTCAATTGCAGGCTGTCGACCCACGCCGCCATGCCCTGAGGCACACCTTCTGAAGTAAACGCATAGTTGAGCATGAAAGAGCCGGCCAAAATGATGGTGATGACAGCGCTTGATCGTGTGGACTCCAGCACGACACCCCAAAAAGCACGCCAACTCAAGGCTCTGAAGACAAATGCAGCCAACACCAAAGCATGCAATGCAGCCACAGCCGCGGCTTCTGTGGGTGTGAAGGCGCCTGAGTAAATACCGCCCAACAGCACAATAGGCATCGACAGCGGCAACGCTCCCCTGAACAAAATAGAAGGCCATTCTTTGAGAGGAATAGGCTCCTCGCGAGGCATGTTTCTTTTGGTCGCAATGTAATGCACCACGCCCATCATGAGCGCAGTCATACAAAGTCCTGGCACAACACCACCCAAGAAAAGAGCCCCCACAGACGCACCCGATACCAGTGCATAAATGACCATCGGAATGGAGGGAGGGATGATAGGGCCCAAGGTGGCACTGGCCACCACGACTGCGCCTGCAAAGCCTCGGGTGTATTCAGGTTTTTTGAGCATCTGGCGAATGGTCACTAGACCGGGGCCTGCAGCATCTGCAATGGCGCTTCCACTCATCCCTGAAAAAATCACACTGACCAAGATATCAACTTGCGCCAGTCCACCACGCATACGGCCCACCAATATTCGGCAGAAGTCAAAAATGCGTTCACTGACTGTGCCTGCATTCATGATGTTGGCCGCAAACACAAAGAGAGGCACTGCCAAGAGCACATAACTGTTGTAAAGGCCGTTACTCACTTGCTCAGCGACCAGCCCAAGGTCTTGGCCTTTGACCAACAAATAGGCCACACCCGCCATCAACATCGAAAAGCCAATAGGCATGCGCAGCAACATGCCAATGACCACAACACCCACCAAGGCATAGAGTGGCATTGTCATACTGTCACTCCTTGATCTTCTAAGCCTTGGCCCTTGACTGCGCTATAGATACCCCACACACTTTTAAACACAAGTGCAACAAGCAAAAGTACGAAAGGCAAAAATATCCACTGAAAAGAAATGCTCAAAACCGGCGAAGATTCACGCGCCATGAAATGAACATAGTCCCAACTGGCAGGAATGGCCACCAAGGCCAGACTCCCCACCATGGCGTTTCCCGTGATGCGCATCCAACGACGAATCTCTCGATTGGCGCTGTTCCAAAGCAAATCAAAAACCACTTGTTCTCTCTCTGGAACCATGAAAGCTGCAGCCCACAAGATCACCCAGATGTAAAGAATCACAGCCAGCTCATCGGTCCAAGGTAATGGTCGGTTAAAGCCAAAACGGGCTGCAATCTGCACCAAGAAGGTTAAAAACAAACAGAGGAACAGAACACCGCCAAGGGCATTGGCGGCTTTTTTAAACCACATCATTGAAAAAATGATTAACGTGTTTTATTGATACTGTCCAACAAACCTGCTGGCCAAGTTTTGGCGTAATCAGATTTGGCGTAGGTGTCCTGAACTGATTTTTGGAAGGCGTCCAAATCAGGTGTTGTTACTTGCAAACCTTCCTTCTTGAAGAAGTCCACGATCTGGCCTTCTTCTTTGATGCGGTTCTCGTTGTTGTACTGTGCGGCAGCAGATGCAGCTGCTTTCACATTTTGCTTTTGAGCAGCTGAAAGCCCGTTCCAAGTTTTATTGGAGATCGCAATGAAAATGCCATCGACCAAGTGATTCGTCAAAACCAATTGCTTGGTCACTTCATAAAATTTAGCCGCACGCACTGTTGGCAGTGGATTGTCTTGGCCGTCGATGGTGCCGGTTTTCAGGCCCAAATAAACTTCACCAAAAGCCAGTGGGGTGGCTGTTGCGCCCAGCGCTTCGCCCAAGAACAACCATTCTTTGGTACCTGGCATGCGCAACTTGACACCTTTCAAGTCGGCAGGCGTTTTCACGTTGCGCACATCACGCAGATTGACCTGGCGTGTCCCTAAATACACAGTAGACAAAATGGTGACATCCATCTTTTCTGAAACTGCTTTGAATAGATTTTCGCCAATGGGGCCGTTAAACACTTTTTGCTGGTGTGCAGGGTCACGAATGACGTAACCCGCAGTGAAGATAGAAAAATCTGGCACCAACTTGGCAATGTCAAAGGCTGAAATAGAAGAAAGTTCCAAATTGCCACGGGCCATCGCTGCGGGCTCAGTGCCCTGCTTGAACAATGATGCGTTTAAATTAATTTGAACATCAAATTGATTGGCAGATGATTTGTCTAGGTTTTCCTTAAAAACAGTCCACATCTTGGCATGCCAGTCGTCTGGCACCGCAGGTGTTGAAATTCGCATTGGTATTTTGGCTTGCGCAATGGCCTGAGTGCTGACACTCAACACACCACAGATGGCCACAGCTGAAGCGCATGCGGCAACGAGATTACGACGGATCATGGATTTAGCTTTCACGGTTGTCTCCTTAAGGTAGGGAAAAAAAGTTATTCGTGCTGGGGGTCGATATTGAAGGCATCGACTTCTTTTGCAAATTTAGCATACTCATCCAGGGTCATGGCCACCAAGGGTGCTCTCACTCGCAACCACGTTGGATCATGACTCAAAACCGCCATCACGCCTTTCAAGGCCGGCATTAATGAGTGAGGTTTGAGTATTTCTAAAATTTCTTGAATGCGTTTTGGATCGTTCGAAGCGGCGGAGGAAGTCGACTCCAACACCATTCGATGAACCACTCTCGGCATAAAGTTGGCCAAGCCGCTGATCGCGCCTGTGCTTCCCATTGGGCCCAATGTGGTGAGGTCAGGCTCAAAGCCGACATAGACCGTCAACGGCGGCATGAAAGCCTTGGCCAAACCAACGGAATGATGTTGATCACACGCACTGTCTTTGATGCCCACAATGATTTGGGGATATCGGCTCATCAAAACACGGATCGCGTGGTGTGAAAGTGAGACGCCAATGACTTGTGGAATGTGATAGAGATAAAGACGCCAGTTTTGACGGCTAACACCCTCAATCACCTGCGCATAGCCATTGATGATGCCTTCATCACTAACACCTTTGAAAAAGAAGGGAGGCAAGACCAAACAGCCGTGCACCCCCAAATCAACAGCATGCTGAGTGAGTTCAACAGTTTCAATCAAGGCTGCACAACTGGTCGAGACCATGATGCGTTCAGCAGGAACGCCTCTTGCAATCAACTGTTCGACAGCTTCTTTGCGTTCACGCAAAGAAAATGAAGGCCCTTCACCCGTAGTGCCAAAAATAGTCACACCACCACAACCAGCACGAATGAGCGAGGAGGCGTGTGTCGCCAATTTAGCGTGATCAATGTTGAGTGACTCATCAAGCGGCGTCAACATGGCGGGCCAGACACCATGGAAGCCGTTTCGTGAATTGGTAATTTGAATGCTCAAGAGAACTCCGTCAGTTGATTTGATAATTGAACTTGATTTGCAGTCATTTTTTGACGTGCTTGCAATCGATGATCTTGCCCCAAGACACGCTGATGCGCGCTTTGAATATGAAACGCCAAATGTTCGGCAACCGCTTCTGAATCACGCGCTTTCAGAGCTGAAATAAGATTCAAATGCTCTTGCATGGCTGGCAAAAGTATTTCAGCTGAAAGCGTAGATCGCTCTAGGTGAATCAACCGAACTCTCAAACTATTGATGCGGTAGGTCTGTGAAATTAAGTCATTCCCCATGGTGTCGATCATGAGGTCATGCAGGCCCCAATCCACGGAGGTCGCCTCTGCCAATAACTCATCTGTAATCTGCCCAAGGGTAGCCGCATTCACAATGGCCAAATGAGACTGCTCAATCAGTTCTAAATCTGCATCACTCACGACTTTGACAAAGTACAGAGCAGCTTCTCGTTCTAGCATGGCTCGCAATTGAAAGGCATTGTGAATAAGATTTAAATCTACGTGTGCAATTTGCAAACCTCTTTGCGGCACTGTTCTCAATAAGCCCTCAGCTTCTAGTCGTGGAATGAGTTCGCGTACAGCCCCCAAAGGCATATCGAGTAACTGCGTGAGTTCTCTTTGTGACACAAACTGACCCGGCACCACATTGGCCTTCAATATTTGCTGGCGAAAATTCTCATAAGCACGAGCGCGCATTGATTGTTTGACAGGTTTGCAATTCATACCATCAATCAATTGAAATAACACCCTTGCGAAGCACAATGTTGGCGTATTTTCGGAGATCGCCTGTTTGCACAATAACCCGTGCGCTGCTTGCCAGATCATAAAAAGCAAAGCGTTCCAAGGTATTGGGTTCCGACTCGCCGTGTTGTTTGAAAATGGAACGAAACTCAGATACCGGCAAAGGGACTGCTTTTTCATCTCCGACGACTTGCATGGTTTGCGCGCAGGGCACTTCAAAGGTGTCCAACGGAAAGACGCTCAAGATCGCTTCCAATACCAGGCTGGTACTGTGCCCAGGTAATTCGATCAATTCGGCGCCAGCCGCTTGCGTCAGCCGATGTGCTGGAAAGTTGGCATCCACAACAGCCAGCCAGTCACCATGGCCCATTTTGGAAAGACCAAAGAGCAAGCTCGGCGTTAAAAGGGGCGAAATATTTTTCAACATAATCAACTAACATGTTAGTTGAAACATAATCCATCTAGGTCTGGTAAAAACCCTTGCTATGGTTTTATAGACACAAGTCTTTTCATATCCGCCATTGCGCCCTAGGATCAGGAAAAAAATGCCATGAACTTAAATAGACCGTACTTAGCTTGCACCGACGGCGCCCGCCTAGGCTTGGGGGGCGCGCCTTTGGGGAATCTATTTCAAACGGTAGCGGATGAAACTGCACAGCAGGTCTTGAACACCGCCTGGCTTGATGGTTGTAGGACTTTTGACACAGCGCCCCACTATGGTCACGGATTGTCTGAGAAAAGAATGGGCCTTGCTTTGCGGCAACAAGCAAGGCCAGGCTTTAAGCTGTCCAGCAAAGTGGGGCGATTACTGACCCCCAGCCCTAACCCACCTCGTGAGCAACACGGTTATGTGGACGGGTTAGCTTTTGTTCAGCATTGGGATTTTTCTAGAAGTGGCATTCGAAAAAGTTTAGAAGACAGTTTAAAGCGCCTTGGCTTGGATCGTTTAGATGCTGTTTACATTCACGACATCGATGAAGTGACGCATGGCACCAACTTTAATTCTGTCATGCATCAAGTCATGGACGAGGCACTGCCAATGCTTTCGCAGCTGAAGCAAGAAGGTTTGCTGACGCACATTGGATTGGGCGTCAATGACCATCAGGTTGTACTTGAAGTTTTGAAGCGCGCCGATTTAGATGTGCTCATGCTAGCGGGTCGCTACACTTTATTGGATACCAGTGCATTACCGCAATTGATGCCCGAGCTCATTCAACGAAACGTTGCCTTGGCGCTAGGCGGTGTATTTAATTCTGGTATTTTGGCAAAGCGATTGTCCAGCCCTGCACATGCGACTTTTAACTACGCGCCTGCCAGCGAAGTTTGGCTTCACAAAGCACTGAAAATTCAAAGTATCGCTGATCTTTATGGCGTAAGTTTGCGTGGTGCAGCCCTGCAATTTTCGCTGGCGCACCCTGCCGTCCATATTGTCATGTTAGGCATCAGATCTGAATCTGAATGGCTAGATGCGCGACTTGCAGAAAAAGAGCTTATTCCACAGGCGTTTTGGGATCAACTGAAAAAAGAGGGATGCATTCCAACTGATGCCCCCACACCCACTTCAAACTGATTGAAAAATGATTGATGCACACTTTCACGCATGGGAACTGGCACGAGGAGACTACTTTTGGCTCACGCCTGAATTAACACCTGTCTATCGAGATGTGAAAATTTCTGACTGGGCGCAAATTGCCCATCAGCACAAAATAACGGGTGGCATTTTGGTGCAAGCTGCACCCACTTTAGAAGAGACTCAGTACTTATTAGAACAAGCCAATCAAAACCCGATCGTCAAAGGCGTGGTGGGATGGATTGACATGTTGGCGCCTGACGCTTTAATCAAGCTGAAGCAATGTGCAAGGGAGCCCTTGCTCAAAGGACTGCGTCCGATGCTTCAAGACATCAGCGATCCAGATTGGATCTTGCAAGATCAAATTCAGCCTGTCCTTCACGAAATGTCAGAACTGGGTTTGGTGTTGGATGCGCTCATCAAACCGCAACACATTCAGAGAATTTTGAAAGTGGCGAAAAGACATCCTCATTTATCAGTGGTGATTGATCATGCTGCGAAGCCAAGTATTGATGCGCTGGCATTCAATGATTGGGCGACTCAAATGAAACAACTGGCTCACGAAACAGACCCGCAACAGGTGATGTGCAAAATGTCTGGCATTTGGACAGAAGCGCCCGCACACAGCGACGTGGAAATAATCCGTCCGTGGTGCGAATCCTTACTTGACATATGGACACCCAAAAGAATCATTTGGGGCAGCGATTGGCCTGTATTGGAAATGGCGGGAGACTACTCAACTTGGCGTGAGTTTTCAATTGCATTGATGAAGGCCTACCCCTCTCATCTGAAAGCTCTCATGCTGGGTGGGAATGCACAAAAAATGTATAGCCTAAAGCTCTAAACTCGATCTTTCCCATCGTTCAAACATGCGCCTTATGGGGCTATGTGACAAAGACAATGCGCTGCGGCACCAAAGGCTTGTTTTTTCTCAATCAATTCTTGTAACCACGTCAAATCTTGTCCAAGTGAATTCAAGGCCAGTGCATCTGAACCACTCAGATTCGACAAAATTTGCCACTGTGAGTGAGTCGCATTGTCGTCTTCAGAGATCCCTAAATGACCCATGAATTTTTGGACAATTTTTTCAACAGGTGATCTCTTCGGGCCCACATAGCGAATGGGCAATTCTTTGGCATTGGCTTCAGACTGTCCTTCCAATGAGGCGACGCGCCGCCTTGCCTCATTGATCGCATCAGAAAAAGTGCCTAAGCGGTCTACCAATTTGTGCTGCTCAGCTTGTGCGCCCGTCCAAATCCGACCTTGCGCCAATTGATCGACCTTGGCCACATCCATGTTCCGCATCTTTGCAACTTTGCCAATAAAGTCTGCGTAAATATTTTCGATGCTGGACTGCACCAGCGTTTGAACGCGCGGGTCCAGTGCTTGGCGCGGGTCATAGGCACCGGCCAACCAGGTGGTTTTGTACCCGCCTGTGTTGACGCCAATTTTGTGCATCAAACCCTCACCCGTTGGCAGCATTGCAAACACGCCAATCGAGCCCGTGACAGTAGCGGCATCTGCGATCACCACATCGGAGGCCATTGAAATCCAATAGCCACCAGAAGCTGCAAGATCACCCATGGAAACCACCACCGGCTTGCCCTTGTCTCTGGCAATTTGAAGTTGGTCGCGAATGAGCTCAGAGCCATAGACACTTCCGCCTGGCGAATTGACGCGCAAGACAATGGCTTTGACTTCTTTGTCTTCAGTGGCCTTTCGAATGAGCTCAGACGTAGACAAGCCTCCTATCTTGCCGGCAGGTGCACGCCCATCGCCAATTTCTCCCTGTGCCACAACGATGGCAATGTGATCGCCTTTGACTTTTTTGACTTCAGACTGCAAATAATCTTTCCAATTGACTTGGCGGAACGACTGAATGTCTTCATCCTTGCCAACATCTTTCATGAGCGTTTCGCGCAATGACTCAAAAGTTTGAAGCTGGTCAACCCATTTCCAATCAATGGCCAATTGGGCAACGCTACCCCTCACCTCCACCAAGGCATCTGGCAAGTTAGCGATGTTTTTTGAAATGCTACCTTGTGGCAGATTGCGGGCTTTTTCAACACCCTGCGTGTACAAAGACCACATGGCATCGTAGACATGGGCTTCTGCCTTGAGGGCCTCGGAAGAAGGTGCATTGAGAACGAAGGGCTCTCCGGCCGACTTGAACTTTCCAACACGTATCAAATTGGCTTTGATGCCCAATTTGTCAAGCGCGTCTTTGTAGTAATTGCGTGAACGACCAAAACCCTCAATGAGCACACCCCCTAGAGGATGAACCAAAACTTGATTGGCATGTGCCGCCAAATAGTATTGGCGCTGGTCGTACATACTCGACCAAGCCAAGGCAGGTTTTCCAGAGGTCTTGAATTTTTCAATGGCACCGGCTGCTTCTCTCAAAGACACCAAACCACCCCCTTGAAAATCATCCAGCTTGAGTAAAACGCGGTCAATGTGTTTGTCTTTGGCGGCCAGCTCGAGGACCATGACAAAGTCTCGCAGTCGAACAGTTTGAGGGGCGTTGCCTTGTATCTCGCCCATGATTTGATTCTTCAATCCGCCAGGCGATTCTTCAGTCAACACACCTTTTAAATCGAGGACCAGCACGGTATGTTCGTCTAGGCTCACTTTGTCAGAATAAAAGAACACCCAACCGATACCGATGACATAGAGAAACACACCCAACACCAATCCGATTCGAAGACTTTGCACCATCCAATCAGACACCTTCAGCAGTCCCCGATGAACAGCGCCATACAGTTTTTTGATTTTCGCGAACAGGGTCTTCATTTTTATTCTCTCAAAGTCAGAAGTTGAGAAAGCAACAGCAAACCATGTTAGCCCAGTTTTCAAATTTAAAACCTGTTAGGGCGAATTGGCATATAGTAAATACCTCAAAGGAGACAACGACATGGTAGGCGCTTGGTGGGCATGGCTGATAGCCATTGCAATGTATGCACTCTTTAGACTTTGGTATGACAACTGGCGTGGGCCCTTAAGTCGACAAGAAATCGAAACTTTCATGACCGTTATCACAGACTCGCGTATGAGTGCCTACAGCGATCCTCATGTCATCCGTGATTTTTTAGAAAATGACGATGGCAAAGAGTTTGTCATGGTCAACCTCGTTCGAGTACATCCAACTGAAGTCGATCACCCCCACACCGGCAAGCCAACCAAAGGCATTAACTTGCTCAGAGAATATGGTGCTAACTTCGTCAAAGTACTCGTTCGACATGGTGGCCATCCTGTGTTGGCCATGCGCAAAGTCGGTGGCTATATCGATTCTTGGAATACACCGCCCGATCCGGGTTGGCACATTGCGAGCAGCATGCGCTACCGAAGCAGGCGTGACATGATGGCTTTGGCCATCGATCCAACCCTTAAAGATGTGCACATCTTA